>Ga0193727_1000235_pt1 | contig 19926 bp, 29 predicted proteins | sample H2c2metaG_FD_143051 | JGI IMG/M metagenome (GOLD analysis project Ga0193727, IMG submission 143051) | Soil microbial communities from a riparian zone of the East river system, Colorado, United States - H2c2 | ecosystem: Environmental > Terrestrial > Soil > Riparian zone | place: USA: East River...
GGAAGCGAGCTGCGGCAGGACGAGCTGTCCGACGACGATCGCGAACCCTTCAGCACCCGACTTGAGCTCGCTGAACATGCCTGCGTCTGACTTCTGGAATTCGGCCCATGAGTGAGCGAGGCGCTTCGGGCCGTCGGTCTTACCGAGTTCGTCGTACTTCGTCCGAAGACGGTCGATCTCGCTCAATAGCGTGTGGATAACCGCCGAGCTCTTGCCGCCACCAAAGACGTGGCTGAGGATCGCGTCCTGTTCTTCGGCGGTCTTGCCCGAGTTGTGCAGGTGTGTTTTGAGGTCTTCGACGGCGACGAGGAGCCCGTTGGGCTGGCGCATGTCGTGCGCAAGCTGCGTGCTCCCGATCCCGATGGACGCGAGCTGCTTTGTGGCCTCCTTCGATGGGGCAGCCATCAAAGCCAGGGTCATGCGCAAGCGGGTAGCGGTGACGTTCGCGGGGGTCGCGTTATCGGTGACCGTGGCTAGTGCTGCGCCAACATCCGTCAGCGATAGACCGGCGTCGTGGGCGCTCGGCAGGATCCCGGTCGCCATGGCCTGCGCGAGGCCCTCCATGCGCATGTCACCAACGCCGACGATCGCGTTGAGCTGGCCCATCGCATCCGCGGCCCCGTGGACGCCCTTGATGTGCGACGCCTCGGTCGCGATCATCGCCTGCGTCGTGTCCTCAAGGCTCGCGTTACCCAACGCGGCACCCATCGCGGCGGCCTTCAGCAGTTCGAGGGACTTCGCACCCCGGAATCCGGCGCTCTCGATGTGGTAGAGGCCCTCGGCGAGTTCCTTCGGCCCCTGAGGCACCTGGCCGGCCAACCCCAGCACGGCAGCGGAGAGCTTCTTGACTTCACCCGCAGAGCCACCGGCCTGAGTGCTGATCTTCAGCATCTCGCGGTTGAACGAGACAGCCTTCGCCGCCGCGTAGACCATTCCCGCACCAACAGCGAGCATGCCTACACCAGCCGTCTTGGCCGAGACGGTCCCGAGCTTCTCGAGGTTTTCGCCAGCCTTCTTGCTGTGCTGGGACCACTGGTCCATTGCCTTCAGCGGGACCGAGTCACTGAAGCGCTTGTTGGCCGCAACCATGCGGTCCTGGGCAGCCTTCGTCCTGGCTTCGGCGGCCTCGGTGGCTGCGACCGACTTCTTCAGCCTGGCTTCATAGGCAGCAGCACCAGCGGGGTCAACCTTGAATCCGAGGACGGCATACACAGAACCTGCATCGAGCGCCATCCATCACCCCTTCCGGGCGTTGATCTTGTTCATGAGCTGCTCGCGCAGAGAGAGGGCGCGCCCGTTCTCATCACGGGGCTTTGCTTCTTGCTCGCCGCGGTACTGAAGGAGCGCTAGGTGTTCTGCGGCGCGGTGCCAGGGGAGGCGGTAGAGGACGTAGCCTCTGGTGAATCCGCCGTAGGCTCCGCAGAGCCGATCAACTGTGAGAGTTGAGAGTCCCCAGCGAGATGCATCATCGCTCCCTGAAGCGCCTGCCAGACCGCGTTGATCGGCAGGCGCGTCACTTCCCCCAGTTCCACCTCCGCGGCCGCCGCGTAATGGCTGAGAGCCGCCATCAACCGGGCACGCAGCTCGCTCAGCTCGATCTTGCGGAGCGGTAGAGCAAGTTCCTCGATCGCCTCAACCAGGCGGTCTTCCTCGTCGGCCGATTCGAACTCGTCGGCGGACATCTCCACGAGAGCCACGAATGCTCGAGCAGCAGCTACGAGCGCTGGAGCGGTCCCCACAATGGAAGCGACGAGCACATCGAACTGCGATGGCTGGTCGTAGGCCGTAAATCCGGACGCCTGGACGCTCTGTGCGACGTCCAGACGGGACTCACCCTCCTCGGCCAGCCCCACGGCCACCTGGGCGGCCTCCGCGGCACTCAGGGGCCGTGATGTGCCCGCACGATGTATCTCACGGAACGCCTGCCCCTTGCGGACGTACTCTTCCTGGCGCTCCTCGATGAGGCGCTCCAATAGATAACCGGTCTCTTCGAGCTTCGCGACGGTGACTGGTGGCAGCTTGGGTGTCGCCGGGCGCGTCGTGCGCGCCCGGCTGGTCTTTGGGGCCGGCATCAGGCGACGTAGCTCGTTGAGTCGCCGGTCACAGCAGTGACTGTGATCAGCGGGGAGCCCGTGCTGTGACAGCGTCCGCCAAACGCGACCTCGCGAGAGCCGCCGGCGGCCTTCGGTCCGAACACCCAGTCGCCGGGTTCGATCTCGACGACCGGCGTCTTGATGTTGAGCCGGCGTGACGCAGAGCGCGTGTAGACCGCTTCGATTTCAGCGGTCTGGACGGTGCTGCTGATCGCGCTCGCACCGGCAGGAGCTTCTGAGCCGTACAGCACCTTGTAGAGCTGCGGGAGCGTTCCATCGGTGATGAACGTCTGGAGCGTGCGGGTAATAGTCCCCTTGCCGAATTCGAACGCGATCGGCCGGGTCGCCTGACCCGTGATGGTCCCGAGCTTCGCGTCCGCCTCAACGGTGTCGCCCTTGATCTCCGGGAAGGTCGTCCCGTTGATCTTGGTGACGGCCTCCTCCCACCGAAGCGGGTCTTCGCCGCTGTCGGTCGCTGTCGGGTCCGTCGCGAACGTCTCTGCAGCGTGGAGAGCCATAAATGACTCGGTGAGCTCCAGGAGCTTCTGATCGGCACCGTTGTTGTGGGTCAGCTTTGAGAGCTTGGCGTCGTACCAGGCCTGCCGTATCGGCCCGACAGCTGCACCCGTCTTGGTGTAGACGGTCTGGCTGATCGGCACGACAGCACCCGAGCTGATCGTGTGCGTCCACGGATCGGACGAGCCGGTTACGACATCGCTCCCCAGGAGCTGTGCCCAGACAAAGGCAGTGATCGCGAGCTGGCCCTGGATAGCGAACGACCCGACATCCCCACCAACTGAGTCGGTGTAGGAGGATGCGTTGCTCCAAATCTGCCCGTCGACGTACTCCTCCTGGGCGCTTGTCTTTGAGGCCTTGAGGCCGTCATCGCCGGCCTTCCGCAAGCGCTTCATTGCCGCTGAGGTCGATGGCTCGATCGTCCCGGCCGTTGTCTGCTTTACCTGCCAGGCGCTGCCAGCGCCCGTCTCGATTCCAGTGGTCATTGGATCAGCCCTCCTCACCGCTCGTGGATGTGCTCTGCTCTTGCGTCGTCGGCTTCGAGGTGCCGCCGGCCCTGCGCTTCGAGGTGCCGCCGGCCCTGCGCTCGCGGTGCGGCTGCGTCATCTCGGCCGCCTTCGCCAGCGCCTTCGCATCCGGCTTGTCGACCTCGAGGAACTTGGGGTCCTGCGCAATCGCTGCCGCGGCGCGTGGGTCGCCGATCTCGAGGAGCCGGGTATCGGGGATGATGCGACCCGGCAGAGTCCCGAGCTCCGGGTGGGGCTTGATGTTGAGGGCGCTCGTCACGGGAACGACCTCGCCGCCCTTCATGGTCGGTGAGGCTATGCCGAGGGCGTAGTCCACAATCGGCTCGTGGTCTCCTGCCCCATCGATCCCGTGCTCATCTAGGAGCGCGAAGTAGCGTGGTGCGGACATGAACAACCCTCCTTGGGGGGCTTGGCTCTTTATTGAGGCCGCTGAGCGGCCGAGGGGACTTGCTGCTAGGGGACGTACGGTTCGCCGCGTAGCGCCTTCGTGCGCGCAACGAATCTGAAACTCTGAACCCGGTCGTAAGTCAAACCGCCTTCGACCGGGGGGAGCGGCTGCTCTTTGCGCCACTGGTCGGAGCACTCGACGAGGAGTGCACCCATCTGCCACATCTTCCTGCCACCGGGGAGATCCGCTGGAGATATGAGAGTGCGGATCGCGCGGTGAATGAGCTGGCCAACGCCCACCGACCGCGCACGCACCATCACGTCCACAAATGCCTCCTCGATCCACGGTTCGAGACTGTTCGGGCCACCGATGCCGACGTCGATCAGTGTGACCGTGATGCCCTCATCCTCACGCGGGAGGAGCGCGCCATCTCGCGGCTGAGCCCAGATCGACGGAAGCGTGAGTGAGGGTGGATCGTTGCCGTCTTGGACTATGCCTTCAGCGATCAGATAGGCACGAAACTCGTTGACGACCAGCAGGCCAGTCATCAGTATGCGCTCGCGGATGCTCGACGCAGGGCCTCGATGTAGAACGGCCTGTTCTCGATCACGGGCCGTTCGATGTACTTGGCTGGGCCAGCCTTGCGCTGATAGCTGCCGTCGGCCCGATGGCCTTCGTGGACGATGATCGAATAGGCGGAGGACTCACCACCGGTGGAGACGGTGATCGTCACCGTGTAGCCAGCTCGTTCGACATCACCCGCGTGAATGCCAGCGCGGAGAGTGCCGCTGACTACGGGTGCATCGTCCTGCGACGCACCAACGAGATGCTCACCACACTGCTCGACTGCAACCTCGGCGGCATGCAAGCCACGCTCGACGATGGCATCGACCCCGATGAAGCTCACCTCGGCCATCAGGCAACACCGGCTAGTTCGGCCTTGAGCGATTCGATCGTCACCGAGACCGGCTCCAGGGAGTGTGCGCAGTTCGGGTGGAACGGTGGGCTGGCTTCGCTCACGTCCAGCACTTCCTCCCCCTTGTATTCGGTCACGTCCCCAGCGAGGGACACGAGCGCGCCCTCGAATGGCTGGCAGATCTCACAGGCGCTCGCGTGCTTGGAGACGCGGGCGAGCGCGATGCCGTGGCTTGCCATGCGCGCGATAGCACCCTGCACCGCCGCTTCGCGCGTGACAGTGCGTGTCGCCATGTTGGCGTACGTCTTGAGCGTCCAGCGGCGGCCGGAGCGGTCAACGAACCCCGTGCCGCCGTCCTTTACTGCCCTGGCGACGTCGCGGTCTTGCATCAGTCTGAGCTGCAAGCGCTTGCTGGAGTCCTGCGGTGAGCCCTCGGCGCCCAGGAGCGCGCGTAGGGACGTCCGGCGCTGCTCGCGAGCGTAGATGTCTTCCACCTGGCGTCCGATGGTCGCGCGGGAGTCCGTGAGCCTGCCCTCGATCGAGGCTTGCATCGCTTCGACCGCGTGGCGGGAGACGCCCGTGAATGCACCTGGGATCTCTGGGGCGTTCACGGACAGCGCCTCGACCTGTGTGGCAGCTCGAGCGGCGCCTTGCGTATAGGCCTCCTGTACGAGCTCGCGCGCGAGCGGCACGACAGCAGCCTGAAGCTGATCCAGGGTCGCCGTGACCGCGGCGAGCTGCATCCTGCGCTCCATCGCACTAGCCAACCTGCCCTGGCGCACCGCGAGTTCGATCTGGGCGATGATCGTGCGCTGTGCAGCACTGACGATCGCGTCAAAGTCTGTGAGGCGGCGCTGGTAGGGGTAGTCGTCAGGCCGCGTGCTCACGGTGTCGTCTCCCCGTCGAGCGTCAAGAGGATGTTGTCGAGCGTCCCGTCTGCCATCCGCTCGGTGCCCTTCACCGTCCACCGGCTTGTGACGGGTTCGCCACCGGTGAGGTCTTCCACCACGACCGTGGAGGCGTTGGCTACGGCACCTGCGAGCTCGATCGAGGGAGCGCCAGCAGCATCGAACACCTTGAGGGTCGTGTCCTTGCCCTGGTCCTCGCGCTCGCCCACGTTGCTCTCGTGTTGGGCGCGCTCGAGCGAGCACGGCGCTTCGCCTTCCCACACCACGACCGGTGTGCCTGGATCACCATTTGGTTCGAGCGGTCCTGGGCTTGCGATCTCGAGCAAGTTGGCGTTGGCGAGCTGGTTGACGGTTTCGACCATGCTCGCGATCTCGGTGCTGCTGAGGATCCCCACTAGACGGGTAGGTCGGGGTCGGTGTAGCCAATACGCACACGACCCGTGCGACTGCTCTGGCCGGCACCGTCGCGGCTTGAGATGTCCTCGCTGAAGCCATCCACGCGAGTGACGGGAACCGTGCTGAGGCCGCCCACACGGTTGCGGAGTTCCTTCGCGAGCGCTGCGTACTGCGTTGACTTCTGTGAGCGCTTGAAGCTCATGCGGGCCGCGCTGCTGAAGTCGTAGTCCTTGGCGTAACGACGCGCGAGGATCTCACACAGATCAGCGGCCGTGAGCAGGACGACGCCTGCGCGCCCGTCGAGCTTGTACTGGATCTGAGCATCCGTGAAAAGGGGGTCTTCGAGGTTCTCGTCGCCTATCTCCAACCGCACCTGATCAATCGGTGTGAGTGGGGGGACGCTCGTGTCTTCGATCTGGACGAAGATCTCGCCAGCAGTGGTCTCTTCCGCGTCGAGGCGTCTGATTTTACTCAAGGCAACCACCTTTCCGCGCTTGATGATCTGAATGTGTGGCGATGCGGGTGAGTGGGAGACAACGAAGCCAAACCGCGAAGGGGTGGCATTTCGCATCAGACAGGCAAACGAACTCTTTGCGTCAATGCCATTTGGCCATTGCGGGAGTTGCTTTTACGCTACACCCACAGTCTTGCTTTCGCTACACGTGGAGGGACGATGCTTAGGCAACCCACACCCTTAATAGCACTCGTCGTGCTGACCGCACTCGGCCTCGCGGCCCCCACCTACGCCAAGGAATTCCACGGCGCTGGCGAAGAATTTACGCAAATTGGCACGAATGTGGTGATTAACGTCGGTGGTAGTCGTGTGGGCTGCTCAAAAGGGATAGCCACCGGTATCGCCCCCTTCCCGTCGGCGAACACCCTTAGGTTGATACCGAACTACTCAAGCTGCCAACGCGAATTCTCGAAATCCCCTGCCGAAGTCAACTTTGGCTCATGTCAATTCGAACTACACAGCTCCGCGAGTAAATCGACCCCCATGTCGATCGTCCCAGCCAATTGCGTCATCTCCTTGCAGTTTGCGACCGAACCCGAATGCAAACTGACCATTCCGGGGGGACAGAAATTTGGGAAAGAAGAAGTCACGACCGGCGGAGTCGCGCCGAGCAAAATCGAAATTACGATGACACCGCCCACTGTGAGTTGGTCTAGGGAAAACTGTGGCGCCCCAAATTCCAAAGGAACAGGACCCACCGGCTTCAAAGCATTCTTCACGGGAACCGGGGCCTGGTACGAATAGCGCTAGTAGCCGTCGATCAACAGGCGGCCAGCACCTGTGACGAGCTCAAGGCGGACACCCTTGGGGAAGTAAATTGGCTTGGCGGGCGTGAAAGGCTCGCTGCCACTCGCGGGCGCCCCAACAGCGAAAATTACCTGATCGTTGGTCGAGTCGGCACCGTTGCGGAACTGCCATCTGACGGCCGCGCTGCCGCTGGTCTCCGTGACGGTGACGGATCTGATATAGCGGTATACCTTGCTGAGGTCCGTGGTGGCTGTGTAGCTGTTGGCTGGCATATGTCAACCTCTTGGGAGCACGTCGGCGGTCACGATGAACTTTGGGTTGGTCCCGCCCGTGAACGTCGGGACCATTATCAGGCGTTGGTCGAAACCACCCATGACGCGCTTGATGTATGTCTTGGGTGCGTGGATCGTTTGCCCGTTGGTATGGGTCTTGCAGGCCCATCCAAGCAGGAGGTTTGTGCTAGAGGTCAGGTCTCCGGTGCCCTGCGGCCCACCACCGGAGATAACAGGGTGGTTCCACGTTGTGCCAGCGTCTGGGGTGGTGGGCGCCCCAACCACATAGAACGCCTCCCGGTCGATGTTCAGCGTCGTGCCGATCTCGTACTGTCTGGATGCCCTGATCGACTTGTCGCCGAGCGCTATCGCGGCTCCGAGGGTGCCGCTGCTGACGGTCTGGTCGGCAACGACGAGCGGGAAGTCACCATCAGGCAGAAACCCGGGGTTACTGTCGGCGTTGAGGGTAAACCATTGCTGGGATACATCCGTCATGTTGTATCTGCTGCCCCCGGGACCGCCCCCGACACCTATTGGTGGTTCTTCGTTTCCCTTCGTCGTCCGAAAGCCAGCTTGGAATGCAATGTAAAGCGACGCGGCGGTCGGGGCTCCAAGAACCTGCTCGACCATGATCTTCCAGACCAGTTCCTTGGCCCCACGCGCAGCTTGTAGTCGCGGGAAGATGATCGCCTGGCCGGAGACTGGTACTTCGGCCGCGATGGGATGCGCCTGCGCGTTGAGGAGCAGGCTTTCAGGGCCTACGGGCCTCATAGGGTCCACCCCGTCTCGGCACGGAAGTAGCCGAGTCCGGCCCAGCCGTGCGTATTGACCGGTGACGCACTGTTGTTCTCGATGCTGAAATAGCCGTTGAATCCGTTCTCGAATGTATGGAGCGTTTCCTGCTTGGGACCGAAGGCGCGTAGCGCGGTCTTTGATGCCGTGTCCGCGTAGGAGCCGAACGGGTCGCCGTCGATCATGATGCCGTCGTACTTACCGCTGGCCACGTCGAAGCGAGCACGCAAGTGATGCCAGTCACGCTTGTTCTCATTCCATCCGTGTGGGTATACGGTTCCCGCCGCGTCTCCCGTCGCGCCGGTCTGCCATGCTGCGCCGGGAACGTCACGCCAAGTCACCCCGTCAACGTCGAGCACCTGGTATTTGGTGAGCCTTTCCAGGCTGACCACATCGTAGTTGAGCCAGCGAACCTGGAAGAACTGGCGGGGGGTACCCGTCGGTGACGCGCAGTCAAGACCGAAGACGACGTGACGCGGTGAATTCTGGTCGTACTGGCTGGCGAAATACCAGACCCACTCCATCTCCACGACGCCAGGGATCTGGGTATTTGAGCCGCGCCACATCCGCTTGATCGCTGTCGCGGCAGCCCAATTGTTCCCCACGCCACCCTCGGCACAGTCGGCACACTCAAGGACGAGGGAGCCACACCCGTCCATCGCACCGTAGGACTGATCGAACCCCACCACACCGATGGGGTATTGACTACCGATGAGCTGCACCCAGCCGCATGGGCTGTCACGGAAACGGTCCTCCGCGAGGATCCTGTTGCGGGGGGTCTTGTCGCGAAGGAAAGCGTCTTGACCGTCGAGCTTGCCTCCGAGTATCACTCCGCTGCTCATTAGCTCACCGCCATAACGTTGCCGTTGGTGTCCCGGGTGATCGTGTGAGTGATGCCCTTGAAGCGGAAGGACGAGAGGTTGCCCTTGACGTCACGAACAAGTTCATCCGTGGTGCCGTCTGTATCCACCACAGAGGCGATCGACCCGTCCGAGCTGCGTGTCACGACGGCCGCGGGGCTGTTGCTCGCCATCGTGGCCTCAACTCCTTCTGCACGGGTACGCTCACTCGTAACACTCGAGGCCAGCGCCGTATCAGCACTGGCACGCGCCGTCGCCTCGCCTGCGACTGCGATTTCCCGAGCCGATGTCTCGCCTGCTAGCGCTGTCGCGCTGGCCTTGGCAGCCTCTGCTGCTTCAGCGCGACTCTTCTCGGTTGAGATGGCTGCGGCGTTCGTAGCCTCGACGCCTTCGGCTCGAGACTTCTCGCCCGCGACTGCCACCGACCGTGCCGTGGCCTCGCTTGTGATCGCGGCCGAAAGCGCGGTGTCAGCACTTGCCCGGGAGGTCGCCTCCGAGCTGATCGCGGTGGCGTTGGCCGTATCGGCTGCCGCCCGCGTGCCCGCCTCGCTGGTGATGCTCGCCACAAGGGCCGTGTCTGCAGCAGTGCGAGCTTCCGCCTCTGCCCCTACATGCCCATCGAGGTCGGCGACGTCGAGAGGCACGTAGTTGCCCGACCCGTCGTTGACGAGCAGCGGACCGAGCGTCCTGGCACGGATACCAGTCATCCGAAACCTAGGGCCGGTGGCCGTAGCTGTAGCTGACGCCCTCGCCGCTGACTTCAGCGTCGATGAATACCTTTGAGAGGTCGTCGACGTGGTCGTGGCAGGCGGTCAGCTTTAACGTGGCGCCAGCAGCGAGCGCTGTGCCTCTCCTGGTCGCCGCCAAGGCCAGGACGCTCGCCGAGCCGACAACCACCGGCTTGGTGTTCGTCGAGAGCCCGGTGATAATCAGGCTCTCGCAGGCCACCGATGTCGCGGAGAGCGGCACAGGTGTACCAGCAGTCGTCACGACCTTCCGGCCGTCATCGAGCGGCACGAGACACCACCGCTTCGCCGCCCTCGCGCACTGCACCGCTCTGCTCGCAGCGGTCGGAGCCGTAGTAGACCATCAGGCCCGAGAAGGGGTCCAGCCAGTCACCGCGCGCACTGAACCGCTCGATGGAGCGGCGCTCAGCACTGGCCTTGCCTGCGGGCTTGGGCGGCGTGATCTCGGCCGCTGCCAGCTTCTCCCGCTCATCCGGGGTCAGGTCCAGCGGCTTGCCGGTCGTGGCGTCCACGGGCCATCCAGGGGTCACGCCGGGAGTGACACCGTCTGGCACCACGACCTCGTCCGGCGAATCCTCCGGTGAAGCGTCAGCAGCTTGCTGGGCCAACGCCGCTTCGATGTGGGCCTTGCTCGTACCAACAGGCGTCGGGATCCCGGCCTCCTTCGCCAGCGCCCGCAGCTCCTTCATGCTCAAATCTGCCATCAGTTCTTCTCCTTGCCGCGATGCCACGGCAGCTCGGGGACGACGATGCCGCGGTTGCGGCCAGTGCGGATGGAGCGCCTCGACTCCTGCTTGAAGTCGAGGCGCTCCATCCGCTCTTGCTTCTGAGCGTCGCTACACCCCGTGTCGGGGTAGAGGCGCTCGTACCGGTCTGCCTTGGTCACGCGGGGCCGTACGCCAGCCAGTTGACCTGGACAGCGACTGTTGCCGCGGTGCCGCCGACCTGGGCGACGGCGACATCGATCGACCCGGCCGTGATGGACGCCTTGGCGCTCACCACGAACCCATGGCCAGCTGTGACGCTGACTTCCTCGAGGCTCGCAAGCGCGCCTGTGACGCCCTTGTCGAGCCCGGTCGCGATCGTCGCCGACCCGGTGACAGACGTGCGCCCTGCGACGCGCGCCTGCCCTGCATCGGTGATCCCATCTGGGAAGTTCGTCCTATCCATGACGACCCTCCTTAGGACGCGTTGGAGCCGGCGACCCAGCGCCAGTCATCGAAGCCACGCGAGAACCGGTGGTAGCCGGTGAACTGCGCCTGGTAGGTGTCGAAGTCCCGGCGTGACTGGAACTCCGGCGAGACACGGTCAAGCCACGCGAGGTGCTGGCTCTTGAGCATCGAGTCGATCATGAACCACGCGTTTGTGTCGGTCAGGTAGTCCCAGGCGACCACCGTGAAGCGGCCCTTGTTGGGGTTGACCGCGTTGTTCGCGGAGTTCGGGTCACGATCGGTCGTGACTTCGATCTCGGCCGTTTCCTCCAGCTCCGGCGGTACAAGCAGGAGGTCCGGCTTGATCGACACCAGCTCGCCACGGTCGTCCTTGAACTTCCGCATTGCGAGCCGGATGACGCTCATGTTCGAACCAGTCAGCGCGAGCGCGAACTTGTTCGACTGGGTCGTTGAGTGCGTCGGGCTGTCCGGGTGCGCTTCTGAGCACAGGCCGACACCATCAGCGCCACCGATCGAGAATCCCTCGGAGTCCTTACCTGTGTCGGTGAACGCATTGTTGAACAGGGAGGCTGCTGACTTCTCGCGGTGGACCGCGGCGCTGTCGGCGAGCTTCTCCACCTTGCCCGTGGCTTCCCGGGGGATGCCTGCGGTGGGGTAGAGATTGTCTTCCATCAGCTTGCGCTGAATGGCGATGCCCATCGTGAACTCGCGGTGTTCGAGGCGAGTCTTCCAGCCCGGGTCAAACCCGTCATATGTCGTGCGGCCGGTCTTCTCGAACTCGTTCCACCCCTGGGTGCCGAGCTCACCAACACCCTGGTAGTCCTCGTAGGCCTTGGTCGAGGTATCGATCGGGAAGATCACCGTGCGCTTGAACATGTCTTCGCGTTCACGCAGACGGAGATGGAAGACCTTCCGCAGGCCTGGCGCAATAAGCGCGGGCCAGTTGTCGCTAATCATTGTCATGGTCTGTCACCCCCCTCTACTGGGCCTTCTTGAGCCAGTGAGCGTCGGCGTTGATCGTCACGAGGGTCTCCTCGGACGCGAGACTGTCGGCTACCACCACGAACTCCTTGTTGGAGCTCGCAGCGACACCCTGGGCACCAGTGGCGCCTGCGACGTCGAGCGTGTCGCCGATCTTGCGGGCGTTGTTGTCCACCACGCCGTAAACGGCGTCTGCATCGGTGATGACCTTGATGCGGGTCACCCCTGAGGTTCCTGCGAGTGTCTGAAGGGCTACGCCCATCAGGTTTGAGTCTGCGGTTGCGGCGAGGTCCACCGTGCCCGACTCCAGGTTCACGAGATCGCCCTGACTGAGCGTCTCGGTGTCCTTGAAGAGGAGCGCCTGAATGGTGGGAGTGCTGCCGCAGGACCGATACCGGAACTTGAAGCCGGGCATCGTGCGTGTCTCCTATTTCTGAGGCTTGTCCGGCAGCTTTGGTTCCTTGCCGCTGAAGTTGACGTATTCCTCGGGTGTCATCCCGCACGCCTTGGCGGCCTGTAGCTGCTCGGCTGTCAGTGATGGACCGTCGCGGTCCTCGGTACCGCTGCCAGAGTCGATGTTGCTCGGCTTCGGCTTGGGCGTCGCGCCCTTGAACATCTCCTCGCCATACTCGGCCGTCGCGGCCTTGATGGCGTCCTGCAAGTTGGTGGGCTCGTCGGTGGTGTCGTCGTACTCGACGTCATCGAGGAGTCGCGCTGCGGCCTTGGCCCGGGCACCTGTGAGCCCATCGTCGGCGAGTGCTGTGAGGAGGTTGGCGCGGCGGATCTTCTCCGTGGCGGTGGTGACCTTGCCCTCTGCCTCTTCGGCGCGCTTCTTGAGCTTCTCCTGCTCGGAGAGGTCGGCTTCCTCGCGCTCCTTGAGCTTTGCCTCGGCCGCTGTGGCGCGCTTCTCAGCGTCGCGCTTGGCCTTGCGTTCGGCGTCTAGTGCTGCCTTGCCGCCATCGCCGAGCTTCTCCTGCTCAGCCTTTGCTGCTGCTGCCTTCTCGGCCTCGGCCATGTCGGCGGCGGCCTCCTGCTCGGCAACCTGCTTGTTTGCCTCTGTGGGATCGTCAGGCATCGCGCCGGACCTCCTGTTTGTAAGGACCAGCGCCTCGCGCGATGGTCTGAAAAACGGTGCGGGCGCCCGTGGATTCCGGGTCGTTTAGAGACGAGGCTCCACGGCCCCACGGCGTAGGCCATGCCGGAGATGGAGGGGCCGCTTCCTGCCGCCCGCGGCGGCTACTGCTTGGGTTCGGGCGAAGGCTTCGGGACCTTGGGTTCGACCACCACGGGCTTGTCGGGCGGTTCGATTTCCGATGGGTCCGGTGGTGCTTCGGCCTGCTCCTTCTTGCGGAGCTCGGCCTCTTCCTCGGGGTCCAAACCAAGCTGACGCAGTGCGGATGTCCTTGAGCGCCCTAGGAGCTCTACTTGCACTCCGAGCATGTTTGTCTCGGCCTGCTCGTTGCGGGTCTCCGGGTCATCCCATACGGCCGTGATGTCCGCCAGCGCGTCGAAGGTCGGGGTACCCTCGCTGCCGTAGTGCGCGCCGAGACGCCACATCAAGCGTGCTGTGTCGCTCCACGGGTCACCGAGGGTAGTCTGGCGATCCTTCGCCTTCTTGACGAGCCCACCCTCGGCGGTCTTGAGGGACTCACCTGAGGGGATTTCCCCAGTGATGAGATCGTGGAACGGCGTACGCGACTTTGCGGCCAGCCGGCGGTAGGTGGAGTCGATCGCATCAAGCAGCGGCCTGGGATCGGCTGCGGGTAGCTGGCCCGCGCGTGCCTCCGGATTCGTGAGCTTGATGACATCGCCGATGGCGAGCTTGAAGCTCTCCAGGTCACCCACACCGGAGACCCAGGGCCACTGCCAGCCCTGCGCATCCATGACGTAGAACAGGTCGACGACCTGTTTGTTGATCTCCAACTGGTAGGGGATGGTGCCCGGGACTTCGGAGCGCCCGAACCGCCTGCCCTTTGGCTTGTTGCGAAAGTGGATGACGGGGATACCAAGTGGATCTTCGGCTTCGCTGCCGTCTGCTGGCAGCTCGCCGCTTTCGGTCCACGGGGTCGGCCACTGTTCGCTCTCCACTTCGAGCCATGGCGCCCAGTTCTGGTCATCGCTGTCGAGTGAGAACCACTTCTCGACCCGATCTGGGAGGTAGATGTTCAGGCGGGTGACTAGCGTGCCGTCGGGGTTTGAGGCTGACCGGTTCGATGTCGGCCACTTCTTGACGGCGTAGAGCATCTCGTCGCCACCGTCGTCGTAGACGGGCTTGATGAGCCGGGGGTGGTTCCACGCGACGCGCGGCATCTGGAGCTTCTCGTCGTAGTCAACGATCAGGAACCCGTCGCCGAGCTTTGGGACCTCTGTGTGGACGACGCCCTGCTTCTCCGCCATCCTGTTGCGGCGCCACATCGTCTTCGTGAGCCAGTCGGAGACCGCTTCATTGCCCTCTACCTGGAAGCCGGTGAGACGCAGTCGGTCGGCGAGCGTGTCCACTACCAACTCGGTGACGTTCTCGCTGAAGCGGACCCCGCCGCGTTCGAGATACGTCTTGGCTCTCTCGAGCAGGACGGTGCGCTGCTCGCCGTCGTAGAAGTCCTCATACAGCCGATAGCGGTTGAGGCGCTCGCTGTCGAAGTCCGCGCATTCGCGGACGAATGTCTGGCGCTCCTTGCTGAACTCCTCTGACTGGTCGCCTCCGAAGGCGCGGCGTACAGCGTCGGCTAGCGCCACGGGCATTCCTCCTACTTGTCGATGTACTGCTCGCCTTCTAGGACGAGGTCCCCGCGGCGGATCTGGGGCTCGGCTTTTGGCAGGCGCGATTCGGTGCTGACACCGCCGCGCTTGTTCTCGAGCCAGTTGAGCGCCTGAGTCATGGCATCAACCTGGTCGTCGTGCGTGCCGTTGGGGAAGACCGCGCACTCCTCGATGAAGTCGGTGACGCTGGTGGCCTGATAGCCCGGCGGGACAGGGACGAAATCGCTGTCGGGGAGGTACACGTTCCCCGCCTCCACGAGCGGTTCGACGGCTGCGGCGCGCGCCTCCTTGCCGCCCTCTGGCTGAATGGGAATCAGGCCGCCAACCTTGGAGCGCAGTGAATCGATGACGGCCGCACCGTTGGCCTTCTCCTCGACGAGCTTGCCGCGCGCCGCGGGCATGAACTGTGCGAGTGCGCCTATGGCCTTCAGAGTGTCGGTGAAGCCGAGCTGTGCGCGAACCTCAGCGAGTAGATACCGGTCTGCGCCGTCTATGCCCCAAACCTGGCCGACGACATAGGAGCCGCTCGCGGATTCGGTGTCCTTGAACGTGAGGTCCCATGAGGCGATGAGCTGCTGCCAGACGGGCGGGAGTGTCTCCTGGGTCCAGTAGCGCCACCAGCCCCGCTTGAACATGCCGCCCTCTTCGGGTGAGGGCCGCTGCAGCATCTGGCCGGCGTAGGCATAGGAGCCGAGGGCGCGCTTGAGTTCCGCGAGTCGCGCTGTGCCGAGTCGCACTGGCTCGAGCAGCTCGCCTGGTGTCGTGCGCCGATCACCGGGGAGAACTCGCCCGCCTGGGATCGTGACCGTTTCGACATCGCCGTCGTCGGCCTGCACGTTCAGCTCGCGCGCGGGCAGCATGACGGTCTCTGGGTAGACGAACGGGTGGTTCGGCTCGTACTCGGCCGGTAGACAGAGATGGTGCCAGTCGCCGGTCTTGGCGAGGTGACCTGACAGATCGTCCTCGTGTAGGCGCTGCATGACGATGACGGCTGTCGCGCGCGGGTTGTTGAACCGCGTGGTCATCGTCTCGTCCCACCATGTATTGACGGTGGAGCGTTCCGTTTCAGAGCGCGCCTGCTTGGCACTCAGAGCGTCGTCGACGACGATCCTGTCGCCACCTTCACCGGTTCCTAGACCACTGACGGACGTTGCTAACCGCAACCCCATCTCGCTGGTCTCGTAGCGGTTCTTGGCGTCCTGGTCCTTTGTGAGCGACCAGGGGTTGGGCGAGAGCAGCGCTAAGACGCCCTGGTAGCCAATGCGCTGAAAGAGCGATCCTGTGTCCCGGCCGCCAGCAGACTTGATGAGCCGCCGGCACTTCATCGAGTCGCGCTGCGAGAGCGCCTCCGCGTAGCTCGCGCACAACCATCTCGTGCCAGGGCTCGTGAGCCACTCCCATGCGGGCCAGAAGACGCCCACTGTGAGCGACTTCATGGTGCGCGGCGGGATGTTGATCAACAGCCTTGGGAGTTCACCGGCCGTGACTGCTTCGAGGTGCTCGCACACCACGTCGATGTGCCAGCCGCTTACGAAAGGTGTGGCTGGCTCGACGATCGGCCATGCCGCACGGACGAGCGTTGAGAGCCTGCTGGCGCATTCCTGCGCCTCAAGCATGTCGTCGTCGGGTGCTGGTGGGTCAGCCTGCGCTAGCAGTGCCGAGAGCAGGGCGCTCTCCGGCTCGCCTGAGAGCAGTAACGAACTGTGCACGGAACTCCTCCAGACGATCGGACAAGCCCATGGCCACCAGCGCCTTTACTTGCGCGCCGAGGATCATCGTGGCGTCCGACTCGGCCATCCGTACCCGGCGCTCCTCCACTCCAGCCTTCAATGCGGCAGCCGCAACGCTCACGAGATGCTTGCGCTCGTCGTTGTAGAGCTGGACGAGAATGTGTGGCTTCGCCTCTCCGGTGGGGATCCCGGACTGGTGGTAGGTCGGCCCGTAGACGCCGGGCGTGCCTCGCACCCAGTGGGCATCCCGCTCGCCATCCGGCGGAGCGTCGATTAACCCCTCTTCCTTGACATCAGGGACGACGTACTCGTCGGGCTCAGGGTGCGTCGGGAGTTCCTGCACCAGCTGGCGATAGAACGCCACGTTGCCCGCGGCCTCCCACACCTCTCGGATCAGCGCCTCACCCGGGTCGACCTGGATCGGGACGCCGAGCCTGTCGCACTCCTGGCGGGCGATCTCGACCGATGCTGCCTGCTGGTGGCTTTCAGTACAGCCACCGTGGCGCTTGCACCGGCCGACGCCCGGATGGTCAGTGCCCAGGCCAGCGCGCAGTTTGCAAGTGACGCCTACTGGCTGGTTTGGGCGCTGCGCCCCGCAGAGGTCTTTGTCGGCTCCGTGCGCAGCCACTTCTAGTCGGCGCTTCTCTCGCCCACCCACGTCACAGGTGCGACCACGCTCTCGTCACCGTTGCTGAGCTGGCATGTGCCGTCCTCGTGGAGGGTGAGTGTGAGCGGTAGCTCGCGGTTGTACTCGCCTTCCTTGCCGCGGCATGCGGCGAGTACCTTCTCCGCAGCGTTGAACTGGATGAGACCGCGCTTCTCGACCTGGGGCATGAGGGTCTCCCTTCAGCGACAGGGCGGGATGGTGTTGGGCCATGCCCCTGGGTGTCGCGCTGACCAGTAGTTGAAGATGATGCTCTGCTGCTCGGGTGTGGCCTGGCTGGCGTTGTATGCATAGCGACGTCCGCCGGCTTCTTTCCATGTGCCTTCGAGGAAGCTGTAGGCGCCGTAGTAGTCGTTCACGGCGTGCCAGTTGATGGTGCTGTAGCTCGTGGAGCCTGGTTCGCCGTTCTCCCTGTTGGCTACGCAGAGGTCGAAGCGGGTGATGACCTGCTGGTGGTGCGCCTGCCAATGGTGGTAGGCGCGTGTGTCGCAGGTGCTGGTGTGGCAGCCCTTGCTGTGCGCTTGGGCTGGTGTAGCCATGGCGAGCGTAGCCAGCGTAGCCAGCGTCGCCACCAGGATTGTGAGCGAGTGTCGGATTGCATCGGGCTCCTTCCTCGGGGCGCCAGTCCCGAAGGGACAGGCCGTTCACCCCAGGAAGGGGTCTTCGCCACTAGGGCGGACAGTTCACCCGCAGGCCCTCCGGCTGCGGGTAGGTCAGCGTCGCCTTGACGGCGCGTTGTCCGGTAGACCGGGTGGCTGACCAAGCTTGTGCTGCGAGTGCGTCAGGTTGGCTAGAAACAAGCCGTCTCGCCGACGGACAGACCGGGGTAGGCTCCCCAGATGATCGAATTACTCCTCAGGAACGAATGGATCACTGTCAAGGAGCCCTGGGGTTACGTCCGGGACGAAATCAACGCCAATGGCAGCCTCAGGGTGACCGCAGAGATCTCGCTCACCCAGCTAAAGGCGGCTGAGAACGGCGACCTGGAGGAGTTCTTCCTCATCGTCGCTTCAGAAGCCATATATGCCGCTCGGTCGTGTACACCGGGCGAGCCCCTCGACGTGCTTTAGGCGGCTCTGCGTGCTGGGCGTGGCTGCAGGGGGTTGCCTTTGGTGCGGCGTACTCCGCGGATCATGAGCTGGTGTCGCTCGAGCTCGCAGTCGTTGCACTCGCAGGAGTAGCTACCGGTGCATGGGATGGCCTTGGGCACGCTCACGGCGTGCTCCGGTGGGTCTGCTGGGAACGTGACTAGGCGCAGATGCGCTTGGCCCTCGGCCATCTGGGTACTCATAGGAGAGGAGCCCGATCCGATTTAGAGCAAGCTGACGCTTATGCACTTGCCTCGCCCCGCGCTTCAACTGGCGGGTCGTTCGGTCTCGGGCTGCGTGCAGTCTAGCGCGAGCCGTCGGACGGAACGCGAATCGGTATCCCCATAATCGACGTGGGGGTGATTGCGCCCGTGCGGGCAGCCTCTAGATCTCGGTGTAGATCGGCCCAGTCGAGGGGGTGAATCACGATCTCTCGCCACCTCTCCTGGGCGTCGGGGTCGGCGACCAGAACATCGTCCTTGCCTCGTATGAGCGACGCCGCCAGCAGCCGCAGGCGCTCGGGAGCTATGAGGGTGGAGGTCACGGAACCTGGGATGGCGTCGCGGGTCACTCGTATGTAGACGATCTCCTGGTAGCCGGTTAGGTATGTCTCGCGCCGCTCACACCGAATCTGGTCCAGGACCGTCGTCATTTCAGCAGTATCCTACGCCGCCTCTTGATCGAGCTGGCGGTCTATGTTTGCCAGGCGTAGCTCGATTAGCTTGAAGTCGCTCTCTACGCCTTTGGTTAGGTCGTGCTCACGGCAGGCTTTGATGGCATCTAGGATGCGCTCCCGCTGCTCGAGCAACACCTCGCGCCGTGACTGGCGTGGTCGATCGCGGGCCTCCTTCGTGAACCGCTCTTGTAGCTCGGGGTCGATGACCTCGAGCTCGCCGGGGAGCGCCTTCGCGCGTCGGGTCGTGTACCCGTGGTCATCCTCGCTTTCCTCGGGTCTAAGGGCACCGCACCTGCACACGGACTGGTTATCCGCAAAGGCGCGCCGGCATCGTCTGCCTGACGGGAGCGTGGCGTTGCAGAACTGGCTCGGTGGGGCAGCCGCCAGATACCGTGGGGTATCACGGAGGTCACCGTAGGTGAACGAGATCACCCACACTTCCTGGTCGCGGTCAACGCTTCCGTACAGCCCCCGCCAGTAGGCAAGGAACTCCATGACGTTGGTGAAGCCCTCGCGCCGGGCGTCTTTGATGCTGATCTCTCCGAGATGCTCGATGCGAGGGACGGCGATGATCGTGATCTTGCCATCAGCATGCTGACCTCGACCCGGCTGCAGTGCGTAGACGCCGCGATCGCGGTAGCGACACTGCCTCTCGCCTGGCTTCACCGGCCTGCGGGTCATCGTCTTCTTGCCCTGCTTGATGAGGTCCACTAGCTCTGGCTTGAAGATCACTGTGCTCCCTCCTTTAGATGGGCACGGCAGGCGAGAACGATCGCCTGGCCGAGGCCCTCACCTTTCTCTGCGAGTTCCCTCCCATACGCCTTGCACTCGCCTAGGCCCCTGCGAAGCCGGTCTCGCTCCTGCTTGACTTCGGCTAGCTCTCGCTCTACAGGCTCGGCCTCAAGGACACGGACATCCTCGTCTGGTACCGCCGGCTTACGCGTAGCAAGGACCACCCAATAGGGTATTAGGCCCTCGCAGCCAGGCACCCAGCGGGCTCGCAGCGTCCACTCCCTCGGCTTTTCATGCGGGGTCGAACCCGTCAACCCGTCAGGCCTTGATTCCGTGATTCCATCAAGGATGGGCTCACGGCTCGCTTCCCCGGCTGCTCTCTCGGTCGCCATCAGTCTTCCCTCCCAATCAGATAGACCAGGCTTAGCTCACCCGACAGCACGAGCAC
>Ga0193727_1000236_pt1 | contig 19909 bp, 16 predicted proteins | sample H2c2metaG_FD_143051 | JGI IMG/M metagenome (GOLD analysis project Ga0193727, IMG submission 143051) | Soil microbial communities from a riparian zone of the East river system, Colorado, United States - H2c2 | ecosystem: Environmental > Terrestrial > Soil > Riparian zone | place: USA: East River...
ACCACTGAGCGTGGTCCCGCTCGCATCTCTGAGCGTTGCCGTGAGCTGGACCGTCTGGCCCGCCGTCACATTTGCCGACGTGGGGCTCACGCTCACCGAGGCCACCGGCGCGGGCGCCAACGTGCTGATTGCCGACGAACCACTCTGACCTTCGCTCGTCGCCGTGATCGTGGCCGAGCCAGTCGCGACGCCGGTCACCAACCCGCTCCCATTCACTGTCGCAGCGGCCGGATTGCTACTCGTCCACGTCACCACTCGCCCCGTCAGCACGGTGCCACTCGCATCGCGCGTCGTCGCCGTCAGCTGTACCGTCTGCCCCGCCGACACGCTCGCCGACGCCGGACTGACGCTCACCGACGCCACCGGCACCGGCGTCACCGTCACAGCCGAGGTCCCGCTCTTGGTTTCGCTCGTCGCCGTGATCGTCACCGCCCCGGCGCTCACCCCCGTCACCAACCCGCTGCTGCTCACCGTCGCCCGCCCGGTGTTGCTACTCGTCCACGTCACCACCCGCCCCGCGAGGGCATTGCCACTCGCATCCTGCGGGGTCGCCGTGAGCTGCACCGTCTGTCCCGCCACCACGCTGGGCGCCGCCGGACTCACGCTCACGGACGCCACCGGCACCGTCACCGTCACCGCCGCCGTGCCATTCTGGCCTTCACTCGTCGCCGTGATCGTCACCGTGCCCGCCCCGACGCCGGAGACCAACCCGGACCCGCTCACCGTCGCTACCCCGGCGTTGCTGCTGGCCCACGTCACCACCCGCCCGCCCAATACGTTCCCGCTCGCATCCCGCGGCGTCGCCGTGAGTTGCACCGTCTGCCCGGCCACCACGCTCGGTGCGGGCGGGCTCACGCTCACCGACGCCACCGGTGTCGGCGTCGCCGTCACGGTGATTGCGGCCGTCCCATTCCTGCCTTCGCTGGTCGCGGTGATCGTCGCCGAGCCTGTGGCCACGCCCGTGACCAATCCGCTGCTGCTCACGGTCGCGACGCCTGTGTTGCTGCTGGCCCACGTGACCACCCGCCCGACCAACACGTTCCCGCTCGCGTCCCGAAGGGTGGTACTGGCCTGCAGCGTCTGCCCGATGACCACACTCGCCGACGTCGGGCTGACAGTGACCGTGGCCACCGGAGCCGGTGTGACCGTCACCGCCGACGTGCCGCTCTTGCCTTCGCTCGTCGCCGTGATCGTCGCCGACCCCGCCGCCACGCCCGTCACCAGCCCGCTCACGGTCACCGTCGCGACCCCCGCATTGCTCGTCCCCCACGTCACCACCCGTCCGGACAGCATGTTGCCGTTCGGATCCCGCAGCGTCGCGGTGAGCTGCACCGTCTGCCCCGCGGCCGCACTCGGCGAGGCTGGACTTACGCTCACGGAATTCACCGGCCGCGGGCGCACGTGCACCTTTGACGAAGCCGCGAGCTTGAGCGTCGCGTCGGTACCTATGACAGCGAAGTCACCTGCTGCAGTATCGGCGGTGAACATGCCTGCGGACGTAATTGCGCCTCCCGTGGCGCTCCAGTTCACCGTGGCAGCAACGGTATCGCCGCTGCCGGTGCGGCCATAGGCCGTGAACTGCATTTGCTGTGTGGGATCGAGACTGAGGCTTTCAGGGACGACGATGACTTGCACGACTTGCTGCACGCTGGCGGCTGGGAGCTCACACGACACAATCGTCCCGGCGGTCGCGAATGCCGTCAGAACGTCTCTTATGAGCGCCAAGCGGCAAGACAACTTGTACGTGAAGGTCATCGTCCGTCCTCGTCTCGTCCAAGTAAAAAAACCGGGCCACCGCATCGACTGGGTTCGTCGATCGCTGGCGGCCCGGCGGACGTGGCGAGGAGAACTCGCGGTAGCCCCGTGGCTCTGCGTCACCGCCTTTCGACGGTTTTGCTCTGAGCAGCGCTTGTTCCAAACTGCCTAACACACTTCTTGATATTGCGTTACGCGGTGGGGTCGGAGGAGCCTGGGCAGGCGGTTACGTCTAGAAACTTTACAGCTGACGGCGCCCGGCCACCTGATCGACCACTTCGTCGACCGCTGGCGGCCCGGCAGGCATGGCGAGCATGGCTCGCTGTAGCTCCGTAGCTCTGCGTCACCGCCTTTCGGCGGTTTTGCTCTGAGCAGCGTCTACCAAGAACTGGGAGCAACGATAGCACAGCCGCGACCTATGGTCTGTGACCCGTAACACGGCCGCAGTGGTAAGGTGTAAGATATTTCCTGACATCAATTTGACTCGTTTCACTGGCCACTGTCGCCGTTGCAATGTGATGGCCCCAGATTCCCGCCGCGCGCCATTACCTGCCGGCCCTCTCGTGCCGTACGGCTCCCCACAGGACGTCCTCCACGGCGCTCGCGCTGCTCTCCCACGAGTATCGGTCTCGCACGAAGGCCCGCCCCGTACTGGCCAGCCGGCGACCCTGGCCGGGATGCTCGATCAACTGCAGCACCTTGGCAGCGAAATCCGCCGGCTCATCGGCGACCAGCAGATCCTCATTCTCCCGCAAGTCAAGACCGTCCAGGCTCCGCCGTGTGGTGACCACCGGCTTCTGCATCGCCAGAGCTGCCAGCAGCTTGTTCTTCACGCCGGAGCCAAAGCGGAGGGGGCAGACGAAGATACCGGCCTTCTCCAGGTAGGGGCGCACATCGGGCACGCCGCCGGTCACATGGACGCCGGGCTGTTCGCTGAGCCGCCGTACGCGCTCGGTGGGGTCCTTGCCGACCACCCAGAATTGCGCTTCCGGCTGGCGCTGTTGAATCAGGGGAAAGATTTTCTCGGCAAAGTGGATCGCGGCGTCCTCATTCGGGCTGTAGTCCATGACCCCGGTGAAGATCAGCTGGCGCAGGTCTCCCTCCGTGTCCGCCGGACTGAAGAAGGCCGTGTCAACCCCGTTGCCGATGGTGAGTGTATTGGCCGCAGGAGCCAGGACCTTGAGATACTCCTCGTCCACGGGCGAATTGGTGATGACGGTGCTGAACAGTCGGCTCAGGGACCGCTCGCATCGCGCCATGCTCCGGGTGTCCAGAAACAGCCCCACCTTGCGCCTCCAACTGCGCTCGATACGCATCCTCCGGTCGTACAGGAGGGTCAGGCAGTCGTGGAGATCGATGATTGCCGGGCGCTCAAGCTTGGTGTCCACCACATACTGGGCCATCGGCAACCCATCCACGTACAGCACATCAAACCCACCGTCCAGGAAGACGTCGTGAACCGACCGGCACTGCTCAGCGTGGTACCGCGCGTTGCGGTAACGAGTCGCGAAATGGGCTTCTTGTCGCAGCCGATGCACCTGGGTGCCCCACCAATTCGGCGCCGGCGGGTCGGGCAGGACGATGATCCGCTCGAATACCCCGGCGGCCGTCGGGTCGTCGCGAAAGGTCTGATAGCGATCGAGACTCTCGCTCAGGGTCATGAGCGTGAGCCGATGCTGCCGCGACAGACTTCGGCACAGGGTGAACAGCCGCGGAGACCCCGCCATGTTGTTCGTCGCCGGGATCTCGAACGTTAGGACCAGGATGTTCATCCTGAAGGGTCGCTCGCTGGCTGTAAGGGCACGCTCCCGGCGAGTGCCCTGGCGGTCAACCTTCTGCTCCGTAGACGCGGATTCTCGGAACGTCAGTCGAGCACTCACCAGCAGATCCCCTCATAACGGGCGTCGGTCGTGACCTTTGGGGCCAGCCGGGCCAGGTCGACGACTGCCTGATCGGCTCGCAACGACTGAATGGCCTGGGCAAACTCGGGAGACTGGTACCCGACCACGACGACGTCGGCTCCGGCCGCCAAATCGTTGATGTCCTCAACCAACAATGATGACAGGTGAGGGATGTGCTCCTCGATGAAGCGGCGGTTGGCGCCGATCAGGCGGCTGGTAGAGACGTTGCGGTCATAAATCCGGATATGATAGCCCTTGCCCAGCAAGCTCTCGATGACGCTCACCAGGGGGCTCTCCCGCAGATCGTCGGTGTCGGGCTTGAACGCCATGCCCAAGAACCCGATGCGCTTCTTCCCCAGGCTGGTGATCAGCTGAAGCCCCAGCTGCACCTGGACGGCGTTGCTCTGGAGAATCGCGTTGAGTACCGGGCTGTCGAGATCCAACCGCTTGGCCTGATAGGCGAGGGCGCGCAGATCCTTCGGCAGGCATGATCCGCCGAACGCGAAGCCTGGCTTGAGATACGCGGCTGACAGATTGAGTTTGCGGTCCTGACAGAACACGCCCATCACCTCGTGGCTGTCCACGCCCATCCGCTTGCACAGATTCCCGATTTCATTCGCGAAGCTCACCTTGAGGGCATGGAAGGCGTTGTCGCAGTACTTGGCCATTTCCGCCACTCGAATCGACGTGCGAATGACCGGGGCGTCGATAGCGGCATACAACTGCAACAGTGTCTCGCCACCCCCGGGGCGGTGCTCCCCGACCACGATCTTGGGAGGATGGTAGAAGTCATACACCGAGCTTCCCTCCCGCAGAAACTCCGGGTTGTAGCAGACGTCGAAGCCCTGGCCGAGTTGCTTGCCGGAGTGGGATTCCAGGATTGGAATCAGGAGATCCTCCGTGGTCCCCGGAAGCATGGTGCTCCGGAGCACGACCAGGTGGGGTGTCGACTTGTGGCGCAGGGCCGTCCCGATCTCCTCACAGACCCGCTTCATGTAGGTCAGATCCAGGTTGCCATTCGCCTGACTCGGCGTCCCCACACAGACGAAGGAGACCGAGGTGGCCTGAATGGCGTCGGCGGCGGAGGTCGTGGCCGAGAGCCGATTGGCCTTGTGCCCCGCAGCGAACAGGTCCGGCAGCTTCGGCTCCACGATTGATGCCACCCCGGCATTCATACCGTCGACCTTGGTCGGGTTGACGTCGACGCCAACGACGGTGTGCCCCTCGGAAACAAGGCAACCCGCGCATACGGTCCCCACGTATCCCAAGCCGAAGATGCTTACGTCCATAGTGTCTTTACTCACCGAGTCCCCGTGGAATGCCTGTGAGATGGTCGTCGTCTCCGGGCCGACATCGTGACTGTGGTTGAGGTGGCTCATGCGTGCCACTCGTACGCGTAGAGCTGCTGAATCAGCTGTGCGCACTCCGCCCTCGTAACCAACGAGTGGGTCGGCACGGTGCACAGCGTACGGACGAGTTCTTCGCCCCCCGGCCAAGACGACGCCCCCTCATCCATCCACGGACGCACTTCCGGGATCGCCCCGAGAACCGATGGGTAGCTCGGCGCGATGCCCAGCCGCGTCGCCGCCGCAGGGTCGCGAAACCCGGCAAGACCGCGGGCAAGCCGCAGCGGCAAGCGCAGGTAACTGGGCGTTGCGCCTTGCAGCGGCCGAATGGGGTGCACGAGCGACGCTGCGCCAACGCCTTCGACCAACGCTGCTGCCGTGGTACGCCGAATGATTGCCTCGTGCGCAGCCGCCCCCCGCGTGCTCGCCAGACAGGCGGACGCGGCCCGCGTCATGGGTCGCGGCGAAACCGGGCTCCGATACACAGTCTCGCCCAGTCGGAGCCATGGAATCGCATGCGGGATCGCGTAGGCAGCCGGCCGACCCAGAGTCCATTGCGCCGCGAGCGCGCTGAGGGCGCGAACCTCGGCGGCCCGACCCGCGGTGCCTCCCCACATCCCCATCAGCGTCTCTCGCAATCCGTGCCAGGGCGGCTGATCGCGGATGAGCAGCGCCCCGCCGCTGCCGCCGGTCCAGCCCTTGCCTCGCCCGAAGCTCAAGATGCTGATCGGCGCGAGGCTCCCCAAAACGCGACCACGCCACTCGGCGTGATGCCCCTGCGCGGCATCTTCCACCGCCATGGCGCCGTATCGGGCAAGGAGATCCGCGAGCGCGTCCCAATCGACCGGGAAGCCATAGAGCGGGGCGATCACCACAACGCGGACGCCTCGTGCCAGTGTGCACTCCAGAGACGTCAGATCGGGCGTGAGTGTGTTGGGGTCCAGGTCGTAGAATCGCACTCTCGCGCGCGCGCCAACGGCCGCCGCAGCCACGTCGAAACAGCTGAAGGCCGGGAGAGCAACTGCGCTGCCTTCGACGTGCCGCATCGCCAGTCCGATAGCGACCTGGAGCGCCTGCGTACCGCTTCCGAGCAACAGGGCATGATCGGCCGAGTAATCACGTTCCAGCGTCGCGGTGAGATCCGCTTGGCCGTCCATCCCGGGCCCCAGGCCATGCAGGGCCGCCTGCCGGATGGACGCGGCGCTGAGCGGGGAGTACACCGGCAGCTGCCGCCGCCAGATCACGGGATCAGGCGCACGACGCGCGGGCCAAGGATGTTGGCGACGGACAAGGGCAGGCGTCTCCACACGCGCGGGCCCCACGCGAAGGCTCGGTCATCGGGCGACGGGGTCGCCGCCGTTGGCCCCGCTGCGTGTTGATACCACCACAGGGGCACGTCACGTCCGCCCCATTGCTGCTTGAACCGGTGCGTGCCACTGCCCGGCGTGCAGCGGCCGAAGTTGAAGACCTCCAAGCCATGCTCAGCCGCTCGCTCCATGAACGCCCAGTAGAGCAGCATGTTCGGGGCGACGGCGTTGTAGCGCGCGAGCGATGACGCCCACGTCATCTCGAACTCGCCGTGCCACCGAAATCCGCAACCGGCCGCGACCGGACGGGCGCCATCGTACGCGCAGCCGAACCACACATCGGCCGGAAACGTTTCGGCCAAGGCGTCGAACAGACGGCGTGGCTGCGTCGGCGTGCCGAGATCTCGCATGTGCTGCGAAAACACGCGGAAGAACGAACCGACCTGATCCAGACCAAACCGCACCACGATGCCCGCCTTCTGCGGCCGCCGGATTTGACTGCGCACCTTTGCCCGGAGGCTCTCCCACATCCGCGTGGGGTCACCGGGGATCAGGTCCCGGACCACCGTGATCTTGCGATGCGAAACCGGTAGATCCACCGGGAGCGGAATGCGGCTTCGGATCTCGAGCAGGTCGATATCGCCGCTCTTGGCAAGCTCGATGGCGCGAGCCACCAGCGCTTGTACTGCGCGGTTGCTGCCAAGGGCCCCGCCGGAATTGAGAAACGGCATCGAGACGAGGTACGAGCCGAACAGGCGGCTGGACACCTGGACCAGCGGCAAGATTCCAACCAGCCTGCCCTCGGGAGACCGCGCAGCGAGGTACACGCACTCGTGGCCGAGCACTCGCTCGATGACGGACTTCCATCCCCACAGATGGCAGTGGGTGCCTCCTTCGGCGAACCGTACGAAAGCATCCCACTCAGCCGGCGAATCGACGAAACGTTCGACCGTGAGGGTCAACGACGACTCGCTTCGAGCGGCGCGACCCTTTGCGGGAACAGCCGCGCCACCGTGCCGGCGCCACGAACGGAGTTGAACCGAAACTCCGTGAGGAGGCGCTCGAGCCGGGGCGCGGTCCGTGCCAACCCGCCGTAGTGGCGCACCCGGGTAGACCAAGACACCGGCAGTCGCGGCTGATCCGGATCCAACTCCCAGGGGTGAACGTAGAATGTCCCCGCCACGCGTTGTCTTGCACACTCCTTGAACGCAGCCCGCGGGAGCGCGTAGGGAAGCAACCGGAAGTAGGCACCGCCCCCGGCGGGCAGGTTGATCCCCCAACGACGCAATGTCGTCGGCGGAAGCTCGGCCAGCTCGCCCGCGGGAAACATCAGCAGATGAGGCTCTCGCAGGGCGCGAGGGTAGCCGTACCCGCGCCGGGCGATGGGAAACAGGCTCGAATCGTAGGCATAGCCCTCCTCGATCAACACTTCCAGCGCCCATTCGCGCCCAGGCACAATGGAGAAACTCGGGGCCCGGAACCCCACCACCGGCACGCCGACAATGGCCTCGAGCACGTCTTTCGTACGCCTCACCGACTCGCGGAACTGATCCCGGGTCTGCTCCGTCACGCGACGATGATCCCATCCGTGTGAGGCGATCTCGTGGCCAGCCGCAGCGATGGCCTTGACCAGGAACGGGTGCCGCTCCGCCAGCCACCCCAACACGAAGAAGGTCCCGCGTGCTCCATGCCGCTCAAGCATGGCGAGCAGCTTGTGCACGGAACCGACTGCGCGGCTCTCGAGCTTGTCCCAATCGGCCCGCGCGACGTGGGGCTCAAACGCCGAGACCTGGAAATACTCCTCCACGTCCACGGTGAAATGGTGTTCGGTGTGAGCACCTGCCACGAACGCGAATCGATCCCGGCGCATTCTCCCGTTCATCTCGCCAACCCCTGCCGCCGTCCGTAGCGCCAGAACTCTCGCAGCGTCGGAGGCCCGAAGTAGGAGTTGTCGGGCACGTCCCCCACTGGTCGCACCACGACGCACTCACCTGCGTCCAACTGCCGGATCGCGCTGGCCTGTGCTTCAGCCTGCCGGAGCATCCCCCGCCACGCGAGCGTGAGGTGGCTGTCCTCTCCCGGTACGATCGAAAGCGTCCCCTGCTGCACGATCGGGCCCGTATCGATCCCGTCGTCCAGCAAGAACACCGTAAACCCGACCATGTCGGGCCGACCGTGCAGCAACGCCCAGAACGGCGAGTAGGCGCCGCGATAATGCGGCGTGACCCCTGGATGACCGCCGATCACCGCGACCCGCGCGAGGCGGCGGACCGACGGACCCACGATGTACTTGGTGTGGACAACAAAGATGTCCGGATCCATGGCCCGGATCGCGTCGAGCGTGTCCGGACGCGAAAAGGACTCGGTGTGCACGACTGGGACTGACGCCTCACGAATGAGCCGCCGGTCTGCCGCATCGTCTACAAGCTGGGTGAGAACTCGGGCATCTCGGCGCCCGTTCTTCGCGCGGTCGTACAACCGGCCTAGCACCTGGCCTCCGGTTCGAGGCAGACCATGCCGTGCCGCCCACCGGCGAAGAAAGTGGACACGGGCACGCACTCCATTCCGCGTGCACGCCACGATCCCTACAACGTGCACACCGGCGCGCAACAGCGTCGCCGACGTGTGTCGATGTAAGGCGCCGTCGGAGCCCAGCACCACGACGCGGTGCGGGCGGCGCGAGCCCGGCGTTACGTACTCAGGGCTGGAAGAGGGGCTCGTAGCCGTCTCCGTCTCCGAGAAAGGTCCGCCTGAGCCTGGAATAGTTCCGCATTCCTAACATCGTCTTGGGCAACGCCAACATCGCCTTGCGCCATCGTTCACGTTCGACCTGCAACGCAAGCCAGCGCGCCACCGTCTCCGTGGTGGTTGTCTGCGTCACCCCGATTCGGGCAATGCCCCAGGGCCCCGACGTTGTCGGGTTGACGGCGATTGCGGACGTGAAGATTTCCGTGTAACCCAGTTCCCGAGCGACGGCGACGACCCGGCGGTCGACTGCGCCACCCGGAATACTGAGCGCCGTGACGCTCCTACCGAGGAGGTCCTCGAGCCAACTCTTCGATTCACTCAGGTCCTCCCGAATCGCGGCTGTCGGGAGCGAGCTGAGCATGCGATGGCTCGCGCCGTGCGACCCGATCGTGAACAAGTCCGGCTCGAGTTGACGCAGGTCCCCGCGAGCCGCGAAGTACTTCCGGCCGACGAACCGCGTGGTGACGAAGAACAGGGCTGGCATTGCGAGCTCACGTAGAACGGCAGCCCCCCGGGTTACGGCACCCGCCCACCCGTCATCAAAGCACACGACGGTGCCCGACCGCCCCCCCGCGGTTGGCGAGGGCCTCGCCGCGACCGACCGACGAACCGCATCCATATCCATCGGCCGCTCACCGGTACCTCCGATTAGCAGGAGATGCTGTCGGAACGCCGCCTCTGAGACGTGATACATGACCGCCGACCGGCCTAGACGACCGTAATCGGAGCCCTCGGTCGGGTACACGTCGTGGTAAAGGAGGCAGACGAAGCGCTGCGAGGCGCTGCCAGCATCATGGGAGGTGGTAAACGCCATGCCCCGTAGGCTGGGCAAGAGACACGCCTGCCACGGGTACCAGCCAACTACGCTAAGCCATTGCCATAAACTGTGTTACGCAGCAAACGTGTTTACTCTGTCGGCCACGCGTGACCGATCAGTGATGCAGAGCTGCAACAACTCTGGGTCCAGAGACGGTCAGAGAGCCTCTCGAGCGGACTCCTCAGTCCGCGGGGCGGCGACCCCGCGCCGTGTGGGCTCCCACGTCGCGTGACGCTGCCCGCGCACAACAGCGATCGATGCCAGCAACGCCGCGATATTGCCGCTGATCAGGTAGGCTGGGATCGCGACTAGCCTGGGCGCAGCGTGCTGTTCCGGCCAAGCCCACCCCACCGCGGCGGCGACCAGAAGCACGGCTGCGCCGACCAGAGGCAACCGGGCCCAGGGCGTCGTCCAGCTCAGGCCCCCGAGGGCGATCAGTGCCAGCACGCCGGCCCACGGGACGAGCCACCGACACACCTTGTGGCTGAACAGCATCCACGCGAATACCCCGTGGCGCCCCGGGTTGAGGAGGTGACGCTTAAAGAGCAGCGTCTGCATCCCTCGCGTCATCGTTCGTACCTTGCGGCGGAATTCGTTGTGCAGTGACTTGGTGCGTGGGACGAAGCATATCGCCTCCGGAACCGATACGGCGCGCAACCCATGCTCCTCCGCCACCATCGCGGAGGCGAAGTCACGACTCAGGCCTTCGGGAAACTGGACCTGGTGAAGGTGTGCGCGGATGGCGTAGAAGCATCCGGACGCACCGACAATCCCCCCTACTCGCGTCTCCAACTCCCGCACCCACATTTCGTAGCCGACATAACGCGACTCGCCCTGATTGGTGGAGTCCCCAACCCGATTCACGCTGACATCCTGGCCCGATGCCACGCCGACGGAGGGATCCGCGAACGCCGCGATCAGCGGCCGGAGCGAGTGAGACGGGATGTGAATTGAGGCGTCGGTGTTGACGATGATGTCGCCCCGCACAACCGCAAGCGCGGCGTTCTCCGCACCGGTTTTGCCGCGCCGCACCGGTACGCGCAACAGTTCGACCCCCCGGTCCGCAAATGTGCGCACGATATCGTCAGTCCCGTCCGTCGATGCGTCGGACACGACCAGGATCTGCCGCCGCTCGGACGGATAGTCGATCGCGAGTACCTTGCGCAGGGTCTCCGCGATGGTCGTCGCTTCGTTGTAGACCGGAATCGTAATCGTGATGGCCGGCCATGAAGGCGGATCAGCAGGAGGTCGGGGCGATCGGCCGAGGCTCATGAGTTTCAAGAGGGCCGGATACCCGACGTACGCGTATCCCACGAGGGCGACGGATCCCGCGAGCGCTCCGAGCGCTACCAGGGCGATTGTCATCGCACCAGACCGATCCGTTGTCCGGTTTCGACCAGGAAGGGCGCCGGATCTCCCCAACGCCACACTTCACAGTGATCGCGACCGGGGTGGAACGTTAGAAATCGAAGGATCGCGCGGAGGCGCGAGTCGTAATCGTCTGACACGTGCAATTGGGCCAGTGAGCGTGTGAGTCGCAGGTAGAGGTTGTCGACGTCGCCCCAAAACCAGCGGCTGCGCACGCCGATTCGATAGTCCGCGCTGACCCGATCCGGCGGCCCCTGGCCGAGGGCGCAATGCACCAACAGCACGGGGAAATCTATCCCCGCGTCGATCGCCAACTGCATGGAGCCCCAGAAACGACCATTGATCTCCATGATGACGTGTCGTCCTGTGTCGGCATCGCGTTTGCACTCGATCATCGCGACCCCGTGCCAGCCGAGCGCGTCGAGCAGGCGCTCCCCAGCGTCCACCAGATGGGGATCGGGCACAATGCTTTCGCGATAGACGCTCACGCCGCCGGCGGGCGGCTTCTCGCGAAGGCGCCGGTGCGCAAAGCGGGCAACGGTGCGACCCTCCCAGCGCAGCGCGAACAGCCCTTCCCCGACGCCCGCGACGCGTCGTTGCAGCAGAACCGGGAACGCGGTCGGCGGCAGGCGCGCCAGTGCCTCCCGACACTCAGTGGGCCCGCTGACGAACGCCACTTCCATTGCGCGGCGTACCCCGTCCACGGTGACCACTGACCGGTGCGGCTTCACGACCGCCGGGAACAGCTCGTCCGGCCATGCAGCGGCGTCGTCCTTGCACGCGAGCACCACTGTCTCCGGAACCGCGAAGCCGGCTGAACGCGCCAAGTCCAGCACCTGGAGCTTGTCGGAGGCTCGCCGGTAGGTTGCGAGATCGGGAAGCGGCAACGCGACGGCAGGTGGAAGGAAGTGACGATGCTCGAGCACGGCCTCGACGCTCGCATCGGTCATTGGCAACAGAACACCGATCCCGCGGTCAGCGATAATCCGACCGATCGCCGCAGCGTAGCCCGCCGGATCGACGAACGCGTTGGCCGTGAGCACGGCGCGTTGCACACCTCGAGACACGCCCGCGATCGACCATTGCCTCGGCGCAACAACGTGTACCGCATAACCTGCAGCCACAAGGGCCCTGGCCGTCGCGAGCGCCGTCCGTTCCGTTCCATCTGTGACCAAAATCTCTGGACCCACGCACCCACCTCCACCAGTGAGAATCGCTCCTCCGCACCCCCACTGCACCTCGCGTACCGGTGCAGTTCCGGTAGCGCTGTGCCCAGCCGTTGCGCGCCCGCAACGGCCGCAATTTCTCCCTCGGTTCAGGGGGGGCGTCGCGCCTGCGCGGCAACGACCGCAGGTCCTGGACGGTACGTAGCTTGCCGTAAGGTTTTGCCACGATTCTGCTTTTCACACCGGGGGGCCCGGCTGGAGACTTCAGGGAGTGCTACGTAAGTGATGCTCGCACCGCTCGATCGGCTACGAGGGCTCCGCATTGCACACCTCATCGAGACAGACGGTCCTGGGGGCGCGGAACGGACGGTAGCAAATATCGCCGCCGGGCTCCAGGCCGCCGGCAGTGAGAATCTCGTCATTCTCCCCGCGAACGGCGAAGGCTGGCTTGCCAGCGAGCTGGCGGGCACGGGCGTGAGGGTCGAGCATTTCCGGCTCGATCGGGCGGTCTCCCCGGCCTGCGCGCGGTGGCTCACCTCCACGCTGCGCCGCTACGGCGCGGCGATCGCCCATAGTCACGAGTTCTCGATGGCGGTGTACGGTGGATGGGCGGCGTGGCGGGCAAGCGTCCCGCACGTCATCACGATGCATGGCAGCCGGTACTACGACGGGCAACTGCGGCGCCGTCTTGCAATGCGATGGGCGGCCGCAACCGCGGGCCGCCTCGTCGCCGTGTCGCAGCAGTTGGCGAGCCAGTTGAGCGCTGACCTCTGGATCAAGGCGCCTCACGTAACGGTGGTCGCGAACGGCGTCCGGTTTCTGGCTGCCTCAGAGTCGACGCTGCGCGCCGAGCTCGGCCTCGGGAGTGAGAATCGACTGCTGCTCGCCGTGGGCAATCTCTATCCTGTGAAGGGACATCGAGTCTTGCTTGAAGCCTTCGCCATTCTGAGGGACCGCCATCCCGCCGCCCACCTCGCGATCGCCGGACGGGGGCAACTGGCGGACGAGATGAAGGCGTGGGCGCGACTCCAGGGCCTTGGCGACCGGATCCATTTCCTTGGCCTGCGGTCTGACGTCCCAAATCTTCTGGCCGGTGCCGACCTCTTCGTGTTGCCTTCGCTATCGGAAGGCCTCCCGCTGGCCCTCCTCGAAGCAATGTTCGCCGGTCGCCCCATCGTCGCCACAAGTGTCGGCGAGGTACCTGCTGCGCTCGGTGGAGGTGAGGCCGGCATCCTGGTCGAACCTGGAGATCCGGGCGCGCTCTCGGCGGCTCTGGATCGACTCCTGAGTGACTCTGGAGAGGCTCGGCTACTGGGCCAGCGTGCTGCGCTCCGCGCGGAACGTGTGTACGACGTCTCCCACATGCTCGCGCACTATGCGCGCATCTATGCAGATTTGTTGAGCGATCATCCTACCGGCCGGCCGGACTGACTGTCTGGCACGCGCTGAACGGTTGCGGATACGGCCCGAATGACTTCGTCAATGCACCGCTCAATTCTCGAATAACTCCGTTCCAGCACTTCCTTCGGCTGGCTGAACGGATCCTGGACCTCTCGCGTCTCGATCCGCTGTGGATCCAGGTCGCCGAGCATGATGATGTCGTTGTTACTGCGCCCGAAAAGGGCGCGAATGCCCCAACGCTGGGTCGCGTCCATCACCAGGACGAGGTCTGCAGCGTAGACGTCCGATGGGACGAGTAGGCGCGATCTATGCCCTGATAGGTCGACGCCGCGCGTAGCTGCCACATGGAGTACCTCCCCCGGACACGAGCGCCCTGGCTCGACAAAGCCGGCGGACACCACGCGTACGTGGTTCCCGACGAGGGGCGGAAGACGGTGGCGCAGGAGCGCGGCGGCATACGGGCTGCGATAGATGTTGCCGTGGCACACCACGAGCACGAACTGCGGAGGTGGACGCCGACTGATGCGACGCACCGCAGCCCGCAGGCGCCACGGATGCGCCAGCTGTTCGGGCCCGTGCCGGACGATCCTGGCGACGTCGCCAATGGCGCCCCTGGCCGTCACGTCGCTCGCAATTCCCGATTCATGTGGGCCGCCCCCTACACAAGTGAATGCCGCCTCAGAGTCTTGCCCAGGTGGCGTGGACTGCTACACTATTGCCACAATCCACGTGGCCTGTAGAGCCAAGCGGGATCGAGGATCAGCCGCGCGTGCGACGCTCCAGGAGACCGAGTGCCCGGCGAAGGCGGTCCAGCGCTGCGGCGAGGTCTCCCCGTGATTCCATGTCGAGGTTACTCACCGCGGTCAATTGATCAAGCAGTTGAAGGGCGTTACGGAGGTGTTCGCTGGGAGATTCCGTGTAGGCGTGTCGAGGCGAGTGGTTCCGGCGCTCGAGGGTCGTCCGGCGCTCCATGCCCCGACGCCGGTCTACCCGCATCCGCAAGTCGCGAGCAACGGACGCCAAGACGGCGCGCCTGGGGGCAACCCGCTGGTCCTCGCCCCTGCGGCGGTCGGCAAACACCCGCCGTGCCGGCGTACCGGACCCGGCAAGATCAGAAAGGCCCACGCGATGATGACTCTTCTGCGCCGTCTTGGCTGGCTAGGCCTGGGCGCTTGCAGGGAAGGGTGGCGGCGACGCAGGAGAGTGTTTTGGACCAGGAGAAGGACCGGCAACACACGCCCACCCCCCCGCGCGCCAGCGGTGGGTAATGCAAGCCGGGTGCCAGCCAGGCGCTGAGCCCTCGCGGTCCATTGTAGCTCCCCTCAGGCGCCTCACTGGTTCGCCGCTCGTGCGCTACGTGGCACCACTGTAGCAAATCATCGATGGCTCGGCCGGCGGGAGCCCGCCGCGCTCAAAGTCCGGTGACCGCGGATGGGACGAGATCTGGCACCAAGTTTGCTCACGCAGTATTGGCGTCAACCGCCGATGTTGCAGGATGTTCGGAGCGGCAGAGCATAACTGCGGGGAGTAAGGTCGAGGTAACTGTCTCGGGAAAGGTCCTCCTCGGCCGTGGAGGCTACGGGTGCTTGGACCCCGAGCGGTGACCTTGCTCCCTCGCAGGAGTTCGTTTTGAACCAGCGCGCGGAACCGATTTCACCCGTCCGCCTGACCGCCTGACCGCCCATCCGCCGCTTCTCTTAGCTTCCTCCAAAACTCCATTCGCTCCCTGACGGTTTTCTCGTAGCCCGAGTCAGTCGGCACATACCAAGTCGCGCCTCTCAGTGTCTCCGGCAGGTATTCCTGCGGCGCGTACGCATCGTCGAAGTCGTGAGCGTACTGGTATCCGGCGCCGTAACCGAGCTCCCGCGTCAGGCCGGTCGGCGCGTTTCGGAGGTGCAGCGGCACGCCCTCGGCGGGATGCTGCTGGGCGGCTTCCGTGGCCCGCCCAAACGCCTCGTACACCCGGTTCGACTTCGGGGCGGTGGCGAGGTAGATCGCCGCCTCCGCCAGAGCGAGTTCTCCTTCCGGCGCGCCCAGAAAATGAAAGGCGTCTTTGGCGGCGAGGGCCAGGGTCAGGGCCCGAGGGTCGGCCAGCCCGATGTCCTCCGATGCGATGCGCACGAGCCGCCGCGCGATGTAGAGCGGCTCCTGGCCTCCCGCCAGCATGCGCGCGAGCCAGTACAGTGTTCCCTCCACATCGCTGCCCCGGACGGCCTTGTGGAGCGCCGAGATGAGGTTGAAGTGCTCTTCACCGCTCTTGTCGGACCTCGGGAGCCGCCGCTGCAACGCGTCGGCTATTACTGCAGCGGTCAGGCGGCCCCCCTTCCCCCTTCCTTCTTCCCGCTTCCCCGTGACGTATTCAGCGGCGGCTTCGAGGGCTTGTAATGCCCGTCGCGCGTCGCCATCCGCCTCGCGCGCCAGCAGCGCGAGGGCATCCTCGTCAATCGCGAGCTGCAGCCCGCCAAGGCCCCGTTCCGGATCGACGAGCGCCTGCTGCACGACAGTTCGAATCTGCGCGTCGCCCAGCGGCTCGAGCACGAACACCCGGCAGCGCGACAGGAGAGCGCTGGTCAGCTCAAAACTCGGATTCTCCGTCGTGGCGCCGATCAACGCGACGATCCCGTTCTCCACCCAGGGAAGAAACGCATCCTGCTGCGCCCGGTTGAAGCGGTGGATCTCGTCGCAAAACAGGATCGTCCCCCGTCCTTCATACTGGAGGCGGTCTTCGGCCTGCTTGATGATTTCGCGGACGCGGGCGACCCCTTCCGTCACGGCGGAGAAGGGTTCAAAATGCCGAGCCGTGTAGCGCGCGATAATGCGGGCAAGGGTCGTCTTCCCGGAGCCGGGCGGTCCCCAGAAAATGCACGATCCGATATCCCCCCGGCGGATCAGCTCCCCCAACGCTCGCCCCGGGCCCAGGAGATGCTCCTGGCCCAGGAACTCCTCGAGCGTGCGTGGGCGCATGCGCGCGGCGAGCGGTGCGGCAGAGCCTTGGAACAGCGTCGGCTCTGGCATTCCCGAATCACGCTCCGGCATTCGACCTCACGAGCGCGGTCCGAGCATCAGGCGCGCAAGCAGCGAAACCAGCGCTCCGGCAAAGAAGGCGGTTGGGAGCTTCCATCCCTTCTTCCCCTGAAACTCGGGCACGAGATTCGACGCCGCCACGTATATCGTCACCCCGGCCGACAGGGCGAGTCCGTGACGCACGAGAAACCCGACCTCATCTGTGACGATGACGCCCGCCACTGTGGCCGCTCCCAGGAGCGCCGCCGACCCAACCGCCATTCGGGGGGACCGTCCGGCCGCGAGCATCAGGCTCGCGATGGTCACACCCTCGGGCAACTTGTGGATGAGAATCGCAAAGAATACCATCACGCCGAGCACCGGCCCCACAATGAACGCGCTCGCGATGGCGACGCCGTCGAAGAAGGTGTGTAGCAACAGCCCGACCAGCGCGCTGGTGCCGGCCACCGGCTTCACCGCGTGGGTCTCTTCACCAAAGTGGAAGTGCGGTGTGACGGTGTGCTGTGTGAGGTGCACCGCCAGGTATCCCGCGAGCACCAGGACCGGCGCCGCCGGGCCACTGCGCTGAAAGGCCTCAGGCAGGATTTCGGTGATCGCCACCGCGAGCATGAAACCGGCCCCGAACGCGACGGAATGTTCGATCACCAGGAGGCCGCGGGTCACCCCCTGGGACACGACCAGCGCCCCGGCCACGTTTGCGAGCGCCGCGGCGACGGCGTACATCAGGGCATCAGACACGAGACAGAAGATGGGCGCGGGTGTTGTGTGACGGGTCCTCGAGAACCTCGGCCAGTAGTCGCTCGAGCATGCTCCCGACGTCGGGACCGGGCCGGACGCCGGCCGCGAGGAGATCATCCCCAGTCACCGCGAGGTCCTTCAGGGTGAGGGGGTCCCGCGCCGCGCGGATCGACGCCACAACCTTGGCAAGGGGAACGGGAGACCCCGGAAGCGTCAGCAAGTCGTCCGCGTACGCTCCCACCTGAGACAGCCAGCGACGTACCTCCGGCAGATGCTTCGGGTCCGGATACTTGTCGCTCCAGTGGCCGATCGCGCGTCCCCGCTCGATCTCCTGGTTCGAGCACTTGAGGCGCGTCAACGACGCGGCGGGATCGCGGGACAAGAACGCGGTGATCAAAACCGCATCGCGCGGCAATGAGTCGACCTCCCGCTTCCCCCTTCCTTCGTCGCTCTGCCCCTGGATCTCGGGCAGCCAGATCCGGACCGCGCCGACCTCCTGCCACAGACTCAACAACTTTGAGACGCGCACCGCCGTCGCGATCCCCTTGAACCATTCGTCCCGCACCCGCTCCGCCGAGAGCTGCGCCAGCCCAGCCACGTTTGCTTTGGCGGCCTCGAGGGTCGGTCCGTGAATTCGGAACTCGAATCGCGCGCTGAACCGGAGGGCTCGCAGTATCCGCAGGTAGTCCTCGCGGAACCGCCAGTCGGGGTCTCCCACCGAGCGGATCAGCTTCCTGGCGAGATCGGCTTCGCCCCCAAACGGATCGCGCCATTCGTGTTTCAGGGGATGGTAGGCGATGGCGTTGATGGTAAAGTCGCGCCGCGCGAGATCGTCGGTGAGGGACACTCCGAACGCTACCACCGCATGGCGGCCGTCGGTGCGAACGTCTTTGCGAAAGCTCGTGACCTCGTGGAGGGCGTCGCGGCGATCCAACACCGCGACCGTGCCGTGCTCGATGCCCACCGGGACGGTGCGCGGGAAGAGTCGCCGGACCTCCAACGGAGGCGCAGCGGTGGTGAGGTCAAAATCGTGATTCTTGAGGTCGAGCAGGTTGTCCCGGATGGCACCGCCCACGCACCACGTCTCGTAGCCCGCCTCCTCGAGCGCGCGGGCGATGTCGAGGACTTCTGGTGGAATCGGCAGCCGTTCGGGAAAGGTCACGCCCTCGCCCGCCCTCCACCGTACTCCACCGCCCTCTGGTCCTTCAGATCGCGAGCTCCCGTTCCACGAGCGCGACGATCACGTGCTCAACGGCGAGGTGCAGTTCCTGAATGTGCGTGGTCTCGTTCGAGGGAATCACCAGATAGTCGTCCACCAGCTCGCGCGCTGGTCCGCCGTCCTTGCCGAGCAGCGCCACGACCGTCGCACCCTTGGCCTTCGCGGCCTTCACGGCGCGGATCATGTTCTGGCTCCCGCCGCTCGTGGAATGGAGCACCAGGAGATCGCCGGCGCGCACGAGCGCCTCCACCTGCCGGGCGAAAATCTCGTCGAATCCGAGATCGTTCGCGCAGGCGGTAAGGACCGAGGAGTCGGTCGTGAGGGCGATGGCCGGCAACGCCCGGCGGTCGTGGGTAAAGCGGATGACATACTCCGCCGCGATGTGCTGCGCATCCGCGGCGCTGCCACCGTTCCCCGCGAAAAAGAGTGTTCCCCCGCGTTTGAGCACCGCCGCGTACACACCCGCCAGCCGGACGATCGTATCGGCGTGCTCAGCCGCAACGCGCCCGGCAACGGTCGCGAGTGCCGTGAACTCCTTGCGCGCCTGCTCGGCAGGCGTCATGGAATTGCTCATGCCCTTCCTCCAGTCACGTCCTGTGCAAGCCGCGCCAGGCCGTCTACGTCGGCCTCGGCCTGAGCTTCAAACGCATAGGTCACGAACGCATCGGCGGCGAGGAGATCGAGCGCCAGCTCGCGCCCCCCGGCAGGATGCCCGGCCACTCGCGCCAGCAATTCGGCGCCGAGCCGTGCCAGATGCTCCGCCAATGGCTCCGCGCCGTCGGCCGCCACGGCCTCGAGATGGGCGCGCAGGGCTGCCGGCGGCGCTGGGCGGCGGGAATTGAGCCACAGCAGCAGCTCGTCGCGCGTCATGCCTTCAACACCCGCTTGATGATATCGGCGGCCTGGGCGCGCGCGGCTGGCAGCAGCGTGGCGTCTCCGACGCCCGCGGACGCAAAATGAGGACGCCCACCGCCCTTGCCGCCGGTCGACGCGGCGAACGCCTTCGCGATCTCGCCGGCCTGAATCCCGCGCGCAATGAGGTCATCGGTGACCGTGATATGAATCCCCGGCCGCTCCCCGGCCGTGAACATTACCAGAATCGCCTGCTTGTTCTTCGAG
>Ga0193727_1000237_pt1 | contig 19870 bp, 12 predicted proteins | sample H2c2metaG_FD_143051 | JGI IMG/M metagenome (GOLD analysis project Ga0193727, IMG submission 143051) | Soil microbial communities from a riparian zone of the East river system, Colorado, United States - H2c2 | ecosystem: Environmental > Terrestrial > Soil > Riparian zone | place: USA: East River...
ACCGTGAACATCACCATCGGTGGCAAGGCTCCCACTTACATTGCCGGCGCCATTTCTCCCATGACGCCGACATCGACAGGAACCCTGCAGCAGACCATTGACGCGGCTCAGCCGGGCGATCTCATCATCGTCCCGCCGGGCACCTACAACGAAATGCTGCTGCTGTGGAAGCCCGTTCGCCTGCAAGGTGTAGGCGCTGCATCCAGCACCATTGACGCCAACACGCAGCCGGCGGGCAAGATGGATCCGTGGCGCCGCCAGGTCGCCTGTCTGTTCGGCATCGCGATCGACGGTACACCGATCAGTGCCACGAATCCGTACGATTCGTCCAGCACGTTCACCTGCACGAACGCAATGAACTTCGCCATCGATCGTCTGCCTCTTGAGGCGGTGGTTGGCTGGGATGCAACCCTGAATGGCAACTTGGCTCAGCTTCTGCAGGAGCCAACGTTGATGGGCGCTTATGAGGGAGCCGGTATCACGGTTCTCGGCAAGGGCGTCAACTTCCACTCAACCGATCCAAAGGTCATCTGGGCATCGGACACGTTCCCGACCGGAACAACGTTGCTTACGACAAATGACTGCCACGATGGCAGCAACCCGTATCCCAGCAACTTCCAATGCAACCCGTCGAGCATTGATGGTCTCACCATCACCGATGCCTCGCAGGGCGGAGGCGGAATCTTCGTCCACGGTTGGAACCATAATCTGCAGATCGCGAACAACCGCGTGTACGGCAACATTGGCACACTCAGCGGCGGCGTCGAGATCGGCCAGGGAGAGTTCCCGCCCCAGAACGTCCAGGGCAGCACCACGAACAGCGATCCTGCTTCGTGCGATCAGACCCTCGCAAACAATGCGCAGCAACCTTACTGCTTCAACCTCAACGTCAACGTGCACCACAACGCGGTAACGGCCAATCAGTCGATCGGCGACGAGCTGTTCTCCGCCACCCCCGCAGGTGCCGGCGGCGTGAGCTTCTGCAGCGGTTCTGACTACTACAAGTTCAACTACAACTGGATCTGCGGCAACATGAGCACCGGTGATGGCGGCGGCGTTGCGCACCTCGGCTTCAGCTTCAACGGTGACATCGAGCACAAATCAATCCTGTTTAACCAAAGCCTCAACCCCACCATTCCAACCAATGGCGGCGGCGTCGTACTCATGGGAACGCCCGATTCTGATCCGGTTTGCGGGTTGGCTGCGGACGCGGATTGCCCCCCGGGATTGAGCGACGGCGTTGGCCCGAACCTGGTGGTGAACGCCAACCTGATCCAGGGCAACGCGGCAGAAGCTGGAAGCGGCGGCGGATTGCGCTTGCAGGGAATCAACGGGACGGAACTCACCAACTTCCCGAAGACTTCCAGGCAGTGGTATGCGCCCGTGGTGACCAACAACATCATCGTCAACAACGTTGCCGGATGGGACGGTGGCGGTATCTCGCTTGAAGATGCTCTGATTCCTCAGATCGTCAACAACACGATTTCGTCCAACGACTCCACGGCTACCGCAGGTGTACTCTTCAACACCCTCGGCGCACCTCTTGCCAGCACGCAGTCGCAACCTGGGCTGAGTGGCCAGATAACCAGCAGCACCACTTCGGCGCCTCAACCCGCCGGACTGGTCACAGAGGCCCACAGCACTCCGCTTGTGGCGGCTCTTGCCGGTCTCAACCTGTCGTGCCCTTCCGGCAATCCGAATTGCGGATTGTTCTCGAGCCCGATACTGGCCAACAACGTGTTCTGGCAGAACCGCTCGTTCTACATCGGCGTCGGCGCCATCAACGCGACGTATCAGCAGAACATTGTGACCCTGTTCAACCGCACCGGAACCAATCTGCTTACGCAGTCAACGACCGGCCAGTGTGTGAACGGATCCAGCTTCTGGGATATCGGCGTTCGCGGCGATTCAGCTCCGGGTACCCACTCAGTCAAGTTGGGCAACGTGACTCTGGAACTGGCTCCGACCTACTCGATCCTCACCAACAGCAACGGCACGTCCCCGATCGAGAACGGTCTCGGATCCAACAACCTCACGGCGAACCCGAACTTCATCGGCCAGTACTGCAACGGTGCGCGTACGCCTCCTGAGTTCAAGATGTCGACGTTCAATGTTCCTCCGGGTATCTCGGATGCAACGGTTCCGAACCCGATCTTCAACCTGACCCCTGCGGCCACAGTGGACGAGGGCAACAACTGGATCAACATGACCTGGGGACCGCTGTCTCTAGTCAACCCGGTAACCAACACTCAGCTTGCTAACTACTCGCCGAACGCGGGATCGCCGGTCGTCCAGAAGATTCCCACAAACGAAGCTGCCTACTCCAACAACCTTGCACAACTGCAGTTCGACTTCTTCGGCAACTCCAGGCCGGCGGTCAACAACTTCAACCACCTGGATATCGGCGCTGTCGAATCTAAGACCACAGAAGCACCGGTATTCAGCCTTGCGGGGGGTACCTACCACACAACGCAGACGCTGACCCTTACGGATTCAACGCCTGGAGCTGTGATCTACTACACCTACACGACCAACGGAACTACGCCGACAACGTCGTCCACCGTGTACACGGGACCCATCACAATCAACCAATCGGGAATCGTGGAGGCCATTGCCCAGGCACCGGGATACGCAGTCAGCCCGAACAGTTCGAAGGCGTACATCTACACCCCGCCTGCGCCTACTCCAAGCTTCAGCCTGCCTGGCGGCAACTACAGCACACCGCAGACACTGACCCTAACGGACAGCGTGCCCGGCGGTGCGGCAATCTACTACACGTACACCACTGGCGGAACTGTTCCGACGAACGCGTCCACGTTGTATACCGGACCGATCACGATCAACAAGACCGGTATCGTCGAGGCCATCGCATATCCGGCGAACACGACAAACCACTTCACGAGCGGCGTGAGCAACAAGTCGTACACCTTCGTGGCCGCACTTAACGCTCCAACCATTAACCCCGCAAGCGGAACCCTCACAACCTGCACCAACCACTCGATCACCATGACCGATACGGCTGACGCAGGACTGGCAGGGTTTGCGATCCACTACACCACTGACGGAACGGCTCCGTCGACAACTGTCGGTGGCTCGACCAAGTTGTTCGCGGGAGCGTTTAACATCTCTTCCGCTACGGCAACCACCATCACCGTCAATGCGCTGGCGGTTGCAACTGGATACCCGGCAAGCGGCGTGACTTCAAGGACTTACACCTTGGAGCAACAGCTGGCGGCTCCGAACTTCCTGCTCAGCAACACAAGTTCGCAGCCAGTAGGGTCAAAGCTCACCTTCGGTACCTACACTCAACCGAATGTGACCATCTACTACACAACCGACGGCAGCGCGCCAACCACGGGATCGAATGTCTACAATCCGGCGACTGGCGTCATCCTCAACAACGCACCTCTGGAATTCGTGAGGGCAATCGCGGTGGCTTCGGGTTACCTGAACAGTAATCCGTCCGCCAAGATTTACCTTCTCCACTAAACAACGGCCGGTGTAAATGGGCCTCCGGAAGAGATTCTGGAGGTCCATCGAAACCGAAAAAGCTGAAATTTTGATTGGGTCCGGGCCTCTTCTATCGGGGCCCAATCTGAATTTTCTGGCGCTATTGACCAAATCCGTGATTCAATTGATTGCAAGATTAATTCACGGGTACGTCCCCACCCCGAGACGCCGGTCGTACGGCATGGTGTCTCAAAAACGTAAGGTTTGGCCCTAGACTTAAGAGGAACATAATGACGACCCCCCACAAGGCTTCCTGGTTTCACTCCGCCCTTCCCATTTTTCTGCTCGGGATCTTCACGGCAGCCACGATTGGCTCCAGCCAGAATGCTCCGGCCACGACTTCCTCGGCCAAAGCAACAGTACCCGCAGGTTCGCCTAACCACTACACTCCCAACAGGATGCCGCACCGCGAAACGGAGATTTCATCGGCGGTTTGGGGTGTCGATTCCTTCACCGTGAAATCTACCGAATCCGGCGAACTGATCCGCTTCACTTATCGAGTTGTGGATGGTGACCGGGCAAAGATCCTGAACGACAAGAAGAATGAAGCCTACCTTATCTCTCAGGATAAGCATGTGAAGCTCGTTGTTCCGTCCTTGGAAAAGGTCGGGCAACTGCGCCAGAGCAGTACACCCATCCAGGGAAACGCGTACTGGATGGCGTTTTCCAATCCGGGTCGGCCGGTAAAACCAGGTGATCGTGTGGACATTGAGATTGGGCAATTCCGTGTCCAGGGCCTGCTGGTTCAATAGCTATATCCATTTGTGGTCGTCAGTGCGTCCTGCACCCGGCCATGTCGCAGCCATTTGGCGGAGCCCGCGAGGGTCAGCCCTGAAAAGATAGAAAGAGGATTTAACGATGGTGCATAAGACTTTAGTAACTGGGTTGGTTTTCGCGTCCTGCGTGTTGGTCGCAGGTGCGGCGGACAAGGCAACGGCTCCGGCAACGGCCACGGCGACTCTAACGGCAGCACAAGTAGTTGAGCGCAATGTAACGGCGCGCGGTGGATTGCAAGCATGGCGCGGCGTGCAGGCGCTGCAGGAGACTGGCACCATGGGTGCGGGCGGCAACGAGCGCGCCGCGGCTCCTGTGGAAGTGCCGGGCGCCAAGCGTCCGGGCAAGTCAATGCCGCTGCCTTCCAGCCCCCGGCTGAAGGAAGAAGCGCAGCTGCCTTTCGTGATGGATCTGGAGCGTCCGCGCAAGCAGCGCCTGGAGATTCAGTTCGCGGGTAAGACCGCTGTGCAGGTTTATGACGGCGCCAACGGCTGGAAGCTGCGTCCGTTCCTGAACCGGCTCGATGTTGAACCCTACACGGCCGACGAAGTCAAGCTGGCTTCGACGCAGTCGGAACTGGACGGCCCGCTGGTGGACCTGGCGGCAAAGGGCAGCACAGTTGAACTCGTGGGAATGGAAAAGGTGGAGGATCACGACACCTACAACCTGAAGGTGAAGCTAAAGGACAGCCGCATCATCCATGTTTGGGTTGACGCGAAGACGTTCCTTGAAGCCAAGGTGGAAGGCCAGCCTCGCCGGCTTGACGGCAAGATGCACCCGGTCGAGGTCTACTATCGCGACTATCGCGCGGTAAACGGACTGCAGATTCCGTTCGTGCTCGAGACTCATGTGCTTCCCGCGGAATCCGGCCCTGCCGGCGCGCGCGAACCGCACTATCCGGCGGAAAAGATCGCCATTGAGAAGATTGTTGTCAATCCAAAGCTGGATGCTTCGCTGTTTACCAAACCGCAGGTTGAGGTTGCGGTAAATAAAAAGTAGTCTGTAGGGGGAAGAATCCTTGACGGAAAGAATGGGTCCGGCGAGGGCCGGGCCCATTCTTATCGGCTAATCCCTCGGGAAGGTGTTGGGGAACGTGTTGACCGACACCAATCGCTTGCAGAATGACGGCGGGACAGGTGCAGGTAGGGTGCATTGGACACCCACACTCGATGTTTTTTTGATTCTGAAGCCGCATTGGAAAGTGTCTGTCGGTGCGATGATCGTCCGCTGTGGTCACCTCGGCATCTTGAGTGAGGTGCAGCGCAAAGCGCGCATGGATCAACTTGAGCCGCATGGCTGCTCTGGCGTCAATCTGTCATTGAGGGGTTCTCAAACCCGCCAGCCTTCGCCTGCTGCGCAGAAGCTTCGAACTCCTTGTCAATGAAGGAATCAAGACGCCTGAGCAGATTTGCTCCGACCTCTGCGTTATATCCCAGTGACATCGAGCAGTTGACCTGTTTGAACCCCGGCTACTTATCTGGCGATCCAGACCAGGTGGCGATGCCGCATTTGCGCCAAGACTTGCTATTGAAGATTGGCACGGAGAACCTCATCAACTTCACTCCGCGCGGGAAATTCGAGCGCTAGTCTCGACAGTTGTGCGGCTGCGCCCTTTGCTACGATTTGCTCGAGCAGCTACCGTGTCAGTTTCTCCGCTCTTGCGTTACCGCCTTTGAGACCGCCAAGGCGACCCAAGCTACGGCTGCTTCATTCTTGGGTCCCGCCATTTCTAGGATGCGTAATTCCTACTAGAACATTCAACCACCCCTATGGCCGGAGCGGTGATTCGCCGACCTAGCGAGAGACGCTACACTGGTAAGACTTCGGCAAGTTTTAGTCTTTACTCCGGCAGGCTGGCGTGCCGACGCAGGGGAACCATGGATTCACTCAAAGTCGCGGTAAAGAAGTCGATGCCCACCCTGTTTGACTCGTTGCTTTCATTGCGACATGGTCGAACAATGAGACTGTTGAGCGGGGTCGGGAATCGATTTGCATTGCAGAGACTTACAGCGGCCAAGAAGCCATTTCGCGTTGACATCTCAAGCAAGATGGGGTTCGGAGCCACGCTCAGCAACGCAGTTGTCCTCCTTGACCACTTTCAGAGGGTAGATGGCTTCCGTGGTGTTTGTTCGTCGAACCCTCTCTATTCTGATCCGGGCGTTTCGCAGAATATGTTTGACTTGTATTTTGACGACGTGACCGCCAGGGGAGACGAGTCTCGCGCAATTGTAAATTTTCGTAACCCATATGACATCTCTCTCCGTCAGCTCGGGAGAAGTTTGACAATCGCGCGGGCGCACGAACTGTTCAACCTGAATTTTCGGATCAAGCCGGAATTCATTGAAGAAGCGCAGGTTTTCCGCTCCGCAAACCTCGGAAATGCAATTGGAGTTCACTTCAGAGGAAGCGACAAACGCTTCGAAGCGACCGCGGTAAATTGGAATGATCTGACTCAGATAGTGGATGAATGCCTGGATCGTACAGCCAGCGATCACGTGTTTATTGCGACCGACGAATCGGGCTTCATGAATCACATGCTGCAAAGGTATGGCTTACGAGTCAAAGCGATCGACTGCCACTACTGGTCCAAGGACGGCGTCGGTGCGCACTTTGTTGCCGGGGGGGCTCTTGAGAAGGGCCGCGAGGCGCTGTTAACCATCCTCCTTTTGTCCATGTGCAAACTCTGTATTCGAGGCGTCTCTCACCTTAGCGCATGGGCTAAAATCATGAATCCGGCGCTTCCGATAATTATGGTTGGAAGACCATTTGACATCAAATTTCCGGAACGCGAAATCATGGAAACGTCGGCCAATTCCGCGGCTGGCATCATGCGGTTTTCCTAGGTGACACGCCGACGAGTGAGTTTCAGGCGCCTGGCTAACTCGAGCGGGAGCGGGCCACCCCGGCTTGAATGTTACCTCGAGGTCCAACTTCTGCATCGGAGCTGTTTTCCAACTCGGACAACCAAGTTGGTGAGCCAGCAAGCCAAGCGCGTTCTCGTGGCAGCAAAGAGACCTGACGAATGGGCCAATCTTGTGAAGGTTGAAGTACAACGTACTGTTAGCGTCGTTGTTAGATATCCTGCAATGGAGCGGTGATGGCGAGTATCACGAACATCGTTTACTATCCGGCGGGAATGGCGCTCTTTTGTTTAGAAGGATGGTTGCTTTCATTCATTCTGCCATTTCACGCAAAGCAGCACGCAGTCGAGCTGAGATCAAATAGACAGGTTCCGTTGGATGGGCTTCGCGGGCTCCTTGCATTAGGAGTGTTTTTCACGCACGTGCTGTCCTACTATTACTACCATCTCTCGCATAAGTGGGACTTTCCACCATGTAATTGGGGCGCCCAGCTTGCGGTGGCCCCGGTGTGCATGTTCTTTTACATTACGGGATATCTCTTCTGGTCCAAGGTGCGAAAAGGGTCCATGCTGTCAATGGGCCGCTTTTGGCTTTCTCGAGTTGCCAGATTAATGCCGGTTTACCTGTTTGCCTGCGGAGTTGTATTTGTCTACGCTGCATCGCTAAGCAACCTCACCTTGAGGGTTCCGGCAAAGGTTCTGGTTATGCAGATAGCATCATGGATGGCTAATGCAAAGTTCACGGACCTGAACAACGTCTCCGATTCCCACCTTTGGCTGGTTCAGGCATGGACGCTTCGACTCGAATGGATCTTCTATTTCTCTCTTCCGTTTCTAAGGTGGTTCGGGCGGCGTTTACAAAATACATTATTGCTGTTCTTACTATTTGCGGTGATCAGCGGCGTCGGACAAATGGCGGGACAAGGGGCAACAACGAACGACTTTGCCAGTTTTGCTGTTACTTATTCCCATTTCTTTCTGCACACCTTCATCTTGGGCATTCTGGTCGCCAGCCTACCTCTTGGAAGATTCTCCCGATTTGCCCGGGGTCCGCTCGCGACAATTATTTCCCTTGCCCTCATAGGCGCGGTTCTGTTGATCGTGCCGCCGCGGTACGGAGTGCTTGAAACTTGCCTTCTTTCCCTCCCGTTTACATGTATCTGTTTAGGAAATACATGGTGGGGACTGCTTTCATCTAGAAGCATGAGATTTTTGGGTAGGATTAGTTACAGCTTCTATCTCTTGCATTTGGTGTCATTCACAATCGTGATGGAGTTGGCGCGGAACTATGGACTTCTTGCTGGCATTCGCCCCTTGGCTTATTGGGCGCTTTCCTGCGGTGTAGGTGCCATGATTGTCGTCGTTAGCGCCTTCAGTTATCAGTGGCTTGAATATCCGTTTCTTCATGTCGGGCAGATGAGGAATGCTCTCACCGTCGCGGAGCAGGCGCACTCGCATGTGCCTGTGAGTGGTCTAAGAACTCGTTGAAATTCGTCTGATTGCGGTGTCTTGTCTGGTGATTTTCGTTTCTTGCCGTTCGAAATCTGTTTGAAGTGCGGTGGCCAGTGCTTATAGGGATTTGCCGACCTCAAGGAACCATCCCCGAGGCTCGCAGCAGCCGTTCAGGCACACTGCTGCTGGAGCATTTCCCTCGGTTGGGCCATCAGTCGCGACAGCCGGATGAGCGGACTTCCTGCATTTGTGCAAGCATTGACCCAAAACCGAGAGACTCCGGTTATGGCCGGATGAGAAAAACGGATAGGTCAGCGCGATGTGAAATCGCAAAACAACTTCGATAAGGCAAATCTAGCCTGACGCCCGCTAAATGCTGAATGATAAGCCAACATGTCGCGATTGAACCCGTATTTCAGGAATAGCCCGACTGGAGCGTGTCCGGTGAATACAGCTTTCCAACTCGCGCGTATTCGGAATAAATCAGCGAGAACTCACCGGCTTCCAGGGATAGCCCGCAAGCGGGAGCGGTCCATTTGCCAATGTTGCAACTGACGCCTCCCTTGAACTTAGGCCCGAACGCCGAAAACCAATGTTCCCGCGGCCATCCCCATTCGCTCCAAGCCGGCAGACGCATTTTCCGGCCTCGTTACACTTTCGTTGTAAATGACTTGGCAAATCTGAACCGATCGCCTATTCTGTTGCAAGCTGTCCAAACAGAAAACAAAGTTCATCGAACTCCTCTAATGCAGGTTTATTGAGGGGCAAGACGTAGGCTGTTTGTTCTGAGTCAATACCTCTTTTAGGTGTTTACTCTATTCCTATTCTGGTATCGCCGGTAAAGGGAAGGGCATTTAGTTTACCTGTAGATACATTGGTTCGGATTTTATCTGAGACCATCTGATCTTGCACTATAGTTCGTGGGAAAGTCCTTCCGCTGCGACTGGCCCAGGCTGAGTTCCGTTGAGGCGGCTATCGGGGTATCCACTAAGCTTTACGACTGAAGAAATCCATCTAAATGCCGACATGTAGATCATGGCCGAGCCGCGATATTCCGGTGTGAACGGAAGTCAATGGGTTCGTAGTTAAATAAATCACACGGGGATGACGCTAGTCATGCAAATGCTTGCCGAGGACGAAAGAATATGGGCGGGGAAGTGCCTCTCGGTGCGCGCCGAACAGTCCGAGGCCATCGCGAACTCCGCTTCCGATCTCGTGTTGGAGTCGAATCGATGAGCAAGATACGCTTCGACAATCAACATGGAGTGTCGGAACTACGATCTATTCAGGGAGGCCAGCCAATTCTTGTGCTAGGCCCGTTTCCTTCGCCTGTGCATGGCTTTTCGCAGGCGACCATGGAGATCGCCAATCTTTTCGAGGCGGCCGGCTATTCGGTGACATGTATCGATCTGAAACCAGTTCGAGGGCCAATGGGGCTTTGGTCCTCACTGCAAGTCAGGTTGCGCCAAGTGGCGAAGGTCATGGCCCAGCTCTTTCGTGGCGCCGATTTGTACCTGGCTCTCTCCGGGGGAAGAAGGCAGGCGGTCGACATCCTTTTTCTATTGATCGGCAGGATTTGTGGCGCCAGGTTATTCATTCATCATCACAGCTTTGCATATCTCACACGTAGAAGCTCCCTCGCAAGCTTTTGCTTCAAGGTGTGCGGATCGTCCGCCACGCACCTTGTTCTCTGCTCCACAATGGGTGTCGCGCTCAAGCGGCACTATGGAGTCGTACAGCGAACCCAGGTTCTCTTATGGTCGAAGGAAGCCCGTTCCGGCAACGAACAGCGGTCGAGACCCTGGGATTCCTGGGCGCGCTCACGGCAGACAAGGGTATTCTTGAGTTCCTTCAGGTGGTTGGGCGGCTGACGGAAGAATACCAAGACTTGCAATTCCGGATTGCCGGGCCGTGCAGCGACGACGAGATTCGCCAACACGTTCGCAGCGCCTGCGAGAACAACTCCAGGTTGCGCTATGTCGGCGCCGTGTACGGTGAAGCCAAGACGGCATTTCTGGATTCTATCGATGTGCTTCTATTCCCCTCCACGTATCGCAACGAGGCCGAGCCCTTTGTGATCTGGGAGGCACAAGCGTCCGGCATCCCGGTAATTGCTTCGGAGCGTGGCTGCATGGAGGAGATGATGCGTCTCCGATCCCATCAGCCGTTGCTCGTACGGCGCAATCAATCCTTCGTCGATATGACCCTGAAAACGATATTGGGCTGGCTTTCCGATCCGGGGTCGTTTGCTTCGCGCTCGGCCGAGGTGAATCTCAAGTTTCGAACCGCTTCCATCGACGCACGGCGTCACTTTGAAATGGTCTTCTGCCAGCAGCCGGAGACTGTCGACGCGAGCGCGGACAATCGGTTCAGGCCGGGTAGGTTGATTCGGATCGAGCCCTATGCGGTTGACTCGGTTATCTCGCACCCGTCAGAATTGAGAGACTGTTGAGCTCATGTTCTACTTGTGAATAATTCTCGACGGCGACAGTTCCCTGGGTGCCGAGGTTTCCGACGGCGAAAGGGCTCGATTCCCAGGCAGAACTCTGTGCGAGCCCAGTGAAGGCGCTCGAACCCCGTGGGACCAGGATACATGAGACTTCCGGCGGCGCCGGTCAAACTCCTCCCGTCACATCCAGTGTGTTTCTAATTTGACGATGTTCTTGTCAGCCGATAAACCTGTCGATTCGTCAATTATTCAGTCTGAAATCCACTATCGGGTGTTACACCGTATTTAGCGGTCAAACATGAGTGATCAATGTCAGGTACGCCATTTAAGGCTCGGGTTGAACCATTGAAACGGATCGTCTTTGTCTGGGATAACTTCGGGCCACTCCACGTCGACCGCTGCGATGCGACTGCCGACCGGGTCTGGAGCAATCACGAGGTCATCGGGATTGAACTCGCCGGAAAAAGCAAAGACTATGAATGGACTGCGGAAATCGGTCAGAAGTTCAGGAAGATCACTCTGTTTCAAGGCCAAACTACAGAAGAAGTGTCATTTCTCAGTCGACTGTCTCGGACACTTCGAGCCTGTGTTGCCCAGGGCGGAGGCACTTCCTATTTCATGTGCGCTTACGAGCATCCGGCGACCATGATAACCGCGCTTCTCCTCCGGCTGTGCGGGCGACGCGTCTTTGCCTTGGGTTGTTCCAAGTTCGACGACTATCCTCGTCATCTGTGGCGCGAAGTGCTGAAGAGCGTCTTTTACCTTCCTTACAACGGCGGCATCGCCTCAGGCATCCGCTCCCGCGATTACATGCGATTCCTGGGCGTCCCCGCTAAGCGTGTCAAGGCAAATTACAACGCTGTCTCCATCGCTCGAATTCGCAGATTGGCAGATGCGCCGCCGGCTCCGGCGGGCGTTGCACATCGGGATCGGCATTTTGTTATGGTGGCGCGATTCCTTCCCAAAAAGAACATCCGCACGGCGCTTGAGGCGTTCGCCATCTACGCTGCTCGTGCGCGGAATCCCAGGCAGCTTCACCTTTGCGGATCCGGGCCTCTTGAGTGTGAGCTGAGGCAACAGGTTCGCGAGGCGGGGATCGAACCTCTGGTCCAATTCCGCGGTTTTCTGCAAACTGCCGACGTGTGCCGAACCTACGTTACTTCGCTTGCCCTGCTGCTGCCGAGCGTCGAGGAGCAGTTTGGCAACGTGATTCCAGAAGCGTTGGCCATGGGCATTCCCGTCATCGTTTCTGACCGGTGCGGCGCGCGCGACCTGCTGGTCCGTACGGGTGTCAACGGGTTCGTAGTCGAACCCGACAATCCCGAGGGGATGGCCCTCTTTATGGAAATGCTGTCGGAGGACGAGAGACTTTGGAAATCGATGTGCCGAGCGGCGATTGAGTTCAGTGAAAAGGGAGACGCTCGGCACTTCGCAGATTCAGTGATCTCCCTGGTGAACCCCGAAACTGAGAGGTGAAGGCACCCCAATCGGTTTTGCAATCGATGCCGGCTTATGATGATGCCTGAACAAACTCATGACTCTCGATCGGGTTGGCACGGAATTCTCAACCTCCCGTGGTCGAACTTTGCCGCCGCGAAATATGTGTAGTCTCAAGATTTCAAGCGGTTTATACGCATAAACGTCTGCACTGCTTTCACCTACTTTGGAGGGCGTAGTTGGTCTCGAAGCCGCCACCGAATTCTATTGAGCGAGACGTCGAATCCGCCCATGGGATCCGGCGGAACAAGATGTTGCGCCTGGCCATTCTGAGCAGCGGCATGAGCAAGGTCACTGCCATCGCCCTGCAGGGTCTTGCGATTCCCCTTGTTTTCCACGCACTGGGAACCCATCAGTACGCCCTCTACCTCTTGTTTTCAGCGGCTCTGGCAACTCTCGCCCTGCTCCAGTTCGGCGCAGGTCCGGGGTTAACCCAGACCATCGCAAAGGCGCATGCTCAGGGAAACAAAAGAGATGAGGCTGGTGCTCTGGCTGCCGCCTTCCTTTTTGTGGGTGCCACGGCTCTCCTCGGAGCCATCGTTTGCCTCGCTGTGGTTCGCCTCGTCTCAGCAGCTAACCTGTTCGGTAACATCTATGCGGCCGATCAGGTGGAGGTCATCCACGTTGCCGGTATCGCCGTGCTGGTGACATTTCTTTCCATTGTGCTGGGAGTGGTCGATTCGGCCCTTGCTGGCTACCAGGAGCAGGTCGCTACCAACCTCAGCATGTGCTTCTCGAACGTACTCAGCACCGTTGCACTGGTGGTCTTGTGCCGCTCCTTCCACCCCACCATCGCCCAAATACTCGTCATCACCTATGGTGGGCTGGTCGTTTGCAGATTGGTAAACCTGGCTTTATTGTTGGTCCGGCGTCCGTACTTATTGGGTGGGTTTACCATTATAAAAATCAATGACTTGCGCCCGATCATCCACGTCGGCGCCGCGTTCTGGCTCATTCAGGCAACTGGTGTCGTCGAGCAACATGCCGGCACTTTCATAATGGGACATTTGACCTCAGCTTTGGAGACCGATATCTTTGGGGTGATTTATCGTGCAAGCTGCCTCGCCAGCGCAACGGTGGCAATCTTCACCCAACCTCTGTGGCCTGCATTCACTGATGCAGTCTCCCGCCACGATTCGGGATGGGTGCGGCGCACGGCCGCCAAAATCAGGCGCGCGATCATGTCGATCGCTGCAGTTCTCGCGCTTTTGATGATTACTGCCGGCGCTTGGGGTATCGAGCATATCTGGAAGATTGACATCTCCGCAAGTCGTCTGGTCGTCGTTACCCTCGGCCTCTACATGTTTTCGAATCTATGGACCCATTTTCACTACATCGTGCTCATGGGACTCGACCGTGTGTGGAGTGTTGCCGCGCTGGTAATCATTGAGAACTTGACGATGTTGGGGCTCGGTTGGTTTGCAGTTCCTCATTTCGGAGCGCAGGGAATGGCCGCAGCCTACCTCTTGGCGAGCGTCGTCATTCCGGCATGGATCCTGCCCCGTATACTTCGCAAGCGGATGGCCACCAATTCGTTCGCTCCACAGGACCCAATAGCGGCAGGGGCGCAATGACCGCAGCGAGGCCGCGATTCTCAATCATGCACGTTGTACTGGAGCCGCGGTACTCAGGCGCGGAGACGCTGGTGCGAGATCTGGTTAGGGCTCAGATCGCTGCAGGGCACCGGACTTCCATCACGGCTTTTCGTCCTTCGCAAGCGAACTTCGCGGGCGAACTGGAGTCCCTTGAGAGACATGGATGCGAACTCCACATCCCGCAGCGAAACCTTGGGAAATGGGGCCGCTTGAGTTGGGTGTGGGCGGCTGTCAAGAATGCCAGACCGGACATAGTCTTCGCCCATTCCATTCTGCCCAGCGTCTACACCCGTCTGGCTCTTCGGCTCACGCGTCGACCGGCGATCGTTACCGTTCTCCATTCCGACGACGACCTAAGTGATACCGCATTACTCCGACTGGAGCGTCTTGTCTACACGCGAAATGCGTGCGTGGTGGGGGTCAGTGCCAAGTCTGTCGAGAACTATCAGCGCCGCACGCGAGGCGGGGTCCCGGCCCAGATCGTTCAGAACGGGATCGACATCGCGCATTTCGCTGAACCTGCAAGGGTTCACCGGCACTGGCGCGATCGGGTGTATGGGGCCGCGCGAGACGAAATCATTGCGCTGCAGGTCGGCCGCATTTCCATCCAAAAGCAGCAGCATGTGTCGGTTGAAGCACTGATCAGGCTGAAAACTCAGGGGGTTTGCAATATCCGGCTGGTCCTTGCCGGGGCCTGCGGCGACTCCCAATATAAGGAAAAAGTGCTGCGAATTGCCCGCGAGGGAGGCGTCGAGGATCGAGTTCACCTGGTGGGTACACAACGGAACATTGCCGAAATGCTTGCCGGGGCCAATCTGTTCCTCATGCCCTCGGGGTGGGAGGCCCACAGTGTGGCGGCCCTCGAGGCGCTTGCGTCCGGCGTGTTCTGCGTGTTCAGCGGGATCCAGGCGTTCGAGGATCTGCGGTCATTCCCCGGAGTGGCCATGATTGGGGCGCCCCCGACAGGAGAGGAACTTGGACACTGCCTGGAAGGAGTGGTTAGAAGCGAGGCCTGGGAACGCCGGCATGAAAGGAACCTCGATCAATTCTCGATGAGCCGCTGCGCGGCGGAGTACATGAGGATCACTGAAGAATTTGCAAGTATCGATTCCAGTCTGTGAATCGGTGGAAGCCCGTGACAGGAATGAGCCCTGCGAGGCGTCGGGGGAACAGAATTCTGTTTGCTTTAGAGCAAGTCGAGCGATAATGTGCATAGAACTTCAATGAAACGCGAACGGAAGAGTGCCAACTCCCCATTACAGGCGGGTATCCGCCAAATTCAAGGAAAGATGATGTCTAGTCCTAAATCATGACAACGGAGAACTTTAAGCCTCTTCCAACCGATCCCGCATATACGCCCCGTTCGGACGACAGTGTCGGAATCGAACTGCAGAATGAACTTGATTCAGACACGTCCATATTGTATGAAGCGTGGGTCGTGCTTCGCCGGAGACGCTACTGGGTGCTCATCCTCCTGGGGGTGAGCATTGTTACTTCGTTCATTTTTGCCAAGCTTCAGGCGAAGGAATTCGATTCAACATCCGCAATACGCATACTGGAATCGAATAGCGCGGATATTCAGTTTGGGGACAGTCCCGCAAGCAATTTGCTGGGAGGGAATTCCGAAACCAAGATTCAGACCGAAATGTCGATTTTGAACAGCGCGACCTTGGCATTGCGCGTTGCGGATGTTCTGGACCTCTACCAGAATGAGACATTTTCGAAGATCGGTAAGAAGGAAGGTCTCCCGGGCCGCGCGAATCCAACGTCGGTTTACCGGATACTGAAATCGATGTCGAAGGCGGTGAGGGTGAGTGCCATTCCCCACACCGACAACATAACCATTACGGTGCGCACGCATTCGCCCCAACTTTCCGAAAAGATAGCGAATACGCTTGTCGACGAATATGTGGAGCGCGGCTACCAAGTTCGTTTCAAATCGCAGGAGGGTATCTCCGAGTGGCTGGCAAAGCAGCTTGGCGACCTCCGCCAGCAGACCGAGGCGGCACAGAGTCGGGCGCTTGAATACGGCAAGAAGCTGGACCTGTTGAACACGTCACTGGTTGCTCCCAACCAGACCGGCGGCGCGTCCGGTGCTCCCGAGTCGCTGGCGACACAACGGCTGTTGGGGTTGCAACAGGCATTGACTCTCGCTGAGTCGGATCGGCTCATCAAGGAAGCGCAATTCAAGGTCCTTGAAGGCTCTGACCTCAATGCGGTTCCGCAGCAGAACGATCCGGTACTGAGCGCGTTGCTAACGGAGCGCGTCAATGCCATGGCTCAACTGCAGCAGTACAGTCTGAAGTTTGGCCCGAATTATTCACGCATCAAGGAACTGAAGACTGACATCGATCAGTTGAATCAGCAGATCGATCTGGATTTGGGGAATGAACGCAAAAAGGCTTCTTCAGAACTGAATGCGGCCCGTGAGGCCGAAGGCAGCCTGCAAAAGGCCGTCGACGCGAGCAAAGGGACGATGCAACAGCATCAGACCGACCTCATCCAGTACACCATTGCCCAGCGCGATTTTGAATCTTCCTACGCTCTCTATCAGGGGCTTCTGCAAAAGCTGAAAGAGGCCGGGGTTCTTGCCGGACTGCACGCAAACGATGTGGAGATCATCGATCGCGCCCTGGTGCCGATCTACAAGTCGGCTCCGAATACCTCTCTCTACCTGCTGGTGGGGCTCGGGTTTGGCGTAGTGGCTGGCATCCTCCTTGCATTCTTCGTCGACTCGCTCGATACCTCGATCCTGGATATCGATGTGCTGGAGCAATCCACGGGCGTGCCATCAATAGGGACGATTCCGAAGGCAAAGGCCGGCGGCTCTGTCACGCTTAATAGCGGCCTGCCGGAGACGGAATTGGATAACTCGACGCGCCGCACGATGGAATCCTACTGGGCGTTGCGGACCGCTTTGCTGCTTTCGCACGCTGGATCACCGCCGCGGACAATTGCGATCACGAGCGCAGTCCCGGCGGAAGGCAAGACGACCACAGCAATCAACCTGGCACTCACCCTCGCGCAGGGTGAGGACCGAGTCCTGCTGATGGAGTGCGACCTGCGGCGTCCCACGTTCGCACAGAGATTGCGTGTCGAAGGTGCGGGCCTGACGCAATACCTGGCAGGCATCAAGCCGCTTTCCGAGTGCATCCGGACATTGCCCGAGCAAAAATTTCTCGACGTGATTCCCGCCGGACTTACGCCTCCAAACCCGGCTCAGTTGCTGGGTTCGCGCCAGTTCCGGAGCCTGCTGGAGGAAATGCGTTCCAAGTACAAATTCATCATCCTGGACTCGCCGCCCATTGCCTCCGTGTCCGACGTGCAGATCATCGCCGCGGAAGTGGATGGAGTCCTGTTGGTGGTGCGCTCAGGAAGCACGTCCCGGCATATTGTGCAGCGCAGCTGCCGTATGCTTCGGCAGACAGGCGCGCGCTTGTTGGGATGCGTGCTCAATGGTATTGATTTCCGTTCAGACAAATATGGTTATTACGGTTACTCCAATTACTATGCCCGGGATACACGCGGCACTGAGACTACAGAGGATAAACATGACATCTCCAAATAAGCGCTGCGGAGTTGTGTTGCTGCTCGCGGCACTGGCTATTTGCAGCCGGACTACGGTTGCGCAGGAAAGCTCGGACATTTCGGCTACGCCCGGGACTGCGCCCGGGATGGAACGGACCACCAACTTCAAGAACATCAAGGTGGGAGGCGAAGGCGCGGCTTCGTCAATTACACCTGCGGCAACGGGCCGAAACTATCCGGCTTCGGGCGAACTGTTAATCGGCGTGGGAGACCGGCTGCACATCTCCGTATTCCAGACCCCCGAATTCGATCAAGACGCGCGCGTCGATCCTTCGGGAACGATCGATGTGGCAGGTTTAGGGTCAGTGCCGGCAACGAATCGGCGCCCCAAAGATGTGGCTACGGATATTCAGAAAGGTTTGCGGGAAGGCGGCATCATGTTGGACCCTGCCGTGACCGTTGAGATTACCGATTACGTCTCCCACGGTGTTTCGATCCAGGGAGAAGTGAGGATGCCAGGCATTTATCCCATCATGGGTCAGCGCCGGCTTTCGGACCTGCTCACCGCGAGCGGTGGTCCAACGGAGTTGTCAGATGGCAATGCAGAAATCCGACACGGAGCAGGCGGCGAGACCGTGCACATCCTGTTGAAGAAAGACGCGGATCAGGCGGTCGTAGTTCCAGGCGATATCATCACGCTCGAACGTGCCCCATTGGTCTACATTCTTGGCAATGTGCGCAGGGCCGGCGGCTTTCCGCTCGCTCGTCGTACCACACTGGCCGAGGGGTTGGCGCTGGCCCAGGGATTCAGCGCCTCCGCGAAAGACAAGAAAGCATATCTATTCCGCGATCAAGGAGATGGACAACGGGCGGTAGTGGAGGTCAACCTGCATGATATCCTCCGGGGCAAGCACCCCGACATGGATATGAAGCCGAATGACGTACTCTTTGTTCCGAACAGCGCCATGGCGGACTTTGCCAAGGCGGCTTCTGCTGTCTTGCCAAGCCTTGCCGTGGCCGAAGTCTATACCCATCCGTAATTCGCGATATACAGAGGTCCAGTGACCGGGGAAGCTAATAGCGCCGCAATGAAAATGCCGGTGCCAAGTGCTGTCACCAGCATGCGCTCGTCGTCCGAGCGAATTGGGCGCAGCCTTTTCATGTTGTATTGCGTCGATGCAGCTTTCGATTTCCCTTCCAAACAGGATTCCGGCAACGAGATTCAGGTTACGCTCAGTGTCTTTTCGCTGCTGGCGTTCGCGCTCTTCGCACTGAACGCACGGAGGACAAACTCTTCGCTCAATCTGCTTCGCAGGGTTGCATGGATGTGGTGGCTATATCTCGCCACGACACCCGTCATCGCTTTTCTTCGGGGATACCAATTCTCACACTATCTTCGTATCGCACTTCCCGAAGTACTGATGGGAACGAGTTTGATGATGGGATACATCCTGCTGAGCGAGTCGAAGGAGAATGCAACCCTCATTTTCAAGGGACTGTTTTATTCCTCTGTTCTTTCAAGTATTGTCCATCTCATACATGGATTCTCGATGGGCCTGAGTCTGGAACAAGTGCGATATTACATCGCTAGCCCTCTGCTCATTGTGATGGTCTCGTTCGCGCTCTACAGGCTTCTCTTTGAGGGCGCGAGGTCAGGTGCATTCAACCTGTTTGCGCTTGGGGGCGGACTGCTCATCATATTTCTCTCGGTCACCCGGACCTATTTTGTGAGCATTGCGTCAATCCTGCTTACAGTCGGTTTGATCCTTTTCCGGCCTCCGAGTTGGTTGAAGCGGCGCCTGCAACGCAGAATTTTCTGGAACCTTCTCCTGGTGTCCTTGGTTCTGGCAGTGCTCGTTGCCGTCGTTGTAGTTGCGTTCCCGGGCGTACTCGCGCACTGGACTGCGAGATCGTCGACTCTGGGGATCCAGGATCCGACAGCGCTAACGCGCATTGCAGAGGCAGCCGGAGAGATCGAAGCGATGAGAGCGGATCCTAGCCACCTGTTTCTGGGCTCAGGGATTGGTTCGGAGCACGAGCTTGACGAACGATATCTCATCGGAGTTTCGGAGGTCGCTCACGACGTGGATGAAACAAGCTATACGCCGGGACACATTGCGTGGGTGTATCAGTTTTATGCTTCTGGGCTGTTGTTTGGCTGGGTGTTTCCATTCGTCTTTTTGATAGCAATCTGGAAGGGGAATT
>Ga0193727_1000238_pt1 | contig 19836 bp, 14 predicted proteins | sample H2c2metaG_FD_143051 | JGI IMG/M metagenome (GOLD analysis project Ga0193727, IMG submission 143051) | Soil microbial communities from a riparian zone of the East river system, Colorado, United States - H2c2 | ecosystem: Environmental > Terrestrial > Soil > Riparian zone | place: USA: East River...
CCTTCAGTCAACGAGTATCCATACTTCGTGAACTTGGGTTCATATTTTAGGGCGATATACCGGTAATAAGCCTTGAACGAAGAGTTGTTCAAGAGGTCAGACCAGCGGTTGAAATACTTCTGATTGTAAGCGCCGCTTACTTGTTCCATGGCGCGTTCCGGAGTCCTGGCGCCGATAAATGCGGCAATTTCCTCATGATACTTATCAGGATTTCGAACGTAGTCTTCGTAACTCAGTTCGTAGACATGCTTCAAATATTTCCTGTCTTCCTCGAAAAGCGCATGGCAATGCAACCAATGTTCAAACAGAGTGTGAAGGGGGGCAAGGCTCACCTTCCACCTCTGGTTGGCCATACTCACTGGTACGGGATGGCGTCTTACAACAACGAAGTAGCTGTTAGGGAACACTGCTTGCAAAAAACGTGTCTTCAGGAGATTGCCCGGGGTCTTTTCCACGTGGGTGGCCTTGCTCTGATCCCAATGCCGTTCCCAGCTTTGCCGCAATTTCAGTGCATTTTCCGATGTGAGCAGGGATGAACTCTCTGTCAGGTGCGCACGTGGATCGAATCCGAATTTGCCAGCACCACCGTAGGCCTTGCCTATTGGGTAAATATCCTGCAGAAATTGCCCCTCGTCCTCGATTACGCCAGTGCCCGTGAAGCCGGTGCAGTTTTCCAGTCTCGCAACGTTGCGACCAAGCAGGCTAGTTCCGCTTCTGTGCAGACCACAAATGAACACATACCTCGATCTGATATCATTCGCCTCTTGAATGCTCGTCATTTTTCTGTCGTTGTTCTTATCTTATTTCGCCCCCAGCATCGACTAGATTAGACAGCATTATTTAACGATTCAATACTCAAGAGTTTAACGACACCGTCCGCTCGAAGGTGAAACCTGGGCCCGGCCATTGCTGAGCAACGCCCTCTGGCGAGCCTGTCTGATTCTGTCTAGAACAAATTCTGGCAGGAGCCCCTTAACTCCCCGTTTGGCATAACCCTTCGTCCGTACCGCAGAGCGCCGCAAGAGCGCACCAAGATCCGCTCCGAGGCAATAAATAGGACCCCAAAGAGCAGAAACCCTGCTGCCTCGGTCGAGCACCTCCTCGGCCTGGATGAATCCTTTCGTCAAGGAGTAACCATACCTGGCGAATTCCGACTCGTACTTTCGAGCGATATAGCGGTAGTACCCTTTGAAAGGCGACCTCGTTAAGAAATACGACCACCGGTCAAAATACTTCTTGCTGTAAACTGCGCTTGTTGTTTCCATCGCGCGTTCGGGGACACGCAAGCCAGAGGGATTACGCCACTGGAGCACAATACGAAAGCTGTCTTCTTTTGGTGGTTCTGGGACTCGCGTGCCGATAAATGCTGCGATCTCCTGATGATATTTGTCAGGATTTTCGACGTAGTCTTCGTAAGTCAACTCATATACGTGATTCAGATATTTCCTGTCCTGTTCAAAAAGTTTATGGCTATGTAACCAATGCTCAAACATTCTGTTAAGGGAGGTTATGTTGACCGTCCACTTTTGACCAGCTATGCTCACTGGCACCGGGTGGCGTCTGAGCACCACAAAGTATGAGTTGGGGAACGCTGCTTGCAAAAATCGTGTCATCAGAAGATTTTCCGGAGTTTTTTCCACGCAGATTGTCTTGCTCTTATCCCAATGCGCGTGCCAGCTAGCCCGCAGTCTTGCCACGTTCTCCGGCGTTAACAAATCTGACCTCTCGGTCCGGTGCATGCGCGGATCGAAACCGCATCTACTGGAGCCACCATATTCAGAGGCCACGGCGTAAACATCTTGTAGAAATTGTCCCTCGTCTTCAAACACACCTGTATTCTTGAAGCCCGTACAGTTCTCCATCCGCGCAATATTCCGACCGAGGAGGGTCGTACCGCTTCGCGGCAGACCACATACAAAGACATACTTGCGGCGAGTTTGATCGCTGTTAGGTGGATCCGTAGTTTCGCTCATCGGTTCTTGTTCAAGTCCCGCACAGTCTCCAGTAAGTGCATAGCTATGTTTCGCTGCGACTGAAACATCCAGATGAAGGCAATCCCGGTAAGGACTCCAACAGGCGCACAGATGAGTAACTGAGTCAGCAGGTGCAAATCTGCGACCATAGCGCGCATCAACCAAGTCGCCACAAACATGACCACCCAAAGGGGCAAATGCCGCAAAAACCTCGTCCACAAATCAGAGGTCCTTACAGGACCGTGCCGTCCGGCGGTATAATACAAAATTGGGAGCCGAACCAGAAGACCCGTAGCAGAAAAAGCAATCGCCACACCTAGGGGCCCAAACGGCAACCCGACTATAAAAGAGGCGAACGTCAGTAAAGCATTGATCGAAGTCACGCGGAAAATATCTTTGCCTCGTCCCTGGCTGGTGAGCAACCAATTGGCCGCACTAGAAAGCGGAAGCTGAATCGCCGTAAATGTGAAACCCGCGAAAATCGTACTCACCTGCCCCCACTTACGCCCCAGTAATACCAGAGTTACTGGGAGGGCCAGCGCAAGGAGTAAGCTCGAGAAAAAGAACACACTCATGACGATCGCTTCGTAAAGCCGGAGAAATGTCGAGCGATAACGCTCTGGTTGAGACTGTAGGCGGGACAAGGTTGGGAGGAAGACTGCGTCGATTGGCAAGAGGAACTGTTCCAGCGGTCGAATGACCAGGGCAGCTCCGCGTGAATAAAGGCCAACCGCAATGGCTCCGTAAAACCGGCCGATCAAGAGATTGTCGCAGCCTCTAGCCAGACTAAATATAAAATTTCCAGCGGTTTGATGCGCTCCGAATGCTACCAACGGACCTATTCCGCTGCCTCTACTAGGCAATTGCGGCTTCCAACGGGACACCGATCCTGTCAGCAAGAATGACGCGATCTCCGTACCAAGCGTTAAACCAACTAGCGACCAATATCGATAGTGCAACAGCGCCATAACAACACCCACAAGCACCCCAGTTGCCATCGAACCGACTTCGATCAAGGCAATCGCTTTAAACCGCATCTGCCGTTTAAGCAGCGCCAGATGTTGAACCCTGAAGCCGCCGATCAGAAAGGTAGTTGAAAGAGCAAGCGTGATATACGTTATTCGAGAATCATGGTAAAACCGGGCTATAGCGGGCGATAAGGCGGCTACAATAAGGGCGCACAAGGCGCTCACCCCGAGGTTTATCCAAAACAGATTGGATACCTGGGCGTGCGTAATGTGTTCCCGTTGCACGGTGGGTGTGGAGAGACCTGCGTGCCGAAACATAGCCAGGAAACCGGTGACCGCAGTCACCATGGCCACTAGCCCGAAATCTCGTGGCGTCAGCAGACGCGCCAGGATGACCGTAGAGGCAAGGTTCAACCCGAACTTAGCCGCTTGAGCTGACATCGTCACCGCCCCGCCCGAGATTGTGTGGCGCTTGAGATTCGGCAAAAGATGGTCGGTTTTGATGTGTTCCTGATTGCGCTCCTCTTCGTCTGTCTCAGTCGAGCGGACTGCTGCCTTGCCACTAATTAAATCTATCTCGCTGGCTAACACAGTAGGTTCTTGGTGATTCATGAAAAGTAGGGAAATATGTGCATGCACTCGCCGCCCAAGTAACAAATTCGGCAGCTTCTGTACCGATAGTTGCGAGGCGATTCAACGGCTCCCCGTTGGGGGAACCAGCCGGCGAGGACCTGAAACTCCAGAGTTCGCACGAAAGCGTTTATTTCTCCCGGCCATGGTTCCGCCTTCCAGACGAAACAGGGTCTTATCGAAAAATCTTATAAGAAACGACTTCGACCGATTGTAATGTTGCCGAAACCGCTTAGTTAGCATCCAACCCAAGATTTTTTGCATCCAGGAGTACTTCCAAGATAATTGCGGAACCTCCAATCGGCCGCCGAGGGTTGCTGCTAGCTGTTGCAATTGCTTAACGACAGTAACCCGTTCTGGATAGAAACGCATAAACCGCATTTGTAAGTAACTTAAACACGCCGCTCGAACCGTGTCGCTGTCCTCTAAAGAGCGAACGTAATCGATGTGTAATTGCATTGAAAGGAACAGCGAGGCCAATTTGTCGTCTGATAGATCCATGCTACTTAAACTGCCGAAGCCGGACACGCGATAGAATACCTTGGCCTCAGGGACAAATCGAATAGCATCGCTCGCAAGGATGACCCGGCAAAAATATTCTCCGTCATCATCGAAAGAGAGCCGGCTGTCCCATAGTCCCGCAGCTTGAGTCAATTCGCGACTCACAAGCCACGTCGCGGGCGGCATCTGGAGATTCTGCCCGATTTTGCGTATGAGCCAGTCTATCGGTGCTAAATCGCACCAGAGCGGCGTAGGGACGAACTTGGCTCGATTTCGGCTATAAATGAAATAACCCCATGCGGAGGAGAGCAGAGTCCGTTTGCTTTCGAACTCTCCCGCCGCTCCCATTTGCTTGGCGACTTTTTCTGGTGCCAAGAGGTCGTCCGCGTCCAGCCATTGAATATAGTCTCCCTGGCAAAGCTCAAAAGCTCTGTTTCTCGCTGCCGACGCGCCTTGGTTTTCTTGAGTGACAACGGAAACATTTTTCGAAGCAAAGTGTCGTGCTACTCGAAGCGTTTGATCGCGTGACCCGTCGTCAACGATGATGATCTCCGTCCGCGGCCATGTCTGCGCCAGCGCGGATCGAATGGTATCAGCGATCCACCGCTCGGCGTTATATGCCGGAATTAGAATCGAAACAAGAGGTTTCATTCTGTCGACGCGTAAATCGTTAAAGCGTTGAATCGTTAAAGCGGGCGCCCTAATCCGCGAAATCCGCTTTAGCCGCGGTCAAGTTTCAGAAATCAGCGAGAAGATAAGAGATTCGAATAAACCGCCGTGGTTATCGAGGCCACTTTACTCCACGAATATCGCTCATTCGCGTACTCCTTGATTTGCGCACGCCGGGATTCAAGGTTGCGGAATAATTCGCTCTTAAAGTACTGGTCGATCTTACGGGCCAGATCAGATGAATCCCGTGGTTTGAAGACAAAACCAGTTTCGCCTTCGATGATTTCTTCTTCCAAGTTCCCGACATCCGCAGCGATTGCAGGCAGCCCAAAGCTGTATCCAAGGAACAGCACTCCGCTCTGGAAGACGTGGGCATACGGTAGAATCAGAACATCGGCCGCTTTAAAGTACAACTCCGTCGCCTCATCGGGGACATACTCGATCTTCTCGACGACCCGATCACCGATGCCGCTGCGGGCAATGGTCCGCCGAATTTCGTTCCAGTAACTCTGCCGCCCCTTCGGCTTCCCCACAATCAGCAGACGGTAACTACGATCTTTTCTCAGCAGTTCGGAAAAGGCCGCGATCAAGTACTCGAGTCCTTTATAAGGCGCAATGTTTCCAAAAAACAGCATGATCTTATCACTGCTGCTCACGCCCAACTCGCGTTTTGCCTCTGCACTCGAGAGGTTGCTGTTCGGAACTGTATTGTTAATCCCAAATGGGACAACACTGACCTTGTCCTCTGGAATCCGAAAGTCGGCTACAAGCTCGCTTTTCATCCCCTCGGTGTGAACGAAAATATGGTCGCTCAAGTTATACTGAATTTTCAGTGAAAGCCGATTGAGCCACGAATCGTTAGAATCCCGTTTACCCGCGTTGACGTTGTGGGCGGTGAAGATCACGCGTTTGGCCAGCAGTTTGTAATAAAGCATCAACAAAGTGCGGTCGAAGAGCTGGAATTTATTATTCCATAAAATGTGGAAGAGCTCCGGCTCCGCTGTTGCTGCGTAGATAACCAGCTTTGCGTAATAACTCAAGACTCTCAGCACTTTTGCCAGCGGCCTTGCTCCTGGGCATTGATCACCTCGCAAATTAAGAAAATTCACGCAGTGGTTGCCGAACAACTCCGGCACGGTCAGATCGTCGCTGCCGATAAGATCAAGTGATATTCCCTCTGAAGTGAGCGCTGTCGCTAGACCGAGGGCGTAAGGCTTGTCTCCGCCGCCAGTCAGAAGTGCCACCTTACAGTCGGTTGATCGCTGATTGCTAATAGTTGATCCGCCAGCGCGTGATGCCGACTCATGTGGAATTACTAATGTCTGATCTCTAATTTCTGACTTCTGTTCACTAAGCGTCGGCTTCCGGGCGTCTCTCGACATCGGAGATTGCGGACTCTCAGTTTCGGTCCCGTGGCTCATTTGACGATAACGTGGCCGGCAACAGGAATCGCGACATCGAGCTGGGCCATCACTGTGCTTAACACTTCATCGACCGAAATAGCCGTTGTCGCGCGCAGGTCATAACCTCGTTTGTAGAAGAACTCTTCCAGAAGGGGCGAAACGACCTTTTTTTGAATCCCATAATCGTAAATTTCCCACGGACTCGTGCACGTAAAAAGAGTCACGCATCGCGTACCCGTCCCCAGCGCCAGATGCATGGGCAGACTATCACCGCCAACTAAACATCGGTGGTTCTCGACATCAGATAGATGTTCGAGGAGTGACGACCTTTTCGGCAGGACGTTTACCGTCAATCCCCGACCTTCAAGCTGCTGTTTCAGTTCGTCGCAATAAGCCCAGTTTTTCATTGGCCAGATGGGGCCCGCATTGGTCGCTATAGCAATGTCGCCTGATAGCTCGGTTTCGATCGGTTCCGGAAGCAAGTACGACTCACCTGCAAAACGCAACCCCAGGCCGGTAAAGATCAGCTCCTGATATGTCTGCCGGTTAAGCAGTTTTAGTCGATCAGCCTCCTGCCGGCCATAGGAACTGATCAGACTGAGATCAAACCAGCACTTCGAGTTGTCGGTGTAACGCAAGCGCTTGGACGAGTCCGCGTAAGCGCCGAAGATCTCGGCCGGCCTGACACTCTTCAGGAAAAGGGCAACCTCGACAGTGTCCTCCAGGTTTATCGCTAGGTCGTAGGGAATATCTAGAGCTCGCGCGCGCGCTTCCCAGGAGAAATGACGCAGATTATCCGCCAGGCCGTCCAGGAACACACCGTTCTTCGCCGCCGTGATCCATGTGACCGAACCGCTCAATCGGCGCAAGAGCGGCGTCGTGCGGACAACGTCTCCAGTGGCACCGAGCTTAATGATCAATACATTCATTCGTTACGATTTTCTCGATAGTTGAGACGCTGAGCTCAAAAACCCGGCCGGGACGACAGGGCGGCAGGCGCGTCTTCCTCTATCCATGTTTGCAGAGATGTGTTGCTTGGAGGCGCCGCCAACGTCGCCACAGCCTGACGTCGAGAAGCGCGTGATAAGCCTCGTAAGCCAGCCTTTCAGGAACCGAAAGGACAGTGCGATTTAGTTCTCTCATGATTCGCCAACTCAACCGTGTCCTTCCCCGAATTGCGCGCATCTCATCCACCCAGGTCGAAACCCGGCCCTCGAGAACTTCGTTGAGGCGCTCCGTCGGTTCCAACAACTGGTCTGCAATGTACCATCGCACCACTTCTGGAATGTCACGTTTGCGTCCAACCAGACCTTTGGTCGCGAAAACCTTCTTGTTTATAAATTCTTCTGGCAGAATCCATGGCGATGTAGCTCCAATGTGTCGTAGAATGCCATTGATGTAACTCGCGGGATCATCGCGAAGCTGATCGAAAAAGGCAATGTGCAACGCCTGGCGGCCAAACGCCTTCGCCCAGATTTGTATCGTGCGAGGGTAATTGGAGGACAGCCTGCTCCGGGCCCGCTCGATTTGGCGTAAAAACTCCAGTAAGCTCACTTTCCGAATATCTCGACCTGCCAAACGCCCAAAATCGTAGAGGGTTTGTGACCACACCCGCTCGATCGGGTGTCGCAATGTTAAAATAATTCGGAGTTCCGGCAAGAACTCTGCTATTTGTTTAACCTGCCAGGCTTTCAGACGCGCATAGCGCGGGGAAATTTCCCCGCGAACTGGCCTGGGTTCGCCCCCGTTTTCCGGCTTAAAGTGCGCTGCGTACCAGTCAAGATCGTGCTCTAGCATCTGAGGCATAAAGAAGAAGTCCAGCTCCTTAGAATCGCTCATCTGTATGTCCGGATGGCACCTCAACACTTTGTAAAGCCAGGTTGAGCCACATCGCATCGAGCCAATGCCCACAAATGTTGGCTCGCGGGGCTGCGCGCAAGGCCGTCGATCAGAAGGTGTTAACGCTGTGCTCCGAGTTTTCAAAAGACGCAGTATCGCCGGCTGTTCTCGGACCTGGTACAAAACGAGAGTTATTTGGCGGCGCCGGCCAAAAGAGTCGGACTCGCGCACCCGGCTTGATCGCGTTGCTCAGAAGAAAAACCTTTTATAAGCAACCTTTCCACAGCTTCCAGCGTAAGTATAACATCAATTTCCACTATGTAATTCTTGTGGCCGTTTATGTGTTCATTGGCCATTTGTCTGAGAAAATCACAGTTCCAGTACTGACTTTGTCGTGTTTGTGAATCATTAACCACGCTCCTAAGGTACTCGGCTAATTCATGCCGAAACCAGCTTCGGTAGTACAAATACTTGTGCAGCCCAATGATCTTTAAAGTCGACGCAACGCGCGCGAAGACAGGCTCGACCGGTGAGAGCCAGCTTGGCCAGCCTTCGTTGTTCAGGTAATCAAGCTTAAATGTTGCCTCGAAAAACAAGCGCCTAACCGCCGCTATTGGCCCAAAAGTTTCTGGTGAAGGCCTCCTGTCCGTAGGAATTCTGCTGAGCGACGGACTGTTCGCCTTCACCACACGCCAGGCTGGAAGGGCAGAGGCGCGTAGGCCTCTTGGGACTTGATAGGCTAGTGCGACAATTTCGTTATCCAGGTACGGCGTTCGAACACTCACCTGCGAGCGGGCAGCGGCAAAACTTCCAAACAGGTGCCACGGTATCTCGCGGAAAGCTGCGAAAGTAACGGGATGTTTAATCCCTCTGACAAACGGCTCCTCCAAAGAGCCTCGCGTATGCACGAATTGCGAGTGAAAAAGATCTGGCGAAATCCTAAAAGGCTTAAACGTGGATACTCCGCGTAACACTTCACTTCCATAATTACCCGTTAGGCGTACCAGAGCCAGCTGGCGAGCTTGTCTATTCAAGTAAATTTCGTGCGCGCCCGTGACTCCGAAACATCCGTCAGTGATATAGACAGTTTGATCGACATGCGTTTTAAAGTCCGAAAAGAAATCGGCGCCAATTCGCAGGAGCTGGTGTTCAAGGCCACATGTTCTTGCCACCCGTGCGGCTAGTCGATCGTCGAGTGTCTCGCCATTTTTTCCGGAGAACGTGTAGCATAGCGGCTTTTTGCCGGTAGCGGGTAGGCAGGCCATAATCATCCGGGTGTCCAAGCCACCTGTGAGCGAGACGCCGATCCCTGAGTCTGACTCAACGTAGCGCGGGAGAATCCTCTTGAACGTTTCTTGAAATCTGGCCTCGAAAGCCTCGGCCGAGAGGAGAGGTTGCGACTCCCAGGTCCCCGGAGAAAAATACGTCCTCCTCTTTTGGCTTTTTCCACCTTCAAAGGACCATAACGACGCGCCAGATAACAATCGGATGCTTCGAAACAGCGTTTGGCCTTCCAAGGTGCATCCATAAGCCAAGAACTGAGCCATCCCTTGCTCGTCAAATGCCCGAGTTCCAGGAAGGACGCGAAGGAGGGCTTTGGCTTCGCTTGCGAAATAGATGGCATCGTTACTTTCATGCCAATAGATCCTTTCCATCCCGTAGCGGTCGTTGAATAGCAATGCCTTCCCTAGCCGTCTATCCATCAGTAAACCGCTAAAGAGACCGCTCACTTTCTCAAAGCACCGCTCCCCCTCTTCTTCGTAGAGATGGACGAGCCAATTGTTAGTCTTCTCAAGTCCATGTCCCTTTCGCTTAAGCGTGGAACGGACCTCCCAATCTACCAGGCATTCGCCGGAAAGAACGAGCGCGATATCGTGCTGTTCATTGAAGAAAACCTGGCCCGCCGCAAAGGAATTTTCGTGCGCTATCCAGCCCACACACACTCCAAGCTTGGGCGCAGCGTACACTCCTGAAGTATAGAAGGGTTCGTGCTCCATTGAGAGGACCATCGCCCTCACAAGGCGTTGACACTCTTCAACAGGTCTGTGACTGATAACTCCAGCTATACCGGGCATACGAAGTTAACGGTTGAGCGTTGATAGTTCAGAGTTGTGAGGGACGGGCAGCGCTCGTCTTTCGGATAACATATTAGGAACCTGTCTTTACTTTATTCGGCTTGATCCAGCTTTCGCTTAGGAAACTCGCGCGCCTCGTAAGTTTGTCCGCCATTTTAGAGTGTTGGCGGAGAGGGGAAGGATTCGAACCTCCGATGCGGTTTCCCGCATAGCTGCCTTTTCAGGCCGCTGCCTTAAGCCACTCAGCCACCTCTCCCAGAAAGTCTTTAATTCACTTCTCCCGGTCCTGACAGTATTCTTTATCAAAGCCGCGTCTTTCACGCCACTTTCGTGCATAGACTTGGCGAAGATCGTCGGTCAAGTCGAAAAATCGGGTGCGTGTCAGGGTCGTACTCCATTATTTTCATGGCCCGCTTCGTCAAAGCCGTGATCAGCCACTTGTCAACAGCCGGTATCACATTCCGCCACCGTACCGCCGCGCTGGGATCAAAGGGCTTCTTTTGTTTGCCAGTCAGACTCGAAGCCTGATGTAGATGAATTCCTGCCTCCGGATGGAGCAAGTCCGTGGTAAATTCGACGTCGACGAACTTACATAGGTCCCGTAGAGTTTTCTCGGGTTGGGCCAACAGATCTTCGTAACGAAACAACCTGTAGTTGCCAAGGTGCCTGAACCGACCATGCAGTTGTGCCGTCCGCCGATATTGGGCAATAACAAGCCAGACGGTTAGTTTCCGTATAAGCCAGGCGAGCCGTGGGTGTTGTAGCACTCTAATCGCCGTCCCCGAAGGATCATTTGTTTTCGACATGGCAACTGCTCTCGGGTCTCTAGTGATGTGGATTATTTTGCACTCCGGAAACCATTGCAACAATTCGGGAATATGCCCGACATCGACAGGAAATTTCACACACGCCCGCTCGCAGCCGCTGAACCGTGTAATCTCCTCGATAAAAATTCTAGCGATCGCACCAAGGGTCCTGTCCGACTCCTTGACTCGTCGAGAGATTTCTCTCTTCAGTTCAGGGTTCCCAACCGCTTCTATATTCTCGAACCTCCAAAACGCGCCTTCCAGCCCTGGCGGATTCCTTTTTGAAAAACATAGATTTAGCATCCTTTCGACATTCTCATCGTTCGATAGGTCACCCACTTGGGTCTTCAGGAAGTACGTAAAATCTCTCTGCCTCGCTGGACTCAAAAAGCGGGTCTCGGTGAGTCTCATAACGCCGGGACACATGGCAACAAGGTTGTGCCAAAGAGTGCTCCCGGTGCGGTGAAGCCCGACAATAAATATCGGATCATTCATAAGATTTGAGATCCTTTCGAACAATGCAAACTATGTCCCCTCCTATACCGAGCGCAGCGCTCAATATTGAGTTCAGTACTGAGACTAGACGGTTAAATGCGAATTTCCTCAAAATCACAATGTCGAGCTTTAACGTGAAAAAGCACTCGACGTTTGAATAACTTGCAAAATGCTGTCGCGCTTGTCTTAGCGTGTGATAACGCCACCGGCCGCCGCAGTTTGCAAATTTAAGGTTGGTATTGTAAGCGAAGATGAAGGCTCCGCCACCCTTAACATATTGCATCAACCGATCAGTCACGTGGTGACTTCGGGAAAAGTCTTCTACATTGTATAGAGAGAAGGAACGAACAAACACGCAGTCAAAGGCACTTTCCTTAGGCATGGTATCGATGTCAGCAGCGACGAAACGAATATCACAGGCTCGATAGTTTTTACATGCTGCGCGAACTCCGGTGTCGCTGATATCCACTCCAGTGACTCGCATTCCACAATTCCTTATTAAGTTCGAGAAAAACCCCTGCCCACACCCAACATCAAGAACGGTGGATCCAGCGCTTAAGCCTGCCTTGGCCAATAGGCTTCTCAAGTAAGGTTTATAGATCCATTTCTTGTAGCCAAAACGATTGCCTTCCTCATAGAAGGTATCGTACCACTCTTTTGTCGAGTGCATGCTGTACTTACTACCGCTGTTTCTTGGCATCGGCGATTTTCGGGTTGCCGCCTACCTGACGAGCCATTTCTACTGGTCGGAGAGAATATTTCGCAGCGTAGCATTTTGCTCTTAGCGCTAACAGCCAGGACATGCTCTTCTCCGGGATCAATCCTCTCATCCCTCTGTGCAATCCAAGCCGCAAGGCGATTGCGCCTTTAGAAGTCAGGGGCACGAAGTATTCCGGAACCGGCATTCTTTCAAAGCCCGTGCTTTCCTGAAATTCCCCATGCCCGCCTCTGCGCCACATCATGTAAACGATATAAGGAACTTGGCGGCCAGCGCAAATTTCAACAGCCTTTGCGATCATGCCATTCATGGGGGCCTTGTCCCGATGGTCTGTCTTGTCCAAAATTAGTGTTAACATGGCGTACCTGTCGGCGAACAGGAGCTTAATAAATCCGATCAATTCCTTCCCGTAATAAGCAGTAATGAAAATCGACTCATTGAGATCGAGAGACATCTCTTTCTTAACCGTCTCAAAGTCCTTCCCATAATGCCAGAAGCGCTTACCGCGGCGCACGGGTGCCTGATTAAAGATATCCATGATTCCGCGCACCAATTCGTCAGTTAATTCGGTTTCCTCGATGATTACGCCGAATCTCGCCGATTTTTTAATTTTGTTTCGTGCCTTGGGGCTAATCTGTTTCTGCAGCCAGTGCTTATATTCCGTGACCGGAATGGCGGCAACATATCGCCATTCTTTATAATACCTATACTTGGTTTCCGCCTCGGGAATTCGCTGCCAGAACCTGAGGAAATCTATTGTCACTGGACAGGCCTTCAGCTCTCGAACAACCCTATCCGGATCCTCGACGTCTTCTTGCCACTCGTTCTTGAGTGCGGCTGTCTTGATGAAGTGTCCTGAGATGATAAAAGCTTTGTTCTCAGCACGGACGGCATCGAGACGTACGGGCACGCCTTTCGAACGGATTGTCTCCTGATAAATCACTCCATCTATGTTTGAGGGCATGCTTGTGAGAAATAGACAGGCGGACTAAACGGAATCACCATAGACCTGGGAACGGGGCGCTGCCGCTAATCGACAATCCCAGCCGCTAGGGGTTGTCTCGATCGAATTCCCCGCAACCACTGCTCGAACATCACCAGACTGAACAAAAGTTTGTGGTTGTCTTGTCGGCCTGATCGATGGGCTCTGAGAAGCTTGCGGACCGGCTCGGGTTTCAGCAAATCAAACATGAGCGAGCTTTCATCCGAGAGCAGTTCCGGGAGCTCGCCTTTAAGGGAGGAGCGAAACCACTCGTCCACCACATTGACGGCGAAGCCGCGTTTCTTGCGTCTAAGAATTTGCGCGGGCAGGTAATTTTGACAGACCCGGCGGTGCAACCATTTGCGACTTCCGTTACGAACCTTGAATTGCGACCCGAGGCATTGGACATACTCGACCACTGTGCGATCCAGATATGGGACACGGACTTCAAGGCTATGGGCCATGGAGAGCTTGTCGGCGTACATGAGGAGCTCGTCGGGAAGCGAGGAGCGGATCTCAAGAAGCTGAAAGCCACCAGCTCCGTCGGTGTGCACCATTTGCGGAATCAGATCCCGCCAATAATCGACCAAATCATGGCTGTCTCCATTTGATAAGACATCATCTCGGAAAAGCCCGTTTATCATCCCTGTTGGCGCCAGCGAAAAGACATCCTGATAACGCTTTAGGCGGTTTTCTGTACCCAATGACGCCACACCACGCTTCAACGTTTCGTTGCGCGGCAATTCGTTGACGGCATAGCGCAGCATTGAGCGAAAGCCTGTCGGCAGACTGCGCCACAAATGCCCGTAATGAACACCGACGTGCCGTTTGTATCCCCCGAATAACTCATCCGGCCCCTGCCCGATCAAAGCGACCTTTACGTCCTGCCGCGCTCGCTGCGAGATGAAGTACATCGGCACGATGGAAGAAGCGGCAATCGGTTCTTCCAGGCATTCGACGATCTTGGGTAACGATCGCTCAAACTCGGCTCGATCAAGCTTTACTGTCACGTGCCGCGCGCCCAAAACCGACGCAGTTTTCGCCGCGTCAGACAATTCATCATCTTGGAAAGTGCTGCCGTAACCAATGGTGTATGCCGGCCAGGGCCCACCCTGTTCATTCATCAGCGCCAGGAGGAGGCCTGAATCAAGACCGCCACTCAACAGGATCCCGACTGGTACATCGCTCAATAAATGCCGTTTAACTGCGGCCCGATAGAGTTCCAGTAGTTCCTGGGCGGCGTCGTTTTCGTCTTTGTGACTTAGAAACGGTACTCGCTTAAAGTTATACCAGCGCTCCTCTCGGCACCCTCCATTCTCGACCACCAGCATCGTCCCCGGCGCCAGCTTCCGGATACCTGTAAATATCGTTAAGGGGGATGGCGTATAACGAAATCGAAGAAAGAGATTGAGCGCGACCGGATCGACTTCCGGACTTGGGCCTCCTGCCGCTAGAACCGCGCGAATCTCCGATCCGAACGTGAGTTGTCCGTTTGTGATCCGGTAATAGACTAATTTGATGCCCATGGCATCACGCGCCACCACAAGCCGCTCCTTCTTCACATCCCAGATAGCCAGGCCGAACATGCCATTGAGATGATTGAAGACTTCGGTGCCCCACTCCTTGTAACCGCAAACAATCACTTCGGTATCACAATTTGTACGAAAACGGTGACCGTGTGTTTCGAGCTCGGCCCGCAGTTCTTTGAAGTTGTAAATCTCGCCATTGAAAATGACCCAGACTGTTTCCTCGGCATCGGACATCGGCTGGTGTCCTCCGGCTAAATCGATGATGGAGAGCCGCCGGAAACCCAATCCGATTGGACCGGAAGCGAAGACGCCTTCATCATCGGGCCCACGATGCGCGATTGAGCGCACCATGCGCCGGATGACATCGTTGTCCACCGGCTCACCGCTGGAATAGTTAAACTGGCCTGCAATGCCGCACATTCTGTTAAAGAGGTTGAGAGTTGAGAGTTGAGAGTTGATGGATCGGGGCGCTCCTCACTCGACTCTCGTCACTCGACGCTTCACGCGTTTCACGCAAATAAAAAGCGAGGCTGCGAAACATCTGCGCTTGGCCCCATCGATGCATGGGAACGTTGTCCCAACTCAGATGTAGCTTCCGGGAGCGGAACGATCCGTCGCGCTTCACCCATGCTTCCAAAATATGCCCGACGACCTTCCCCGAAGTTGTCTCCAGCGCGGGAATGCGATCACGCAGGAGCAGGCAAAGATTGATACACTCGGCGCAATCGTAAAGTTCACGCTTGTAAACGGTCAGGCGCGGCGCTTTGGAAAAAGGTTTAGGAAGGCCGTCGCCATCGAAGAGATTCTTCACGTAATAATTCAGTCCTTTGCGCAATGCCTCAAGCGTTGCCGCATGGCCAGTGAGAGCGTGAATCTTGGCCAGCGCCTTCATGACGAAGCAGGTATGATAATGATCAACGAAGTCACGAACGCCATCGACGGCATAGAACCAGGAGCCGTCGGGATTCTGATTATCGAGGACAAAGTTCAGGTTCCGCTCCGCAGTCAGCCAGTAATCGTCAGTGGAAAAGACTTGAGAAGCACTGGTCAGCAAAAAGGCGCGGTACGCAGCTGCATTGATGACTCCGCCTTTGTCGAAAGGTGTATATGAACAGCTGCTGGCGCTTTCCGAGCTCGAGAAGTCCTTGATGTCCCTGAACGCATGACGCGCGATGGAAGCCATGATATCCTTCCACTCCTCGCGTCCATCTAGCTCATGAACATGCAGAAAGGCCTCGTAAGCATACGGCGTCGAGGTGATCAGCGGCGTCTGACTTCTGATCATGCCGTTGCGCGTGACCCAATCGTAGGGATAACCCCAGCAATATTCCGCGAATCCTGGGGACCGGCTCTTCTTCAGTTCTTCAAGGAAGTGGATGGCTCTCCGCAAATGCGCGTCATCCTTCGTGACTTGAAAGAGAAAGGCGAAGCCCATCGCGTAGTGGGCATCGGCGATCGGAAATCTTGTCGGTTGATGAAAAAGCCGTCTTGCTGACGGCAGGAAGGCCTCAAGGAAAATCATGGGCGCGACCGCCGCCGTTCCCAGAAGCTTATGCCGGTAGTATAGCGCCTTCGCGGCTTGTCCTGTTGCTCCTGCGAAAAACGTCTGGTGGTCACGCGACGTTTCTCCGTAGCGGGCGAGCCACTCCATGAAATCGTCCAGAACATCGGCGACTCTCCTGTCCAGTGGAGTTGTTCGGCCCGTTACCATTCGATCGCGGGTAGGCGCAGTTGGCAAAGCGAGGGGAATCATCTCAGATTCTTAGGAGCGGGAAAAGGCGTCTATTCGCGCTTTTGCGGGCGCCAGGTAGTTATCACGCGCCTCTGAAAGGTAACGCCGCAGCATCGTCTTCGCAGTATAAGTAAGATTCTGAGTGCTGTGCGACGAGTCTTCAGCAACTTTGAAATGTAGCGTCAGTAACGTGCTCTCGCCGGGGGCAAGATTCACTTCGCATTCGATGTAATCCCCAGCAGAATCCCACGACACCTGGAGTGATCCGGCATGAAGGCTTTCAATGCTCTTGGGCTCATGTTCGCGCCGGCGGATGAAGTAACTCTTCGCCCGTTCCGAGCGATTCTCGATCAGTAGTTCACTTCCGTACATCTCAATCTCAACAGAATCCAGTGAGAGTTTCTTCTGCCGATAACTCCGCCTGACCACGTCGCTGAGACGGCGCCAGGTGAGCGGAACTTTGAGGGCATTGAGCTGATCGATGAATTGCACCAGCCGCGCACATCCGTCACTGCAGAAATCGTGATGGATCACCACGAGGCATGGTTTCCCCAGAAGGAGATCGAAAGCGAGGTTTTCTACGCCTTGAGCAGGATAGCGCCGGGTGTAGATGGGGAAATCGCCATAGGTCATGACGGCAACATCCCAAACGTCAGAGATCCTGAGCTTGCGTTCTCCCGGCGGATTGCTATGCACCTCTGTGTTTACCACGGCATGGAAGCTGGCGCGTTTCAATTCCGGAATTGCCTCCTCAGAGAAGACTCCCTGTGGGAAGACCATCACGCGATCGTGCGCCAACCCCGTTCGCCGTTCGTGCAGAGACATGCGCCTAGTCGCTTCCGAGGCGACCCCACGAAGTCGCTGCCGATCCGACGTGCCAAACTCACCCGCCGTGTGATCGCAGCCATGGATGCAAAGCGAGTAACTCTCGGGATTGTCCTTGAAGAGTTTAACCACCTCCCGGTCGTTTCGACGCCAGTTCCAAGGGATGAATGCTATGCTGGTCGAGAATCGATGCTGCTTCATTAGAGCGAGTAACTCGCGGAAGCGAACGAAGCCGTATCTCGCCTTCAGCAAAGGGTCGTCAATAACCAGGCAGGCACTCGCCTCAGGTGCTCTCCATGCGCTGTGGGCGAATGCCCATCTGATATAGGAAACGGCTGGCACGGCAGAGAAAAGGTGATCACGAACGTCAAAATTAGGAGTTGCGAGGTCGGCATCAATGTCGATCAGCCGCTCTGATGAAACGAAAACCGGCACGCCGTTGAAAGTTAACTTCAGGAACGCGGCTTTGTTGCCTCCGGCAATCAGCGAAGTCACCGAGCTTCCATCAGTATGGAAGAAGTCGCCGCTGCCCAGCGTAGTGGCCGAGGGGTGTATGCGGAGATCGCGCATGGCGCCGCACATGCCGTCCGGATCGTTCGCCACACGCCACTGGATATTAGTTCCCGCTCCCCTGCGAATCGAAATCGTCGTTCCGTAGAGTTGGCCTACCACGTTCGCCAGCGCGACGGGATCCCCGTTGGAATACAGGAAGACAGAATGGATTTGCCGCGTAAAGCCGTTCAAATGGTGTGAAGCGTCCTGCAGGTCTCCCATGACGCGCGCAAAGGTTTGTGCTGCGCAAACCAGTCTGTAACTCGTATTCTCTCCCGCCGGGCTACTCTCGGGAAGCCGAAAATCTGTTGCGCTTTGTCTTTGATAGGGAACACCAAAAAACTCGAGCAGTCTTCCTGCCCTACGGTCGTCCGCTAATGAGTGGTCGCCGGTTAAGAGTAACGCCTTTTCGAGCATGGATTCTGTCTAATTCTACATCCGCAAGTGAGCGGCCGAAGAGCTAGGATTGTAACGGCCTCCTTGCGACGACTAACGACCTCATTGCCCTGGAGCGCGCGACCACATTCAAGACGGGGGACAACGAGCGAAGGAGCCCAGTCAGAAATTCACCCGCGGAATGAGGAATCCAGCAGAAGTGTTCACTCCGCAAAACTTCAAAGCCAACCTGGTGAAACGGTGCCGTGTATTCTTCGAGTGATGGGAGGTAGCATTCCTCCTCTCGCTCCTTCTTGCCACGCTTGTTCTTTAAGGTGCTGCGAAACGCGGGAAAGCGGTCGTTCATGTCAATCACGACAGAGACTCCGCCGGGCACGAGCAGGTTGAAAACGTCGTGTGCACAATCCAACTGCTTTCCAGCACGATGACAGTAGCGGATTGTGTTTACGCCGATGATGAAGTGAAAGGAGTTCTCGAGCCTCGAAAAGCCCTGTCCCGAACCTGCCGACAAGTCCTCTAGTAAGGTCTCGTTTTTCGCCACGCAAAACTGAACCTGACTTCGTTCACTGGGGCCCAGGTAGCTATGCGCTTCCTCATTGGCCGCCTGAATCAGCACCGGAGAAAAATCCGTGCCGATTGCGCTCGCGATGTTGAAGCCATCCCGGCTCAAAACCGAAACCAGGTGCAACAGATTCATCCCGCCGCCACATCCAAATTCCAGCATCCGGAGAGGCCCACGCTTCATGTCTGCCGGCAAGAGTTCCAACGCCTGGAAATAGACATCCTTGTAGTCTCCATCGAGCAGCCAGCTGATGCCTGCGCCCGCCGTGGCGCGGGTGTACTTCCGGATTGCATCGGGAGAAGTGTATTCTCGAAAAAACGCATCAGTCTCCATAGGCGAATTCGTCTCCATAAAGGTCATTCGCTCTCTTCTGATTTCAGTCTTCTGCACTCTGTCTTCTGTCACCTGATATCTGACCATTGGCCTTTGCTCAGCTCCGCTCCGTTAGCAACGAAAAATTGTCGATCTTCTTGAATCGTAGAAGACTGCGAAAAATAGCTCTCAATTTGTTCATCTGCTCGCGCCGATGAAACCGCATCAGTTCTGGCGAGACAGGTCGCTTAGTCCGTCGTAGTGCAGCCCAACAGTAACCGAACAGCAGTGCCGCGCCCTCAACCGGATGCTTCATCGTCCGGTAGGCCACACGAAAGAGCTGCCACAAAGGTGAACCGCCTAAATAATAATCCTTTTCGCCGTAGGAAAAGCTGGCTGCCACACTGCTCCTTCCTGCCGTGCCGAGCGTCCGATAGTGATGAAACCGTTTCTCAGGAAAGGAGCGTGTTCTCCATCCTTTCATCCGCGCTGTGGTGACGGCAATCCAGTCGATCCCTCCAGCCGGGTTGGGAATATAACCACCAATGTCTTGAAAGCAGCGGCGCCGGAAAAGTTGACAACCTCCCGCCACATGGTTTTCACCCTCGAAGCTATCCTGGGCCGAGTCATAGCCATCTTCGAGGAACGGAGTTCCCGCAACACCAAGCGCCGGATCTTCCGCAAACTTCCCAATCAAAAACTCGAGGTAATCCGGATCGAACGACAGGTCTGCGTCCAGATTTCCGATTACGTCGAAGGGAAGCGAAGCAACCCGTTCGAGCCCAGCATTGAATGCCTGCACTTTCCCAGCGAAACTCCGGTCCTGGTGCTGTGGACGCTGGAGAAGCTCAATCCAGAGAAATTGCTTG
>Ga0193727_1000239_pt1 | contig 19822 bp, 14 predicted proteins | sample H2c2metaG_FD_143051 | JGI IMG/M metagenome (GOLD analysis project Ga0193727, IMG submission 143051) | Soil microbial communities from a riparian zone of the East river system, Colorado, United States - H2c2 | ecosystem: Environmental > Terrestrial > Soil > Riparian zone | place: USA: East River...
GCGCGAGCGGGCAATGCGGAAGAACTCGGGCGTGTAGAGAGTCGCGACACCCGCCAGCCATGGATTCGATGGCTCCGACACGATGACGTCGAACCGCTCGCGCTGCAGCTGCAACGCGCTGCGCGCGTCGTCCACGAGCGCGGTCACGTTGGGGCGCCCAAGCACGGTGTCGTTCACGTGGTGGAACAGGCTATCCATGGCGAGCACGGCGGGCTCGATTTCCACGACGCGCACGCGCGTCATCCCAGGTACGGCGGCGAGAATCCGCGTTGTGACGCCGCTTCCGAAGCCGATCACGAGCGCCGAGGAGGCATTGGGGCGGGCCGCGACGGGAGCGAGGCCAAGCATGATTTGGGTGCCCATGTCGCCGCGGTCCGACGCGTCGACCTTGCCGTTCACCCGCAACGAGCGGCCGGCTTCGCCGTCCCACACGCTGACCGTCGCATTCCACCCTTCACGGAAGGTGAGCTGCCGGACGCCGCGATGCTCGAGAAAGGCGCGCCGCTCGGCGGGGCTCATGTGGCCGCGCGCGTAGATCGTGGGGCCGAGGTCGATGAGTCGCGTGCTCCATCCCGGCGCAGCCACGGCGACGACTAACGCCACAGTCGCCAGGGTTCCTGCGCTCAAAACCCGGATGCGTATGCGTTTGTCCTCGAGCGAGCCCTCCGCGATCCCGCGCGCCGCCGCCCACGCCAGGGCCAGTGCGGCCAGACCGTTGAGGACGAGCCCCACCCGCAGCGTCGCTTGGGCGCCCCAGGCCACGACGAAGACGAAGCCCGTCAGGGTTGCTCCGAGGATGCTACCCAGCGTGTTGAGCGCGTACGCCCCGCCGACGTCCTCGCCGCTCGCGCGATCACGCGCGGTGAGCTCGGCGAGGAGGGGGAACGACATGCCCATGCCTATGGCCGGAATCAGGACGACGGCCCCGACGGCCATGCCCATGAGCAGCAGCCGTGGGACGGCGCCGAGGGCCGGGATCTGGAAGACCGCGATGATGTAGGCGGGCAGGAGCCCGAAGAACATGAACAGCAGTCCCGCGCCGACGCCCGTCAGTCCCTGCGCGAGCGCCGCGGCGGCGGCGGTTTCCGCGCGGGGGCCGCTGCGTCGTGCGACGAGCACACTGCCGAGGCCGATGCCGAGGAGAAACACGAGGAGTATCAACGTGAATGCGTATGTCGATCCACCGACAATCATGACCAGGACGCGCGTCCACGCAATTTCGTCGAGCAGGGAAGCGAAGGCGGTGATCGCCAGCAGGAACAGGGCGAGAGTACGCAGCAGGTTGCCAGGCAAGATCTGCGTTTCCCCGGGCTGGCGCCCGGGGTCAGTTAGGCTTGGGCGCTTCGCGAGCCAGAGCGCAGCGGCGCCAATCGAGAGGTTGGCCGCGGCCGTGAGCCATAAACTCGCCCGCACACCAACGAACTCTATGAGGAAGAAGCCGGCGAGGGCGGTGCCGGCGACGGCGCCGAGTGTGTTGAGGCCGTAGAGCCGGCCGAGCGACGGCCGGAGACTCGCGCGATCGTCGCCCATGAATGCCCGCGTGAGCACTGGCAGCGTCCCGCCCATCAACGTGGTCGGAATGAGGAGGACGAGGGCGGCGAGTCCAAAACGCAGGGCCACACTCGCGCCCGTGCCGAGGCTCGCCGCTCCGGCGAGGCCGAGGTACACGCGATGGGCCAAGCCGAGAATAAGAGGCGAGAGGATGCCGAACACGCCGATCGCGATCTCGAGCCAGCCGTACAAGGCGGCCGGCTTCGGCCGCCGATCGGCGAGGCGACCGAGGAGCCAGGCGCCGAGGCCGAGGCCGCCCATGTACGCGGCGACGACAGTGGTGACCGATTGGATCGTGGAGCCGAAGGTTTGATACAGGACCCGGACCCAGAGGAGCTCGTAGATGAGCCCGGTGGCCCCGGAGAGGAAGAACAGCAAGCCGTAGGCGAGTGCCGCCCTAGAACGCATGCAGCTCGCGCATCGCCTGCGCGAGACCTTCCACCTGGGGCAGAATGAAATCCTCGAGGTCGGGGGCGTACCCGACGAAGGTATCGGTCGACGCGACGCGCTTGACCGGCGCGTCGAGCCACGGGAAGCATTGATCGGCGACGCGCGCGGCGATCTCAGCGCCGTACCCCCACGAGAGCGAGTCTTCGTAGGCCACGATCACCTTGTTCGTCTTGCGAACCGACTGTTCGATCGTCTCCCAGTCGACCGGCGAGAGCGATCGCAGGTCGATCACTTCGACGCTGACACCCTGTTCCTCTAGCTGCTTCGCGGCGACGAGGGCGCGCTGAACCACGGCACCGTAGGTCACAACAGTCAGGTGCGTCCCCTCCCGGACGACCTTGGCCTTGCCGAACGGAATCATGAAGTTCGGGCCCGGGTTCGGCGCTTTGTTGTAGGTCTGGCGGTAGAGGTGCTTGTGTTCGAGGAAGAGTACGGGGTCATCGCAGCGGATGGCCGTCCGCAGCAGCCCGTTCGCGTCCAGGGCCGTGGCGGGACAAATCACCCGCAGCCCCGGTATGGAGGTGAAGACGACGGCGCCCGTTTGCGAGTGATAGACGGAGCCGCCTTTCAGGTAGCCGCCGTACGTGACGCGCACGACGACCGGAGCCGCGAACGCGTTGCTCGACCGCCACCGCATGGTCGCGAGCTCGTTGCGGAGTTGATGGTAGGCGGGCCAGATGTAGTCGAAGAACTGGATCTCGACGACCGGCTTCAGTCCCCGGGTGGCAAGGCCGATCGCGCGCCCGACGATGTTGGCCTCCGCGAGGGGCGAGTTGTAGACGCGATCGCTGCCGAACTGGCGTTGCAGGCCCCACGTGACTTTGAAGACGCCGCCCTTACCCTTTACGTCTTTCAGGTACTGGTCGCGGCTGACATCCGCGACGTCTTCACCGAAGACGAGGATGCGCGGATCGCGCGTCATCTCGTCTTTCATGCAGCCATTTAGGAGATCCACCATGGTGGTGGGCTCCCCGGTGAAATGCGGATCGTCCTCGGTGTCGAACTGCTCGGACGTTGGGTCGACGTCCGGCGAATAGACCCACAACAGAGCGGTCTCGGGTTTCGGCTGGGGCGAGGAGAGCGCCATGTCCGCCGCGACCTGGACCTCTTCCTCTATCTGGGCCTTGATCGCCTCGATCTCCGCCTCGGTGGCCACGCCGTCGGCGAGGAGCCGTTTCGGGAAGCTGATGACGGGGTCGCGTTTCGCCTCTTCCTCCCGCTCCCGCGTCGGCTTGTAATGGATCTCGTCGTCGGAAAGCGAGTGCGAGTACGGCCGCGTGACGTGCGCGTGGACGAGCGCGGGGCCTTTGCGTTGGCGGCACCACTCGGCGGCGCGGACCATCGCCTCGTACGAGGCGACGGGGTCGCAGCCGTCTACCTCGGCGACCAGCAGGTCGGGGAAATTGCTCAAGAGCTTCGATATCGAGCCCCCCGCCGTCTGCACCTCGACCGGGACCGAAATCGCGTACTTGTTGTCCTCGACGAGGAACAGGACCGGCAGCTTCAGGTTGCAGGCGCTGTTCATCGCCTCCCAGAACTCCCCTTCACTCGTCGTCCCGTCGCCGCACGAGCAATAGACGAGATCATCGTCCACGGGGTTCTCGGCGCGGAGCCACGCCTCGGCGCAGCCCACCGCCTGGAGGAACTGGGTGCCGGTGGGGCTCGACTGACTGACGATGTTGAGCGCCTTGTGCCCCCAATGGGACGGCATCTGGCGCCCGCCCGAATTCGGATCCTCGGCGGCACCCACCGCTGAGAGGAACATCTCGGTCGGCGTCATGCCGAGCGCGAGGCAGAGCGCCCGATCTCGATAATAGGGATAGAACCAGTCGTAGCTCGGGCGCAGGGCCTTGCCGGCAGCGACCAGGATCGCCTCGTGCCCCGCCCCGGAGATCTGGAAGAAGATCTTGTTCTGTCGTTTGAGCTGGATCTCCTTGTCGTCGATGCGGCGCGACAGGAGGATCAGCCGGTACATCTCGAGGAGGTCAGCTTTCGCTAGGCTGGTCTTCGCGGGCCGAGCGGGCTTGGCCGAGGAGCGGGTGCGAGTCGCCATGGACTCTTAAAATGCCCTACTTGGGCTCCCGGGCCAAGAGCTCTCGCAGGCGAGGGAAGCGTTCGACGGCGGCGCGGATCGTCGCGTCGTTCCGCACGATGAACTCCTCACGCGCGTCCGGCCCCCAGCGAACCTCGGCGGTGCGGGCGGCGAGGATGCGCGCCAAGCGCTGCTCGAGGAGGCTGTCCGTCACGGCCGCGACGCCGAGGCGGGAGCGGACGCGCGCCAGGAACGGCGGGACGAGCTTGGCGCGCCATTCGCCGGCAGCGGTCAACCAGGCGGCCCGCGCGGCCGCTGTCGAGGCGAGGACGTTGGCGACGCTATCCGAGACCGCGTCGTCCAGCCCCGAGTCGGCTGCGGCGCTCCACCAGACGGGGAGCGTGGCGACGATGGGGACTACCACGTCGGGGGCGATGCCACCGCCGCCGCGGACGTCGCGTCCCGCATCGGTCCTGAAGACCTTCGAGGTGTCTTCCTCGGCGCCGGACCTTCCAGCGAAGCTCAGGTACTGCTCGTATCCGATCCCGCGATAGCGGCGCTGGATAAAGCGCCCGTTGGGAGTGAGCACGCGTCCGATCGTCAACCAGACGTTGTCGCCCGAGGGCAGGAAGAAGATCGACTGCATGAGCGCTTTGCCGAAACTACGGCGTCCCACGAGCAGCGCCCGGTCGTGGTCCTGGAGCGAGCCGGCGAGCGCTTCGGAGGCGCTCGCGCTCCGCTCGTCGATGAGCACGATCAACGGCATGTCGCGGAATTCACCGTCCCGCTTCGTGACAAAGGTCGTGTCGACATCGCGCTTGCGGCCACGCGTCCGGAAGACGACCGTGTTCTTAGGGAAGAACTCGCTCGCAATCTCCACGGCGGAGGTCACGCTGCCCCCGGGATTCCCGCGCAAGTCCACAATGACCCGCTGGGCGCGCATGCCACGCACCTTCTTCAGCGCATCGTGCAGTTCGTTCGCGGCATTCCCCGTGAAGTCCTCGAGCCGCACGAACCCCGTGATCGAGTCTACCATGCGCACCACCGAGACGGAACGCAGTTCGAAAGGATTGCGCTTGAGCGTCACGCTGAACGTATCGGGCTCGAGCCGCGGGCCGCGCTCCAGCAGCAAGCGAACCTTGGAGCCCCGCTCGCCAGCGAGGCGCAGCTGCAACGTGCCCATCTCCAAACCTTCGACCGACGTGTCGTTGACGGCGAGCACGCGATCACCGGGGAGGACCCCTCCCCTTGCGGCCGGGCTGCGCGGCACCACGGCGAGTATCGTCGCCGCCCCTTCGACGTCCTCGAGCGATACGCCGACGGTGAATAGCTCGCCGCGCTCGAGCGCGTTTTGTCGTTCGAACTCCACGCGGGATTCGAATCGACTGTGCGGATCGAGCGAGCGGAGGACGCCGCGAATCGCCGCCGCGACGAGGTCGCTGTAGCTCACGGAGTCGGCGTAGTTCAGACGGATGTGATTCAGGACTCCAGAGAAGGTCTGGAGCTCTTCGTACGCGGAGCGCTGCTGGGCGGCGGCGACGGACGCGACCGTCAGCAGGGCGGCCGCGAGTGCGGCGCCCCTACCGGAGCGCCGCAAGCCGCTGCTTCGCATCCTCGACCTGACGGACGTAACGGCTCGGAGCCAAGGCGACGAAGCGGCCGAACGCGGCACGCGCTTCCTCCTTCTTGTTAAGCTGTTGCTGAACGATGCCGAGGTAGTACCACCCTCGCGAGTCCCGAGGGTTGGCCGCGACTGCTTGGGTGAGCACCTCGTCCGCGGCCCGGAAGTCCCCCCACGCACTCAGCGTACGGCCGAGGTCCAGAAGCAGGCTGGGGTCATCGGGATTCGCGTTGACCGCGGCGCGGCGCTCGCTCGCCGCGGTGGGCCAATCCCCCTTGCTCTCCGCGATCGTGGCAAGCCTCGCGTGCGCCATGTAGAGCCCGATGTCGTTCTCCAGAGCAGTGCGATAATAGCGCTCCGCTTCCGAGAGGTGGCCGGCTCGGTGGTTCAGCACGCCCAGGATGTACCGGTACTCGTTCGTCTCGACGGGAATGAAGTACAGCAGGGAGTCCCGGGACTGTCGTTCATCGGCCTTGGCCAGGAGGCGCTCGAAGTCCGCGATCGCCTCGTCATATCGGTTGATGTGCGCGGCCGCGAGACCCCGGAAGTAGTACACGAACTCCGGCAGCGCTTCGCGATCGCCACGCGTTGGTGCCTCCTGCACGAGTCGGTCGAACCGATTGTACGCCCCGGCGTAGTTCCCCGTTTCAATATCGTCGAAGCCGCCGAAGAAGCGGTCGTAAAGCGTCTCGAGCCACTCGCTCGCCATCCAGTACGTCGACCTGGCTGGTCGGGCGGCGGCTTCCGTTCGCAGGTCGACAAGCGGATTGATGAGGAGGGCGCGCTGGTAAAGCCGGTACGCTTCGTCGACGCTCTGGCGGAGGTCCGCCGGTACGCGGCGCTCAGCGATGTCGTCCCATAACCCCAGCCGGCGGGCGAACGGCAAGCGACTGAGGGCGAGCCAGCCCTCGGCGAACTGAGGCTCGATGGTCACGGCGAGACGCAGCTCATGCTCGACGGCTTCCCATCGCTTTGCATTCCAGTAGCCGAGTGCCAGGTTGAAATGCGCAGCGGCGTCGTTAGAGTCGCGCGAAGCCACCTGCTCCAGTTCTCCCAGTTGGACGGGCAGGCGGAATTGCGCTGCGAGTGGTGCCGGACTCGGCACGATGATGAAGAGCAGTATCAGGACGCGTAGGACCATTCGTGGCTCCGGTTTCACTGCTCCAGCGACACCAACCGTCGTTTCGCATCCGCGATCTGACTTCCGTACCGGCTCGGCGCGAGTGCCAGGAATTGGGTGAACGCGTCGCGGGCGGCGGCGGACTTCCCGAGCCCCATGCGCGCCACGCCAAGCAGATAGACGGCACGGGCCTCGCGAGGATAGCCCGCCGCGTATCGCTCGAGTACGGGCTCGGCCTCGGCAAACCTGCCCGCGGCCGTCAGGGTCGAGCCGAGGTTGAACACGACGCTTGCGCCGTCGGGGTTCGCGTGAATCGCTCGCACCCGCTCCTCGACCGCCTCCGGCCAACGCTGCTGCGCTTCATAGATCTCCGCCAGGTGCGTATGCGCAGCGTCCAACCCCAAGTCCTGCTCGACCACTCCCTGATAGCGGAGAATCGCTTCATCCCAGCGGCGGCCCTGTTGATAGACGTATGCGAGGATGTAGCGGAGCTCCTCCCCAGCGAAGGGATTCCACATGCGCTCTGTGCTGGAGTCCTGCATTCGTAGCGAGAGCAGCCACTGCAGATGGCGGATGGCTCCATCGTAATCACCGACCTTCAGGGCGCAGCGCGCCCGGAACCACAGGGCGACGGGAGGAACCTTGGTCGAGTCGTTGGACCGCGTGGTCTTGTCGATGACGGCCTGGAACGCTGCCATCGCCTCCGGCCACTGCTCGCGATCATAGTGATGCAACCCGAGCCCGAGCGTCCCCCGCCAGGCGGCAGGTAGCATGTCACGGCTCGGCGGGCCGATTTCGACCAGCGGGTCGATGAGGAAGGCCCGTCTCCGGAGGAAAGCGTTTTCGGTGGCGTTGGGGTCGTTGCGCATGAACAGAAGCCGCCGTCCGCTGACGGCGACGGCGAACGAACGGTTGTTCTGAATCTCGTTTACGGTCGCCAAGAGCATGAGTGCGGGCGCATACTGCGGGTCGATCATAACGGCGGTGCGGAGCGATTGTTCCGCATCGCGATAGCGCCGGGCCTTGAACAGACCTGAGGCGAGATTGAAGTGCGCCATCGGATCGTTGGAATCCGCTCGGGCCAGTGACTCGAGAGCGCCGATCGTCGGCGGCTTTCCCTGCGCATGAAGCATCGCGGGCGCTGCGAGAATTGCAACGAATAGGCGAAGCGTCATTGGGTCAACGCGGCGAGTCGCTGCCGCGCGTCGGCCAGTTCTCGCTCATAACGCGCCGCCGGAGCGATCGCAAGGAAGCGACTCAGGGCGTCCCGCGCCTCGGCGGACTTGGCGAGCTGTTGCCGTACTACACCCAAAAGGTAGATAGCCCGAGGATCCCGAGGATTCGCCGCAGCGGCTCGTCCCAGAGCATCCTCGGCCTCGGCCAACCGGCCCGCCTCGCTGAGGATGACGCCGAGCTCCCGGACCGCGGTGGGGTCGTCGGGGTTGGATTCGATGGCGCGTTGCGCCTCCGGAATCGCGTCATCCCACATCTTGAATGCGCGGTAGATCTGGGCCAGACGCACGTGCGCCATGTAGAGGCCTAGATCGGCCGCGATTGCGTCTTTGTAGAGAGCGATCGCCGCCGCGTCCTTACGCCACGTCTGATGCAATACGCCGAGCACGTAGCGATAGTCGTTGGTGCGCAGCGGGAACGGCAGCAGTGAATCGGCGCTTTCGACCTTCAACGATCGTGCGAGCAATACCTGAAAGTCTGCGATTGCCCGATTGTAGGCTCGCTGATGCCCCGCCGCCAAGCCGCGGTACAGAAAGAAGAAGTCGGGCAGTGAATCTACGGGCTTGGCGGCGTAGGCGCGCTCCGCCCACCGATCAAGCGCCGAATAGGCAAGCTCGTAGCGCGCCACACCGAAGGCGCCCAGTCCAAGCTGGAGCAGATAGTTCGTGGTCGCGCTCCCATAGTCGGGAACCACCATCATGTCCTCGGGCGGCGCGGTCGCGCCCACGACGCGGAAGTCCACCATCGGGTCGATGATGAATGCCTGACGCCAGAGGCGATACGATTGCTCCACGGCAGGCTGCAACTCGGGAGGCACCTTCCCCTTACGCTCCTCCCTCCACAGCTTCGGTCGCCGATCGAAGGGCAAGTCGCCCAGCCACAAGTAGGCCGGGGCGTAGCGGGGATCGATCCCGATGGCGGTTCGCAACTCGCGTTCCTCGTCGTCGAAACGCTTGAGCGTGTAATACCGCGCCGCCAATCGGAAATGGGATTCCGGATCGAGCGAGTCGCTGCGTACACGGGTCTCCAATTCCGTGAGGGTAGGTGGTTTTGCGGGCGGACGTTGCTGAGCGGACCCGGTATGCGCGGCGACGGCGATCGTGAGGCCGATCACGAGTTGCCGCATTACGATCCTCCGTTCGAGCTCAAAGCGACGGATGTCATCACTGTGGCAGACGCTGATCCCGAACGCGTAGAGCCTCACCAGCGCTCGGTTTTTACGTCGGCCAGGACCGAATGCAACTCGTTGAAGATGACGCGTGCCGGCGGTGCCGGCAGCAGGGGACTCACATAGTCCGTCTTGTCGCCTCGGATGCCGACACGGAAGTTGGCAAACCGATTGTTGCCGAGGTCGGCCGAGACCAGTACCCACATCTGGAAGTCGGGTGGCACGTCTGCTTGCGTGACACGGAAGCGCACCCGGTACCTGCCATTGTCGGCAGGCTCCGTCGTCCATGCGACGTGATACGTGGGGATCGCGGTCCCCTTTACCCATTGATCGAAGAACCAATCCATGGGAATCCCCGCATGCTTCTCCACGATGCGTTGGAAGTCTTCGGTTGTCGCCGCTTTCCCCCGATACGTCGAATAGAAGTCCTGCATCATTGCGGTGAAGCGGTCCTCCTTCTGCGTCTGGAGGTCGAGCATGAGCGTGCGCAGCATGTGGAAGACCCAGGCGCCCTTCTCGTAGATCATCGCCTGGTACCCGTACGGCGCGGTCGGCGAGGCATTGCGATAGCCGAGCCAGATGGGCCCCGCGTCGCCGCGGTTGCCTCGGATGTCCAGCTCGTACTCATCCAGAAACCTCATGTACTCGGTGTTCCGCTTGCGCAACGTTTGCAGGTACCAGAGCGCGGAGAAGGACGCGAGCCCCTCGCTCAGCCACGCATCGCGATACGACGCGGGCCGGACGCCGTTGCCCCACCACTGGTGGGCGACCTCGTGAGCCCGGAAGAACTCGTCGAAGCCGTCGAGCGACGAGTTCTGAAACGTCGACCACGAGAGATCGATCATCCCGGGGAACGAGACCCCCTCGTTGTATGGGATCTCGGTCACCCAGAAATGGTCCCAGGAGACGGGACCGAAGAGATGCGTGAACCACTTCAGGCTGTTGGAGACGTCAGCGGCGACCACCTCGCGCATGTTGCGCTGCTGGGGCATCCGCAGCGCGCGATGCGCGTCCTCGGAGAGGAGCACGTCGAGCGGTGGCGCATCCGGGTGCTGGACGCGGTTGGCCTTGAAGAGGCCGAGGTTGAAGGTCGCGAACGGCGTCGGAATGGTCGTGATCCAGCGGGTGGTGAGCACTTTTCCTTCGACGGTCGAGTCGGTGCGCTCGCCGATGCTCGCGAGCGGGTACCAACTGGGACTGTGATAGGTGATGTCGAAGGTCGCCAGATCCTCACCCTGCTGATTCTTCGGATACCAGGCAGCGGTGGGGTCGATGAAGAACCAGTCGGCGAACCGATCGATGAGGTTGCCGCGGTAGTACAGGGTCAGCGTCGCCGTATCACCGCTCTGCAACCGGTGGCCGAGCTGCACCCAGAGGTCGTTGTCGTCCTTCGCCTTGAACGTGGCGGCCTCGGCGCCGCGGCCCCAGCGGGCCGAGTCGACCTGCAGCTTGGGATGCAGCGAGAACCGTAGCCACGGTCCGATGGCCTCCTGTGCGGTCAACGTCACCGTCGTCTGCGCCACAAAGTCCAGATCCGCGCTGCCAGTCGGCGTGAGCCGTACGTCCATCACGTAGTGTGAGACGGTGAGGCGGTGGCGATAGCGCCACGTGCCTGCGCTGGCGCGGAGCGGTCGCTGCGCGGGGAACCGTGTGACCACTGCCCAGTCCGTCCCCCAGCGAAGCTTGCCGACCGGGCGGTAGATCTCCACCGCCTCGCTCAGTTCGGGGTCGATCTCGAAGATGAGGGGATCGCCATTCGCGCGTTGCAGCCTGGCCAGGAAGAACCCAGTGGTGTCGCCGTTGAGCAGGGGGCTCAGTACGTCGCTCCAGAACGAGCCCTCGTTGTCACCCTTGAAATTGCCGATCAGGTCTCGCACGTGACCCCGGACGTCGCCGGGAATCTCGCCGGCCCCGTAGTTCAGCGCATTGAGTTGGGCGCCGGTCGAATCGGCGAAGATGAGAATGGCCTCGGTGATCGAGTCGTCGATCGCCGCGATACCAACAACTCGATTGAGCTCGGCTTGTTCCGCGGGGAGGGACGGCGTGAAAGCAAAGTGGCCCACGCCGCGGAACACGGCACCCACGGCTCGCCCCCCGACCGTTGAGAGACGATAGAGCTTGCCTCGCTCCAGCGTCAGCCGACCGACGTCACGCGTGATGACGAGGTGATTCACGTCCGCGACGCCGGAGATCGGGCTCAGGCCGACAACTTCGGTGAATCGATCCCGGTATGCAGTGGTAGGAGTCTGCGCCGACGCGGCGGCAGGGATGGAGAGCGCGAGCGTCAGCGCGATCCGACGAAACATGGTGCGCAAATTGGCGCGAGGGTTATGCGGGGTCAATAACGTGGAGTGTGGCGTCGCCGCAACACTAAGTAGTCAGGCTGATGCGGCGGGCAGCGAAGACAACAGCGGAGGTGAGCCCCCCCATCGCTCCCAAGACAACGAAGAGGATGAGAACGCCCTGCCAGTTTTCGAAGGACCCCTGGTCGAGGAGCCCTTCGAGAATCCCCGCAAGACCAAGCAATGTCCCGGCTGTCGTACCGAGCACGAGCAGCTCCGGAACTCCCCCGGGCTCGGTGCGCGAGCTAAGAGCGAGGAGGCAGCCAAAGGCGGCGCCCGCCAGGGGGCCCATCACGACGCCGGCGGTCTCGAACAGTGGCGCGTCCATCGCCACGCCGGCAATGAGGCCGATCAGTCCCCACAACAAGGTCCACGTGAGGCCAGATTTCAAAATCGTGATCGCGTACGCCTTCTGACGTTCGGGCCCTCCCGCGAGATGCACCAGACCGGCCGCGAGGCCGCACATCGCGACGCTGAGCCCGAAACCGACCGCGTCGGGTAAATCCACCTGCCCGCTGAAGATCCACATCAACCAGGCGAGCTGCATGACGATCCCGCAGATGGCAGCAGCGCGTCGCTGGCGTTCGAGCGGCTCCATGCCTACGGCTTCGAGTAGACCACGTGCCCACCCACGATCGTGTACCGCACCTTCACGCCGCCGATCGACTCCGGCGACACCGCAAAGAGGTCGCGATCGAGCACTACAACGTCGGCGTAACGCCCGGCGACGAGCGCGCCCCACTTCTGATCCATGAACATGGCCCAGGCGTTGCCGTAGGTATATGCGCGCAGAGCTTCGCCGACGGTGATCTTCTGATCCGGGATCCAGCCGCCGGGGTTCCGTCCATCGAGGGTGCGGCGCGTGACGGCCGCGTACACCCCCAGCATTGGGTCGAGCGGGGCGACGGTCCAATCCGAGCCGAACGCCAGGGGCGCGTCGGCGCCAATCAGGGACCGGAACGCATACGTGGTGCGGATGCGGACGGGACCAATACGTTTTTGGAGCCAGCGCCCATCGTCGATCGCGTGGTACGGCTGCATCGACGGCACGACGCGCTGCGCGCCGAACAGGGGGATCTCCTGCGGCCGCAGGTGTTGCGCATGCTCGTCGCGGAAGCGACGGTCGCGAGTGCCGTGCGCGCGGGCGATGCTGTCGAAGATGGCGAGCAGGAGGGCGTTGGCCCGATCGCCGATGGCGTGGACCGCGACCTGCAACCCAGCCGAATCCGCGGCGCCGATCCACGTGCGCATCTCGGTTTCCGTGTGTTGCATCAACCCCGAGTAGCCCGCGGAATCCGAGAACGGCTCGAAAAAGAACGCGGTGCGGGATCCTGCCGAGCCGTCCATGTACCCTTTGACCCCGCCGATGCGCACCCAGTCGTCGCCCTGCCCCGCGCGCCCCACGCTATCCGCCACCGCGTGCCACTGGTCGAGAGGCAGATAGACCGCCACCCGCAGCGTCATGCGACCGGCCTGCTGCATGCGGCGATACGCCGCCCAGTCAGCCCAGGATGCGGACATGTGGGCCGTCGCGGTCACGCCGAGCGATGCCGCGTGCGCCATGGCGCGCGCCAGTGCCGAGTCGCGCTTCTCGGGGGACGGTTGCGGGAACGCCCGCCAGACGAGGTCCATCGCCTGATCCTTGAAGACCCCCAGTGGCTCGCCGGTCGCGTCCCGCACGACCTCACCGCCTGCAGGCGTGGCTGTCGCGCGCGTGACGGCGGCGGCGCGGAGCGCGGCGCCGTTGGCGAGCGCCATGTGCCCGTCGAGCCGGTTCACGAAGACGGGATTGTTCGGCGTGACGGAGTCGATCCAGTCCCGCTGGGGCAGCGGTGTGCCGCGCCACAGCTCGTGGTCCCAGTCGCCGCCGGTGATCCATTCCCCGGGTTGGAGCGTGGCGGCGTATTCCTTCAACCGTCGGATGAACTCCTCCGGCGTGGCCGCATCACGGAGATCGACCGACGCGAGCTGGAATCCACCATCGATGAAGTGAGTATGCCCGTCGGCGAGTCCCGGCACTACGAGACCGCCGTCCGCCCGCAGCACCCGCGTCTGCGCACCGACGTACCGGGCCACCTCCGCCGAGTCGCCGACCGCCAGGATCTTCCCGTTCGCGATCGCGACGGTGCCGGGGACTCCGCGTCCGGTCGAGAGCCCCGTCCAGACACTCCCACCTTGAATGACGAGATCGGCTTTGGGCGTGCAGGCGGCAACGGTGACAGCCACGACCAGCAACGACGCGGTGAACGGCGATCGGCTCACTGCGCACCTCCTAGCGGAGTCGGGTGATGCGACGGATCGTCTCGAGCGCGCCAACGGGATCCGGACCGGCAGAACGGGGCGCGGCGGGCACGGCGAGAGCATCGCGAATGTCGAGCAGAACTTCGAGCAGCAGCTGCTCGCGCTGATAGGCGGCGTCGAGGTCGGCCATGAGCCGCGCGTCTTTCACTTGCTCCGCGCGATCGTAGGCTTCGCGGTACACGGCGTCGAGATTGTCGAGGATCTGCTGACGCTGGCGTGGCATGACTCGGAAGCTACCCCTCCACCGGCCGCAGGACCAAGCCGCTCGGCACCTTGGGCGCGAAGTACGTGGACTTGGGCGGCATCACGTCGCCGGCGTCCGCAACGGCAAACACTTGCGCGACGCGAGTGGGATTGAGCAGCACCGCGGTGCACGCGCCCTGGCGTGCCGAGGCCAGCGCTGCTCGCGCATCCGCGGTGTAGCCGAGCGTGGGCGTGGACGCGTCGGCCCGGAGCAGCGGCCGCACGACGAGTGTCTCGATGCGCGCGACGTCGAGTGCCCGCACCGCGGGGCTCGCGCCCAGGTCGTGGAATTCGTCGAGCCGGGCGTCGGGTTTGAGCGCGAGCCCCAGCACGGGGCCGTCGGGTGAGGCGACGAGGCATGCGGTGCGGTCGCGACCGAGTTGGGTCAGATACCCGACGGGGTCGACGCCGGTGGGTACCGGCGCGACGTCGAACCAGTTCCGCCAGGCGGCCACCACCGCGTCCGCCCTGTGCCCCGTCCCGTAGATCAAGCGATGGGTCGGCAGGACGACGAGCCCCGGATCTTCGGCGGAAACGAGGAACGCCAGGACGCGGTCCGCGGCAGGGTTCTCGCGCGCGTAGGCAGACGCGGTCTCGTAGCGATGGTGGCCGTCCGCGATGTACAGCGGGGCGTCGGGAAGGGGGAAGCGGGAAGCGTCCTCGCCCCGCACGCGCCAGAAGCGGATTTGCACGCCATCGAGCTCCGCAGTCGCCTCGGGAGCGTGTTTGGCCACATCCGCCAAGGCGTGCTCCAGTGCGCGATCGCGATCGGGGGCGAGCAGGAAGATCGACTCGAGGTTCGTGCGCGTCGTCCGCAGCAGCGCGAGGCGATCGGCCTTGGGCCCCGCGTGCGTCTTTTCATGGGGCCGCACGCGGCGCACGTCGTATCCCTCGGCGGCGAGCGCGACGAACACGCCGAGGCGCGTGCCCTGCGCCATCACGTACACGGCCGGCTCGGCATCACGTTCGAGCACGACGTTGCGCCGCCACTGGACGAGCTGCTCGCCGGCCCAACCGTAGCGATCACCCCGGCCCGGCGCTTCCGGCAGCATCAAGTGGACGATATTGTGTTCGTCGAGCGCCGCGAACCGCGCGCGCGCCGCCGCATCGATGACATCGTAGGGCGGCGCGATCAGGCGACTGAGGCTGCCAGTCTCCCGATATCGCTCCCCGCGGAACGGCACCACCAGCTCTTTCATCTGGAGTCCCCGTGAGCTTTCGCGAACCGCAAAACACCGTCGACCGCTGGATCGCGCAGTTCGAGGAGGGCTACTTCCCCCCCCTCGCGAACGTCGCGCGGCTCGCGGAGGAAGTTGGCGAGCTGGCGCGGGAGGTCAATCACCAGTTCGGACCCAAAACCAAGAAGGCGGACGAGCCACCCGGCTCGATCTCCATGGAGCTGGCCGACATCCTGTTCGTGGTCATCTGCATCGCCAACTCTCAAAAGATCGATCTCGACGAGGCGTTCGCACTGATGATGGCGAAGGTCACCGCCCGCGACGCCGGCCGCTGGTCCAAGAAGGCGCGCTGATCTCCTCGTAGATCCGCTCGTACGAGACCAGCCGGTCCACGTCGAACGCCGCCGCCGCGCCGGCGGCCCGCACAGCGCACCCCGGCTCGGCCAGATGCCGGCAGTTGTCGAAGCGGCACTGGTCGAGATAGGGACGGAAGTCCGGGAAACAGGCGCCGAGCGCGTCGGGCTCGATGCCCCAGGTAGTGACCTCCCGCAGGCCCGGCGTATCCACCACGTACCCCAGCCCCTCGAGCGGTACCAGCTCCGCCGCGGTGGTGGTGTGCTTGCCCTTGCGCCATTTCTCGCTGATCGCGCCCACGCGGAGCTTTAGCCCCGGTTCCAGAGCGTTCAGCAGACTCGACTTGCCGACTCCCGACATGCCCGTGAACACCGAATGCCGCCCCCGCAGCAGATCGCGCAACGCGGGGAGACCTTCATCCGCTTTCACCGACGTCGGCAGCACCTGGTACTCGGCCGCGGCATAGCGCCGCGCCAGCGCCGCGGCGGCGTCGCGGTCGAGCTCCACCTTGTTGACGACGAGGACGGCGGGAAGCCCGTTCGCTTCGGCGATCACGAGGAAGCGATCGACCTTTCGCGGGCTCGGCTCGGGGTCGGCCGCGGAGGCAACCACCACGACTTGATCGACGTTGGCCGCGACCGGCTGCGAGCGCCGCGCCCCTCCACCGGCCCCGCCCTGTGCGGCCCGGCGCGCGAGCACCGAGCGTCGGGGTCGAATCGCCGTGATCGTCGCGCTCGTCGTACCGGCTTCCACCTCGAGCTCGACGACGTCCCCGGGCACGACACGGTCGTCATCGCGGTACTTGAGCTTGCCCTGCAGTGTCGCCGTGACCTCGCCATTGTCGGTGTGAACGCGGTAGACGCCACCTTCGCGCACCAACACGACGCCCGTGGTCATGGCCGGACCTGCGCCAAGCAGCGATCGAGGTGCTCTTTCACCTCGCGCAAGGTGAGGGCCAGCACGGGCTCGAGCGCCGCTTCCGGCGTCGGACCGAACGCGAGGTAGTCGGTCTCGACGTGACCGACGGGCCGTTCACCTTCTCCCCAACGAATGAAGAGCAGTGCGGCCCCGTGCCGACCTGCGGCGTCCGGCGCGTCGTCCGCCCACGCGGAGACCGAGTACGGCTGCCCGTCGGCACCGCCGAAGGCGGGCGGGCGCTGGTGGACCTGCTGATAGCCGCCGAGGGTCGTATCGTCGATTACTTCCGCCGTAAAGACTCCTTCACGACGTTGCCGACGATGAACACGATGTTGGCAGGTCGTTCCGCGAGGCGCCGCATCAGATACGGGTACCAGTGGGTGCCGAAAGGCACGTACACGCGCACGTTGTAACCCTCGCGCCGCAGCGCGGCCTGGAGATCGCGCCGCACGCCGTAGAGCATTTGGAATTCGTAGCGCGCGGGTGCGATGCCCCGGCGTTTGGTGAAGGCCTTGGCATGGGCGATGATCTTCTCGTCGTGCGTGGCGATCCCCGGGTAGTGCCCACGTTCGAGGAGCCGCTCCATACACTCGATGTAGTTCGCGTCTACGTCGCGCTTGGCCGGGAAGGCCACGGTTTCGGGTTCCTTGTAGGCCCCCTTGCAGAGCCGCACGCGGGCGCCGAGGCCGATCATCCCATCCGCATCCTCCGCCGTACGGCGCAGATACGACTGCAGCACGACGCCCACGGCGCCGCCGAACTCGGGGTAGAACGTGTCCCTGAAGAGCTTCAGCGTCTTCTCGGTGTAGGCCGACTGCTCCATGTCGATGCGCACGAACGAGCCGTGCGCCTTGGCCTTGGCGATGATCGCCCGCAGGTTGGCGATGCACAGCGCTTCGTCGATGTCGAGGCCCATCTGCGTGAGCTTGACCGACACGTTGGCGTCAGCGCCGGCGGCGTGGATGCGGTCGAGGGTTTCGAGGTACGTGTCGCGGGCGTGGACCGCTTCTTCGGCGTGCAACACCGACTCGCCGAGCAGGTCGAGGCTCGCCGAGAGGCGGGCGGCGTTGAGGTCGCGCAGGGCGGCCACGGCGGATTCGACGGTCTCACCGGCGACGAAGCGCGATGCGAACCGCCTGGCGAGGCCGTTGCGGCGCACGAAGCGGAAGACCTGCGGTTGCTCGCTGAGCCACAGAAGTCCGGCGCGCAGCATCAGGGATAGAACTTCGCGTTGCGGCGCGCGAGGTCCTGCAGCACTTCGCAGGGCGCGAACCGGGGGCCGAGGCGCTCGGCCAGGCGCTCGAGATCCGCGACGAGCCGGGCCGCCCCCAGATCGTCGGCGTGCCGCAGCGGGCCGCCGCGGAAAGGTGGGAATCCGAACCCGAAGATGGCGCCGATGTCGCCGTCGCGCGGGCTGCGTACGACGCCCTCGCCTACGGCGCGCGCCGCTTCGTTCAGGATGCCCAACACGAGGCGCTGCAGGACCTCTGCCGGCCGCGGGCCGCCGTTCGGATGGACGCCGAGCAGCTCGTAGGCGCTGGCGTCCACGCCACGCTTCTTGCCCCCGCGGTATTCGTAGAATCCACGACCCGACTTGCGACCGAGACGCCCCGCCTTTACGAGGGCCGCCACGCCGGCCGCGGGTTGCAACCGGTCCCCGTACGCGGCGAGCATGACGTGGGCGACTTTCTCGGCGACGTCGAGACCGACTTCGTCGAGGAGCGTCACCGGTCCCACCGGGAAGCCGAACCGCACTGCCATGCCGTCGATCGTTTCGACGGATGCGCCTTCGGCGAGCAAATGGCCGATCTCGTTCGCGTAGGGCGCGAGGATGCGGTTCACCCAGAACCCGGGGCTGTCCTTCACGACGATGACGGTCTTCCCCATGCGGCGACCGAACGCCACCGCGGTGCTCACGACCCCCGGCGCGGTGCGCTTCCCGGGGATGACCTCGAGCAATGGCATCTTCGCCACCGGCGAGAAGAAGTGCATCCCGACGACCCGCTCGGGGACGCGCGCCGCCTCGGCGATACTCGTGATGGGAATCGTCGACGTGTTGGACGCGAAGACGGCCCCATCGGGCGTGGCCGCCTCGAACTCGCGCAGCACCTGCTGCTTGACGGCGATCTCCTCGAAAACGGCTTCGATCGTGAGCTCGGCGCGCCAGAACCCGGCGTAGCTGTCGCCACCGGACAGCAGCGCCACGAGGCGCGCGTGCTCGTACTTCGTGATGCGGCGCCGTTTCAAGCGGTCGTCGAGTATTTCGCGCGCGGCCCGCAGGCCCGCGGCGACGCGCGTCAGGTCGGAGTCCTTCATCCGCACGTCGACGACCGCTTGCGCAACGGAGGTGCCAGCGATCCCCGATCCCATGAAGCCCGAGCCCACGATGCCGAGGCGGTGGACGGCAACAGGGGCCGGCGCGCCGTCGACGCCCATGTCCTTCTTGAGCGCGTTCGTCGCGAAGAAAATCTGGACCAGCTTGCGAGAAACGTCGGTCACCGCGAGTTGGCCGAAGAGCTGCGATTCCCGCTTGAATCCCTCGGCCATGCCGTGGCGCAAGCCGTACTCGACTGCCTCGAGCGCCGCGAACGGCGCGGGATAGTTTCCTCCGGTTTTGGCTTCGAGCTGCTTGCGCGCGGTCCGGAAGACCAGCATCCGCCCGAGGGGATTGCCATCGAGCAGCCAACCAATGAACCCGCCGGGACGATGGCGTTTGGGACGCCATCCGCCGGCCATGCGCCGCGCCGCGGCGATCGTGATAGAACGGAGAATCGGCGGCGGCACGAGCTCATCCACCATGCCGAGGCGGAACGCTTTCTCGGCACGCTCTGCCTTGCCGGCCAGGATCATGTCGAGGGCGGCGCGGGCCCCCACGAGTCGAGGGAGCCGTTGGCAACCGCCGGCGCCCGGCAGGATGCCAAGCTGAATTTCGGGAAGGCCGATCTGCGTCTTCGGGTGATTGCTCGCGACGCGGTAACTGCATGCGAGCGCGAACTCGAACCCGCCACCCAGGCAGGCGCCCTGGATGCCCACGGCGACGGGCTTCGGAAACCGCGCCACCTGGTCGAGCATGTCCTGCCCGTCGGCCGAGAGCCGCTCTGCTTCGGCGGCCGAGGTCAGCTTGACGAATTCCTCGATGTCGGCACCGGCGATGAAGTTCTCCGGTTTTCCCGAGAAGAGCGCCACGGCCTGGACGCTCGCGTCGTTCGCCAGCGCCTCGAAGCAGGCGCGGAACTCGTCCTTCACGGCGCGCGAGATCGTGTTGACGGGTTGGCCTTTGCAGTCGAGGACGACGACAGCGATGCCGTCCT
>Ga0193727_1000240_pt1 | contig 19745 bp, 19 predicted proteins | sample H2c2metaG_FD_143051 | JGI IMG/M metagenome (GOLD analysis project Ga0193727, IMG submission 143051) | Soil microbial communities from a riparian zone of the East river system, Colorado, United States - H2c2 | ecosystem: Environmental > Terrestrial > Soil > Riparian zone | place: USA: East River...
CGACACCCGGATGGAAGACCTTCCGGTTTTCCGAGGGACGGGATGCGAACAGTGCGATGGCACCGGACTCAAAGGGCGCCAGGGTCTTTACGAAGTGATGAGTATGACGCCCGCCCTGCGAAAGCTGATCATGCAGAGCGCCGGCGCCGCAGAAATTCAGAAGCTCGCCATCGAAGAGGGAATGCTTACGCTTCGCATGGACGGCTGGCTGAAGGTGCTCAAGGGGATCTGTCCCCTGGAGCAGGTAGTCCGCGAAACCGCCGCACACTGATCCTCCAATACCCGAATAGATAAAAGATGACCCTACCGTTTATTGACACGTCCACCCCATCGGGCCCGGCAAGGCCAAGCGGCGTCAATCTCCGCTCCCTTCTCGAGGAGATGGTTGCCCGCAACGCCTCCGACCTGCACATCGTGGCGGGACAGCGGCCCAAGCTTCGCGTCGATGGCGACATAACAAACTCCTCCGCGGAATCTGAGCTCGCCCCGAAGGACACGCTCAACCTTGCCTATTCGGTTCTGACGGAAGTGCAGAAGAAGCGCTTCGAGCTGGAGGACGAGCTGGACTTCTCGTTCGGAATTCAGGGCGTCGCGCGCTTCCGTGGCAACGTCTTCAAGCAGCGCGGCTGCGTGTCGATGGTCATCCGGCAGATTCCTTTCGCGATCAAGACCTTCGATCAGCTCGGACTCCCAGGTGCGATCGCCAAGATGGCTGACAAGCCGCGCGGCCTGGTTCTCGTCACCGGGCCAACCGGCTCGGGTAAATCGACCACTCTCGCCGCGATGATCGACAAGATCAACCGCGAGCGAAAAGGCCATATCATCACGGTCGAGGATCCGATCGAGTTCATCCACAAGCATCAGGAATGCATCATCAATCAGCGCGAGATCGGAAGCGACACCAAGTCGTTTGCCAACGCGCTCAAGTACGCTCTGCGCGAGGATCCGGACGTAATCCTGATCGGCGAAATGCGCGACCTGGAAACGATCGCCGCGGCACTGACGATCGCTGAAACGGGTCACCTTGCCTTCGCGACGCTCCACACCAACTCCGCGGCCGAAGCCATCAACCGTATCATCGACGTCTTCCCGTCCCACCAGCAGTCGCAGGTAAGAGCACAGCTCGCTTTCGTGCTCGAGGGAATCGTCACCCAGACGCTCCTCCCGAAGCTCGTGGGGAGGGGACGCGTAATGGCGGCCGAGATTCTGGTGGTGACGCCGGCAATCCGCGCCCTCATTCGCGACGACAAGGTTCACCAGATCTACTCGTCCATGCAGTCCGGTAAGAAGTTCGGCATGCAGACATTGAACGATGCGTTGTACGCGCTTTACATGAACCGCGAAGTCGCGGCGGAAGAATGCCTGCGCGTCAGCGGTGATCCGACGGAGTTCCAGCGCATGATTGGACAGCTGGATCCCGCCGATGACGGAAGTGGCGGCAAGTCCGCCGCCAGCAAGCAGGCAGCCACGCGTGGGCCCACCTCGGGCTCACCGGTGAAACGTTAGGAGAGGATAAGGTATGGCTACGTTCACTTACACGGCGAGAGCATTCAACGGCGATCTGCGTACAGCTACGATCGACGCCTCCTCTCGCGATGATGTCATTGCCCAGCTCAGAAAGCAGAGACTAAGCGTCGTCAAGATCGATCAGGACGCGACCAAGAAGATCGGCCGCGGATCCATCAAGACGCGCGACGTCGTCATTTTCACACGTCAGTTCTCGACGATGATCAACTCCGGACTGCCACTCGTGCAGGCCCTGACGATTCTCGCCGAGCAGACAGACAACAAATCGCTCGCTGAAGTCACCAAGAAAGTGGTGTTCGACGTGGAATCCGGTAACACCGTCGCGGACGCACTGTCGAAGCACCCGCGCGCCTTCACCAACCTCTACGTCAACATGGTCGCCGCCGGTGAAGCCGGTGGTATTCTCGACACGATTCTCATGCGCCTCGCTACTTTCCTCGAGAAAAACGACGCGCTTGTCAGAAAGGTGAAGGGAGCCATGATCTATCCGACGGTCATCATGAGCGTCGCGGGCATCGCCGTCGTCACCCTGCTGATCTTCGTCATCCCGGTGTTCGCGGGCATGTTCGCGTCATCTGGCATGGCGCTGCCACTGCCGACCAGAATCGTCATCGGTGCCTCGAACTTCCTGAAGCACTACTGGTGGGTGATTGGCGCCGTGATGATCGTCGGCGGATACTCGGGAAACAAATACTACGCCACGTCGAGCGGAAAGCTCGTCATCGACCGATTCATGCTGAAGGTGCCGGTTCTCGGCGACGTGCTCCGCAAGTCGGCGGTGTCGCGTTTCACCCGCACGCTCGGCACGCTCATCAGCTCGGGCGTCAGCATTCTCGAAGGACTCGAGATCACGGCGAAGACCGCCGGCAACCGGGTCATTCAGGACGCGATCATGCAGTCCCGCTCGTCGATCGCCGGCGGAGACACGATCGCGCAGCCGCTCCAGAAGTCGAAGGTCTTCCCGCCCATGGTCATATCGATGATCGCGGTCGGCGAACAGACCGGTGGTCTGGACGAGATGTTGTCCAAGATCGCTGACTTCTACGACGAAGAAGTCGATGCCGCGGTGAGCAACCTTCTTTCACTGCTCGAGCCGATCATGATCGTCTTCCTCGGCGTCGTCGTCGGAGGAATGGTCGTGGCCATGTACCTCCCGATCTTCGACATGGTCAACGCGGTCCAGTAGGAATCGTACCGATAAAAGCAAAGGGGGCAGCCAGATTCCTGGCTGCCCCCTTTGTCTTTTGCGGGAGTTTCTAGAAGAGTATTCCGACTGTGATCGGAATGAAGGCGTAGCTGCCGTTGTCCAGGGTGACGTGATTGTAGCGCGCCTCAACGAACGTCTCGAAGCTCCGGCTCAGGGGAAACTTGATCCCGCCCCCGATGTTGAAGCCAAACTTATTCTCTCCGACGCTGTTGCCTGGATCGGGGTCGACGTTCACGCGGTACAGTCCGGCGCCGCCGATCGCGTACGGCGAAAAGGCAACGCTCGGAAAGGTGTACGTGAGGTTTCCGGTGAATGCCGGAATGTTGATGTTGCCGTCGTTGGCATCGAGGCCAAACTGATTGTACGCCGCCTCGAGGCGAACTCCGAGCGGAATGAGCGTCGGCTTGAAGCCAGCCATCAGTGTGACGTTATAGCCGGTGTTCGAAACATCTCCGAGATCGCCGGTTGGGATAGCCACTCCCGCGCTGGCGCCGATCTGGAATCCCGAAAGCAACGAGCTTTGTGCGCTTGCGCACGGCGCGATCGCGCTTACACCGAGCGCGGCCGCCATTGCAGCAATAGTGAATCGTTTCATGATATCTCCAATGTTATGGAATGCCTTGGCCAAGAGTGGAACGCCTGTAACCTAAAACGGCGCGCTCGCGAGGAACCACCCCTCGGGCCACTTGCATTTCCTGGTGCGCTTCGCTCCACCCGGGCCTCGAGGCACGTTGCTACAGATGAGGTTCGTGCGCGGGCAGCAAGGAGTCGATCTCGTCGAGATCATGGCGCGTAAGCCCCCAACCCGCGCTCGCCACATTTCCTCGAACCTGCTTTGCCGACGTCGCGCCCGCGATCACCGACGCGACGACGCGATGCGCGAGCAGCCACGAAATCGCCAGCTCCAGAATCGTATGGCCGCGCGACTCCGCGAAGCTGATTAGCGCTTCAACCTTGTCGAGATTCTCCTCGGTCAGAAGCTTTCGGTAGCGCTCGAACTTCGCGACCCGCGTGCCCTCGGGAACCGGCCCACCCTGCCGGTACTTCCCCGTCAGCAGTCCACTCATAAGTGGAAAAAACGGAAGAAACGCGATGCCCTGTCGTTCGCACTCGTCGAGCACGCCTTGCTCCGGATCTCGATGAAGAAGGCTGTACTCGTTCTGAACGCTCGCGAATCTCGCTGAACCCTGCCTGGCCGCCGCGGCCTGCGCTTCCTTTATCTGCTGCGCCGAAAAGTTGGAGCAGCCGATCTCCCGAACCTTGCCGGCCTTTACCAGCTCGTCGAGCGCGCCCAGCGTGTCTGCTATTGGTACATCGTGATCGGGGACGTGCTGCTGATACAGATCGACGTGATCAGTACGAAGTCGCTTGAGACTCGCCTCGAGCGCTCGCCTTACATACTCCGGGCGCGCGCCGCGACCCTGACCTGGCATGTCATTCCCGAACTTGGTCGCAATCAACACGTCGGACCGACGACCCCGATCGACGAGAAAACGGCCAATCAGCTCCTCGCTCCTGCCGTCCGCGTACATGTCGGCGGTGTCGAAGAGATTGATGCCCTGGTCGAGTGCCGAGTTGATGACTTCCTCGGTCCGCGTCTCGTCGATGCGCCCACCAAAATTGTTGCAGCCGAGGCCTACGACCGAGACTTCGAGAGAACCGATCTTTCGCCTTTCCAACGTGCCTCCGCGAGGCCGAATGCCTCGGTCGTCATGACATCGCCGCGCGCTACTGTCGAGTCCTCGCGGGCTGACTTTGAGTAACCCCCGCTCCCTCCACACACGCCGCCACGTCACGCGCGACATCCGAGTTGCACGCGCGCTGCCGCGACACCGAGTCCGAAAAGAATCCTCCGACCTGGAGCCCGATGCCATCCCAGCAACGGGCTCGCGTCTCTCCGTCCGGCAGCGACCGGCAGAACGCCACGCCGCGCGCGAGCTCGCTTGGCACGTACGCCAGGTGTCGCACTGCGCCCTGGTAACAGAATGGCACGCCAAAGGGTGAAGCCTGATCGCATCGCTTTCTGATCCCGGCGTACTGAAACGCCGACGCTCCGGACGCGTTCCTGCCGAGGCCGAGGTAGCATGCACGCACGAGGTCGGGAGTGCCGGCGGCGTCGCACACGGCGCTCGCCTTCCGGTAATCCTGCTTCACGGCCGGAAGAATCAGATCGGCCTGGAGCTCGTAACACTCGCGCCGGTAGCGATCCGGCGTCGTGTCGCAGGGATACTTCAGATCATCGGGCTTGAACAGCACCACACCTGCACCCGGTGTCGAATGCCGATGCATTCCGAACACCTCGTTGCCGAAGGCCTGCATGTGCGCGCCCATGTTGTGCTCCATGAACACGCCGCTGTAGCAGCTCCGCTGATCCCAGTCGTTGGGGAGCCGGTCGCAGTCCCTGAGCGATGCGTTCACATCGTAGGCGTGGTACATCATGAGACCGTGGCCGGTGCCGTGAAGGCAGTCGTACAATCGGAATTGTTCGCGAGTGCCACGCAGGCCGTCGCACGGGGCCAGCAGCACGGTTCGGGTTATCGGGATCCCGATCCGTGCGTCGAAGTACCGCTGCAGAATTCCATGATAGCACCCTGACTGATACCGCTCGTCGCATTGCGACAGGAGTCGCGTCGCAGTCGCAGGCGTGGAGCGAACCGCGTATCCGAGCGCGTGCGCGAGCGGATGTCCAAGCAAAACGAGAGAGGGATCGCTGTGGACTATGCGGTCGAGGGTGCCCATCGCGAGGGCGATGTCCCCCGCCGACGATAGCGATGCGATGCCGTCGGCGAGGCACGTGGAATACGCATCTGTCGAGTGGCTGACGTGCGGTTTGCACGCCATCAGCAGGGAATCGGCAACCGCGCCCGAGTCCGACACCGAGCGGGATGGAGTGGTCGGTGCGGTGGCGAGCGTATCGCTCGGCATGTTCCGCATCGCGGGATGGTTTTCGTGCTGCGCGTCACTGCGGGGCGCTATTGAAACGAGTGCGATGAGCGCGAGTCCGAAGACCGGCAATAGCGAGCTTCGCCGCAACAAAGAAGGATCGATCACGACCGGAGTATCACCGGGCGCAGCGTCCGATTCAACTGCCCCGTTGAATCCCGCGTTGCGACGATCCTTTACGGCGTTCGCGCCGCTGCCCCCAGGCTGGGACGGCGTCCCGTAGCGAAACGCGTGGGATTATCGTCACTCGAGACTCAGAGTCCGGTTCAGCGCCGTCGCTACGTAGACCATGTCTATGGTCTTCAGGAACTCGTGCCATGGTGGCGGGGCGCGGAATGCCATTCTGCCCGCGGCATCTTCCCAGACGGGGACCACGACGCCCCTCATTTCCGCGGCAACCGCGCTTCTCTGAAACGCCTCCTGAATGCGCGCCTGTTCCGAGGGAGACCGCTTCCCGAAGGTCCGGTCAACTGGCACAATGATTATGTCTTGACCATCGCGCCGTATATGCGCCACCTGAAAGACAGGCATCGCATCCGTCCGCTTCGGAGCCGGTTTTCCCATTTATCATTGACATTTCAACAGGTGCACGGCTGAGTCAATGTCGATTTTATGTCTCAAACTGTCGGTTTTCTATCATCAGAGCCATCCGGTCGGTCTAATGCTGAGCTGCATATACTGCTGAGCTGACCGCCACCACGCGAGGCCCGGTGAAGCGGAGCGCGAAGCTCTTCCTCCCGCGACCGGCCGCGCTACTTTCCCCATCATGAGAACGTCCGCGGTCATCGTCCTGGCTATTATTGCCGGCGGCTGCACCGAGCACGCCCCCGGCGCCGCGCCCGCCGATGCAGGCGGCACACTGGTCATCTCGACGACCGGGGATCCCGGAACGCTCTTTCCCCCCTTCGTGATCACCGGCCAGGCAAAGCAGATCACGGAACAGATATATGACTATCTCGCCGATGTCGGCCCGGACATGGACACGCGGAACGAAAAGGGATTTCGACCGGGTCTGTCTGATAGGTGGCGCTGGTCGGGCGACTCGCTCATGCTCGCGTTTCACATCAATCCCCGCGCAAAGTGGCACGATGGAGTTGATGTCACAGCGCGTGACGTTCAATTCACATTCGCCCTCAACAAGAACCCCGCGCTCGGCGGCAGAATGGACACCGAGCTCGCGAACATCGATTCCGTGACTGTGACGGATTCGCTCACAGTGGTGTTCTGGTTTCACGCCAGATCGCCCCATCAGTTCCTCGATGCAGCGGCGCAATTGCTCGTTCTTCCAGCGCACCAACTCGAGAAGATTCCGGTGGACTCGCTGCGCGAAGGCGCCCCGTCGCCGATCGGAACAGGACGATTCCGCCTTCGAAAGCGGGATAACGCTTCGGTGGAAATTGTCGCTGACACTTCCAATTTTCGCGGGAGGGCACGGCTGGACCGGGTAATCTGGAGTGTCGCGCCGGAGCCCACGACCGCGGTAACAAGATTGTTCAGCGGCGAAGCGGATCTCTTCGAATCACTCCGCCCGGAGGATCTGAAGGAGCTGGCGCGGCACCCGAACATTCGGACGATACTCCTTCCGGGAATGGACTACGTTTTCCTGCGATTCAACCTGCGCGACCCGGCGAACAAGGCGCGTCCACACCCGCTCTTCGGCGATCGAGACTTGCGTCGTGCTACCGCGATGTCGATCAACCGCGGTACCCTCGTCCGCAGCGTGCTCGACACCTTTGCGCTAGTGCCGGTTGGCCCCACAGTCCGTGCCTATCCGTCCACGGATCCGACGGCAGTGCAGCTACCATTCGATTCGACGCGTGCGAGCGGGCTGCTCGATTCACTGGGATGGGTCCGCCGTGGCGCCGAGGGGATTAGAGCGAAAAACGGGAAGGAGCTCACCTTTAGGCTCACGATCCCCTCACACAGTCCCAACAGGGTAAGGATGGGACCGATCCTCCAGGAACAGCTCCGCCGCATGGGTTTTCGCGTGCACCTCGAAAACATGGCGTTAGCTGCAGTGACCGATAGGGAGACGACCGGCGCGTTCGACGCCGTCCTCGATGTCTGGACCATGCCGTCGAGTCCCGACGGAATGGGCCAGGCGTGGGGCACCAGGGGCATCGGTAAGAACGGCGTCAACTATGGGTCGTACAGCAATCCGAAGTTTGATGCTTTGCTCGATACCGCGTTACGAGCAGACCCCGCGCAGGCGCGTGAAAAGTTCACGCACGCATTCGCTGTTATCAACGATGACGCGCCCGCCGTCTGGCTATACGAACCGCGGAAAATCATAGGGATCCACAAGCGAATTCGGACCGCGAAAATGCGCCCCGACGCATGGTGGTTTGACCTCGCGGATTGGTATATACCGCCCTCTGAGCGCATCCTAAGGGATCGGATACCCCTGGCGCGTTAAGGCCTTCTGGGGCGGGTTAACTCCGCCCAGGTGATATGAAATCGCCCCTATGGTGATACGAAACAGGCATTTCTTATTCGGGTGTATTGTGGCATTTTAATGCACCAAATTACGCCCAAAAAAGGCCATAATGATCCGGCACCAGAGCTACTTCGACACACTCGGTTCAATGCAGGAGGACAGCCCTTCCTGGCGTGCAGTATTCGCCGGGTTGTCAGTCCTCCGTCTCGTCGATGCCTACACCGATACGGTGTCGTCCGTCGACCCCGCTAACTGGGCGCAGCTGCACAGCGTGCGCACGGCGATCGAGGCTGTTGGCGAAGGCGACGCCGTCAAGGGAGTCCTCACCAATGTGATCGAGGAAGTCACGAAACGCGGGGCGATCGACGACACGGTAAGCGGGTCACTTCTGGCGTACGGGCGTGTGCTGGATTACGCAGCTTCATGGGGACTCGCGATCGACGTCTTCTCGAGCGTGGTCAAACTGACCCGTCCGGAAAGGAATGCCAAGCTCGCCGTCGAAGCGAACATCGCTGTTGGCGGTGCCGCGCGCCGTAACGGCGATTGGGACACCTCTGCGCGTGCCTACTCGCAGGCTGCCTACATCGCTGACACGCTGGGCGATCGTCAGGGTGTGTTGACGGTTCAGATTGGTATCGCGAACACTTACATGGCCAAGGGCAACCTCCCGCAGGCGCAGACGATCCTCGATGATGTGCTCGTCCAGTCGCGCGATCAGGAATTGCCGCAAGTTCAGGGCTTAGCCCTCCATAGCCGTGCATCGCTTGCATCGCGCAAGGGCGATCATTCCGAAGGAATCCAGCTCGCTCATGATGCGCTTGGCCTCACGACGAACCCGACCGATCGAGATTTCATTCTCGATGACATCGCAGCGATGTTTACTTCGATCGGCCTTCGTGACGCCGCGCGCGATACCCACCTGGTTCTCGCCGCGACCTCTCAATCGCAATCAGTTCGCGGGCAGGCCACGATCAACTTGATGGAATTGGCTGCGCTTGATGGAATGCCGGAAGCCTTCGATGCATACGCGCGCGAGCTGGCAACTGCGCGTCTCTCCCCGTGGAATCGCGCGCACTACCTGCTGTTTCTTGGTGAAGGCATGGACACCCTTGGGCGCCGCGAAGCATCCGAAGAAGCACTGAACGAGGCTTTCTCGTTCGCGGAAGCCAACCAGATTCACCAGGTCGCGTTCAAGGCGCAGTCCGCGCTCTCGGCTGTACGCTCAGCCGCCCGGTCGAGCAAGCCCTTCGTTGCACCTCCCACATGGGTGCCCGAAGAGGTCGGGACAGTTGTTCGCGCAATGTCTGAGTTGCGCAGGACGGCGGGGGCTGCCGCGTAAGGACTACGGGCAGCCCCCCTGTCCGCTAACTAGTGGCCGGCGCAAACCTGGGAACCGCCCGTAACTGGGCAAGGCGCGTCGTTCTTCGGGGCGGTCATGTCTGAGCAAGCCGTGAGAACAACTGCGGCGATGATGGCGGCGGCGGAGAGAATTCTGTTGCGGACCATTGTAAAACTCCTGAAGAGAGAATGAACTGCCTGCTTCGGAACTGAGCGACGTTCCAACGTACGCCCGCCAGGAAATGCCGAAATGTCGTTTTCTTATCAGAAAATGTCTGTTTCCTACCAAAAACAGCACTTTTCTTATCATTTGCCCTCGCGCTAGGAAGTCTTTACCGCCACTTTCCTAGTTATGCGCGCGATTGCCTCGTGAGCGTTGCGGCGTTTCTGCCCTCTCGATTGCTCACCCACGTAAGGCATGTCCTTGCTGATGAGCCTGAGATTTTCGTTGCATCATCGTGGCAGGAACTCGAATCCATCATCCGCCGGAAGCCGATCAGCGTCGTAATCCTCGACCCGACCGCCGACGGGATCATGAACGTCAGCGCGGTGGCCGGACTCCTCAAACGCTATCCGTCCCTTCCATTGATCGCGTACGTTACCCTCCACGCTCCCCAGTTCAACGCAGTGGCGCAACTCGGGCGGCTCGGACTGAAGGAAGTCGTTCTTCACCACTTCGATGACGAGCCCGAAGGATTTCGTGAGCGGGTCGAGCGCGTCGAAGGAAATGCGCTGACCCATGACGTCATCGAAGCATTGAGGGACCGGCTCGTACAACTTCCGCGGCAGCTCTCGGTTGCGGTCGAAAACCTGTTCGACCAGCCGCATCGCTACACCAGCGCCCTCGACCTCGGCATGGAGGCCGGGATCGCAATCGTGAGTGTGTATCGGAACCTCGACGGAGCGCAGCTCGGCTCTCCCAAGCGCCTCCTCATAGCCGCGAAAGTCCTGCGTGGTTTCGGCTACCTGCGCGATCCCGGCTACTCGGTGCTCGATGTCTCAATCAAGCTGGGATACAAGACAGCTCGCATCTTCTCCGAGCACTGGGTCAGCGTCTTCGGAATTACGCCCGCACGCGTCCGAACCCGGCTTACGGACGAAGCCGCAATAGAGAGTGTGCTCCGGTGGTTGGGCGCGGGGGACGACGATTCGCTCCCTGATGATCTGGGCCGACCGTCCGCGCGCACTGCGTCACGGAAGCGGCAACGCCGAAAACCTGAGCCGAGCTAGGCCGCGCCGCTCTCCAACCAGTCGCCGATAGAGTCGGCGACGGTTGGATGCGGGCCTTTCGATTTCACCCACGATGGGCGAAGAATCCTTACGCTGGGTCATCTCGATGGTGGCGGCGCGCTGTCCGGGGGATCCAGGTGGTCAAAGGCGATAACCGAACCACCAGCAAATGCACTTCCGAATATGCGACCATCACCCGACACCCGTCTCGCGGCAACCAGGTGATTCGCAAACCACTTGCCTCGGTTTGTCCCCAGATCGTCGTAGCGAACTCCCCTTCCGCTGGACGACGAGTGAATGAATCGGCCGTTCCCCGCATAGATCGCGACGTGGCTGATCCGACCGCCCTGGGAGAACAGCATCAGGTCGCCCACTTTCAGGGACCGCGTCGACGGCTCCACCGCGATTCCTGCTCCCGCCATCTGCTGCGATGTCCGAGGCAGATCCACGCCCTGGATGTCGTACACGTATTGAACGAACCCGGAACAGTCGAAGCCGGTTCGCGGCGAAGTTCCGCCGTATCGATACGGCGTTCCTATGTACTGCTCCGCCGTCATAACCACTCGGCCTGCAGCACCGTTGGAAGATGACGTGCTGATCGGCCAGGTCGTGCGCGATGTCCGCGTCGGTCGCGGAGCGCTGGGTGGAATATCGGCGGTGCGCCTGGTGAAGATTGTGGAGCGCGAGCGGCCTCCGCCGAAGTGAAATCCGATTCCCACTCGGTACTCGAGCCCTCGAACGAACTGCGTATCCGCCGGGGTCGCCGGCGCTGCAAGGTGGCGAGAGCGCACTTCGCCGTTGACTGACAAGAGGCGGCCGAGCGCGAGCTGAAGTCCGCCGCCGTAGCTCCACGTCCGGATGGCGTCGGTGAACGTTGCGGGCTGCGCGCTGCTCTCGAGCCCAAGTCCGGCGAAACCGTAAGGCATGATGCCTTCGCCGAGCCGGGCGTTGACGGGTCCGAACAGGAGATCCGCGTTGGTAGCCCAGACGAGATCGGAGGGACCTTGGGTGCCCCCGAAGCTGCTGGTTGTCAGCGAGTTGATCCCCAAGCCGCCACTTCCACGGATTCCCACGTATGGGGTACCTACGCTGAGGGAGAGTCCCCCAAGGGTCCGGGTTACTGGGGCGGCGTTGTCGAGGGCTCCATAGAACTCGACGCCGCCGGCGACCTGGCCGGCGAGACAACTGGGTAGTGCAAAATATGATAGGACTCCAGAGAGACCTATCAAGCGTCGCAGGATCATAAGCGACTCCACTGAAGAGGTTGGTCCTTAGTAGGGCATTAGGAGGACCAAGCCGTGCCAGCGCGCTAACGCAGTACGGGGTAATACTTTATCGGTAAAAGCCTCAGCTGTAAACATCCGATTGTCTCCTTTCTCGGACAGCCGTTTAGGTCAGAAAAGGCTATATTCAGTGGGGAGAACAGGTCGATTCGCACTGGATGATCGAATGGGTAAATGGCCGATCTCAACGGGGATGGGCCGATCTCAACCGCACTTGTGGCGGGAACGATCTGATTCGACCGGGTACGAATTAAATGGACCAGAGTGTGCTTGTTCTGGCCTTAACAAGACGTCGCAAATCAGGTCATACATAGGTTCGGCGGGAGCCCCTCTGGGGACTCCCGAGAATCCTGCCCGCCACCGGGTTGAGTGAGCCCGCCACCCCAAGCCTGGAGACACGATATGCCAAGAATTGAATGGCGCTCGATCCTGGCTTTGGCCACGGCAGGACTGGTACTCAGCACCGGTTCGCAGTTCGAGGCCCCCTCTTTCGGATCGATCGGTTCAGCGGTCGAGACCGCCTCCGCCGCTATCGCTGACAACCTCTCCGACGACGGACCCCACCTTGGCTTCGATACTTTCGCCTATCCAGGGGACGACGCGATGCAGGCGTGGGCGACGGCCGAAAAGCCGTACAAGTGGGTCGGCTACTATTTGTCCGCGCCTTGCCACAACGACGACTCATGGGAAGGAAAGAGAGCGACGCTCTCTACCATGGGTTGGGGAATGGCGGTCATTTACGTCGGCCAACAGACCTGGGGAAGAACTCCGGGACAGAAGGTCCAGGTCACACGCTACATAACGAAGCGGGTTCGCCAGGTGAAGACACGCAATGGCAAGCGCGTGGTCAGCTACGTCAAGAAGCGCGTTCCTGTCAAAGTGCTGGTCGTTCCACGCGCGTCGCCAAACGCGAGCTGCTCGTCGCAGTTCGTAACCACCGCGCGTGGTACCGCCGATGCGAATGACGCGATCGCGAAGACCGCCGCCGAGGGCTTCGCGAAAGGCACCGTGATCTTTCTCGACATTGAGCGAATGGAATCGGTGCCGAGGTCAATGCGCGACTACTACGCGGCCTGGACCAGGAGAGTGCTCCAGGACGGACGGTTCCGCCCTGCCTACTACGCCCACAGCTTCAACGCGGATCTCATCTACGGCGATGTGAAGCAGGTGCTGGCCGCCGAAGGTGTCTCGGCAGAGCCCCCATTCTGGATTGCCAGCGAGCGCGGCTTCTCCGTCGACAAGGCACCCACCGAAGTTGGCCACGCGTTCGCGCAGGTGTGGCAAGGCGTTCTCGACGTCGTCGAGACCCACAATGGCGTCAGGCTTCCGATCGACGTCAACGTCGCTCGGCTCCCATCCCCGTCCGAGAATTATCGCGGCGGAGAGTAGTCGGGACTGTTCACTATCCCGAATTGTTGGGCGCAGGCGCCGAGGCTACTTCACCCGGGTGATGAAATCCTCGCGGTTGGGCGGGCGGAACATCAAATCGACGGCGAGCCACGTCGTCTTGGCGAAGGGATAGCACAGGACTGCGCCGAGAATCGACAGCACGACTCCGCCATATTGCAACGCATCCCACGGCGGATTGGGCCAAGTCACGACCACGACAATAAGAAATGCGCCCGCGAGCAGGACTTCGACTGCTATCAGGTTGAGCGTATACGCTCCGATGAAGTAATCGGACTCGCCGCGTTCGAGCAGAATGCCACAGTTCGGGCAGCGCTCCTTCATCTTGAAGAATCCGGTAAAGAGGTTTCCGTGACCGCAGTTGGGACAGCGGAGAAGTAGCGCACGACCCAGAAGGCGCCACGGTGACTGACGCGAAATGTCTGGATGTGTCGAGTCAGCCCGATTCCTCTCGCTATCGTTTTTCATCCATCTCAATGACCGCGCACGGCGTGTGGCTGGTATGGCTCCTCGACGGCGCGGATCTGCTCCTCGCTAAGGTTCACGTCCAGCGAGCGAACAGCGCTCTCCAGATGTTCGATCTTGGTGGCACCCACTATTGGGGCTGCGACACCCGGTTTGCTCAGCAGCCACGCCAGCGCAACCTCGGACGGCAGCACGCCAACCTCGCCGGCGACTCTGCGAACGGCTTCGATCACCTTCAAATCGGAAGGTGAATCGTACAGATCAACCGCGTACGTGTCGCTGTCAGCCCGAGTCGTTCCTTGTGTCGGGGATCCCGTGGTGCGCGCAAGCCGGCCCCGCGCGAGCGGTGACCATGGAATCAGGCCCACCCCTTCCTCGCGGCAGAGCGGGATCATTTCGCGCTCTTCTTCCCGGTATACGAGGTTGTAGTGATTCTGCATTGAGATGAAGCGGGCCCACCCGTTTCGCTCGGAGAGGCTGAGCGAGCGCGCCATCTGCCACGCGTATCCCGAGCTCGCTCCGATGTAGCGCACCTTGCCCTGGTGCACGAGGTGGTCGAGCGCGGCGAGCGTTTCTTCAATCGGCACGCTGCTCTTGAAGCGGTGAATCTGGTAGAGATCGATCGTCTCGACGCCCAACCGCCGGAGGCTTGCCTCGCACGCCTGCACGATGTGCTTGCGCGAGATCCCTCCCATGTTCGGCCCATCGCCCATGGGGAAATGGACCTTTGTCGCGAGTACAATCTCCTCCATGTTCGCCATCTCCCTGAGCGCGCGTCCCGTGACCTCCTCACTCACGCCCATCGAATACATGTCGGCCGTGTCGAAGAAGTTGATCCCGAGGTCGAGCGCTTTTCTGTAGAAGGGTCGCGAGTCGACTTCGTCGAGAATCCACGGGCGCCACTTGGGGGTGCCGTAGGTCATGCACCCGAGACAGATACGAGAAACCTCGAGTCCGCTGCGGCCAAGCTGGGTGAACCTCATTCCTTGCATCTCCGGGGAGAGATTTGGGAGCTTCGCTGACATCCACAGAACCGAAGCAGGGGGCTGATAGCTGACCAAAGCTAGTCGCCTCGTAGCTTTCATACAGGCGTTCAGGGGCCGCGCGAACGCTGGTGATGCGGACCTCTTTACGCCACCGGAATAGCGCTTAGCTATAGAGCTGCAAGGCTTTCAGGCCCCCTGCTTTGGTTCTGTGGATGCCTCTACAGGCGCCTTGAACGCTACCTGGAAGCGAATACTCAACCCTTTCGTGGCAACTATTGTCAGAAGATCGACAATGGAGCTGGTTGCCTACGAGTCTCGGAGCTCGGTGAACGATACCCAACTCATCACGCGCGTGGTCGCCGGCGATGCGGCCGCTGAGCGTGAGCTATACGAGACATACGTGGATCGCATTTACCGGCTGGCGTTTCGTCTGGCTGGTGAAGACGAGCTCGCGCGAGATTTCACGCAGGCGACGTTCATCCGTGCTTTTGAAAAGATTGGAAGTTTTCGCGGCGATTCATCTCTTTCCACCTGGCTTCATTCCATCGGTGTCTCGGTTGCGCTCAACGGCTTGAGAAAGACGAAGAGGCAGCGAAGTCGGGAGGCACCGATGGAAGAAGGTCTGACGATAGGATCGCCAAGCAGAGAGGCCGAGCCCGACCTGAAGGAAAGGATGGCAAGGGCGATTGATTCGCTGGCGGACAAATACAGGACGGTGTTCGTGATGCACGACGTGGAAGGTTACACACACGAGGAAATCAGCGGGACGCTCAACATTCCTATTGGAACGTCGAAGTCCCATCTGTTCCAGGCACGAAGCAAGTTGCGCGTGGCGCTGGCGGATTTTGCACCGGAGTGGGTGTCATGACTGAAGACAATTTCGAGGAATTCCTCAAGAAGGCGGCTAAGAGCTACAATGCGCCGCCGGCTCGCACTCCCCGCGATGACATGTGGAATGCGATCCAGGCGGAGCGTGCAGCGGGGCCGCGCGTCGTGTACGGCGGTGGATCACCGGTGCGCGAGTCCTCCGCGCGAAGATTCAGCCCGAAGATCTGGCTGGGCGCTGCGGCGGCAGCTGTTCTTCTGTTGGCGACCGGTGTCGGTGTTGGACGGTGGAGCGCGTCGTCGACCACCACGCGCTCCGTGGCTGATGTAAATCCACCGACGGCCGGATCGTTGCCAGATTCGACCGGTGGGACACGTTCGATCGTTCCGCCTAATTCCAGCGGAGTTGTAGCAGTGACCCCACCCGGTGATGGTGGAACAGGAGCCGCGTCGCCGGGCGCCCCATCCGGTTCAGGACGAAATCCGCAGACCGGACTCCGAAATGGAGGGGCTCCTCAGGTCGCCACGGACGGCAATAGAACGGCAGGTCCGAACCGCGATTACTCGAATAACTCCAGTTCCGCATCCGCGTACCAGCTCACCGCGGTGCGACACTTGAGCGAAGCCGAAGCGCTTCTCACTTCGTTCAGAACGCGCTCGGCCACGGACCAGCAAATGGACGCGCAACTTGGAAAATGGGCGCGCGACCTCTTGAGCAACACCCGCCTCTTGTTGGATTCCCCGGTCGCCAACGATCCGCAGCGTCGTCCGCTGCTGGAGGATCTCGAGCTCGTGCTCGTGCAGATCGTCCAGCTATCGCCCGGAAGCACGCCCCAGGATCGCGAGATGATCGAGAAGACGTTGCAACACGACCATGTAATGACGAGGCTGCGCACCGCGATTCCCGCGGGCTCGCAGCGCGGTAGCTGAGACCACTTCAATGACAATGAGAACACTACTCACGGCAGCAGCAATAATTTCCTCGGCGGGATTCGGCGTGAGCCAGTCTCCGGCCAGCCACGATTCACCTCAAACCATGGATGCGACCGAAGCGACTGCTTCGTTCGCTGCGTTCGACCGCCAGGCCAATCAGCTTCCGCCTGAGCCGTGGGCGATAGCGGATCCCGCGGACTCGCTTTACAAATTGGCGCGTGATGCGATGTCGCGCGGCGATTACAAGCGCGCTGCTGAAATCTTCCACCGGATGCCTGAGCGGTACCCGCAGTCGGCGTATGTCACAAGCGGCCAGGCGCTCTACTTCGAGGCATTCTCTCTATATCGCAGCGGCGGTGAGGACGACCTCAATTCCGCTCGCGACCGCCTGACTCAGTTGAAGGCTCGCTATCCGTCGATGGCGAAGAAGGACGGCGACCTCCTGCTTACGAGAGTATGCGGTGAGCTGGCCAAGCGCGGCGACGAATCATGTGCCCGATCCATTGAAGGAAAGGTTTACGGCGACAGCGGGGACAAAGCGGGGAAGAAAGTCCCCATCCAGGGCCTGGGCATTCGCACCTGCTCGCCCGATGCGGACGAGGACGACGACGACCGCATCGCCGCGCTCAACGCCTTGCTCCAGATGGACGCCGAGCGCGCGATGCCGATTCTGAAACAGGTTCTCGCGCGTCGAGATGAATGTTCAGTGGCGCTGCGCAGGAAGGCTGTATTCCTAGTCTCGCAGAAGAGAACCGCCGAGACGGCGACCATCCTCATGGGCGTGGCGCGAGGCGATCCGGATCAGGAGACTCGCGAACAGGCGGTGTTCTGGCTGTCCCAGGTGCCAGGATCGACTCCACTTCTCGAGGAGATCCTGAAGGGCAGTGGCGACGAGAACATCAAGGACAAAGCGCTGTTCTCTCTGTCGCAACAGAACGAGCCGAGAGCGCAGCAGATTCTGCGCGACTTCGCGGGGCGCGAAAACGAGAACAGCGATCTGCGGGAGAAGGCCATCTTCTGGCTTGGCCAGCGGCATGGGACCGAGAACACGGAGTTCCTGCGCGGCCTCTATTCGAGGCTCAAAGACCAAGACCTCAAGGAGAAGATTCTTTTCTCGCTGTCGCAGCAGAGAGGAGCCGGTAATGAGCAGTGGCTCATGGACATTGCTGTCAACCCAAAGGAAGACATCGAGCTGCGCAAGAAGGCGCTTTTCTGGGCGGGACAGTCGGGCGTTGCGATTTCCGAAATGTCCAAGCTCTACGATCGAATGGGCGAGAGCGAGATGAAGGAGGCGATCATCTTCGGATTGTCGCAGCGCCAGAGCGATCGAGCTGCGATGGACAAGCTGTTCGATATTGCGAAGAACGAGAAGGATCCTGAGCTGCGCAAGAGGGCGATCTTCTGGCTCGGCCAATCACGCGATCCTCGCGTGCAGCAGTTCCTCATGGACCTGATCAACAGATGACAACTTCGAGAATGACATCGCTCGCGGGGACGACAGCAGTCGTCCTCGCAGCTCTGGCCGGTGTGGCGCGAGTCGCGCCGGCGCAGAGCATCGCAAGCAGGGTGGCTCGGGTCTCCAACGGAACGGTCCGCATGTCGTTCGCCACGAAGCCCGGCATCTGCGGCAGTGGAAACTCGTTCAGACAGATCAACAGGTCCGGCAGAACGTCGTGGAGCAACGACAACTACTCAACCGACGTAGAATGGGAGAGCGATTGCAGCGTTGGTCCGGCGCGGGTAGTGCTCGATCGCCGCGGCGGTGAGCTGTCGGATCTTCGGTTCTACGTAGGCGGGCGATGGAAGCCGGCGGGTGCCGACGTTGTCGATCTCGGCACAGTGCCGGCGGGCGAAGCCGCCGACTACCTCGTCTCGATCGCCCAGACTGAGAAGGGAAGCATGGGTGAAAAAGCGATCTTTCCCGCCACGATCGCGGACAGCGCCAACATCTGGCCGGCGCTGATCAAGGTTGCGCGCAATCCCAATTTGCCGCGGAGTACCCGAACGCAGTCGGTGTTCTGGCTCGGGCAGGCGGCGGGGGATATAGCAACGCCCAATCTCAATTCGATAGTCCTCGACAACAGCGTCGATCGTGAGGTGCGCGAGTCAGCAGTGTTTGCGCTCTCACAGCGTCCCCGCGAGGAAGGGGTTCCGGCGCTCATCTCCGTCGCGCGCACCAATAAGGATCCGGAGATAAGGAAGAAGGCGCTGTTCTGGTTGGGACAGTCTCATGACCCGCGCGCTCTCGACCTGTTCGAGGAGCTGCTGACGAAGAAGTAGAGGTCGATCGCCGGGGAATGATTGCAAAGAGGGATGCTTCGAAATAGCATCCCTCTTCTGCATTCAAGGCGATCGTGGATTTCACTCACATCTCGACTCAGCTCTCAGCAAATCCGCTCACCGCGCTGCCGATTCTGTTCATCGCGGGCGTTCTCACGAGCCTCGCACCGTGCATCTATCCGATGATTCCGATCACGGCCGCGATAGTCGGAGGCAGCGCTGTGGGGGAAGCGCCGCGTGCGCGCTCACGCACCGTGATTCTCACCTTCACCTACGTGCTCGGACTTGCCCTCGCATACGCGTCGGTGGGCCTGTTTGCAGGACTCACGGGCACGTTGTTCGGCGCGGTGAGCACCAATCCGTGGATGTATTTCACGATTGCGAATCTTCTGATCATCGCTGCTCTGGCGATGCTCGAGGTGATTCCGGTGCGGGTACCGGCCTGGCTCCTCACCCGGGCAGCGACCGCGGGAAAGGGAGGCAGTCTTTACGGCGTATTCGTCATGGGCGCCGCGTCCGGACTCGTAGCCGCACCGTGCTCAGCCCCCGTCATGGCAGCGGTTCTCACCTGGGTCACCGCGACTAAGAGTGGTGTGCTTGGATTCATTTATCTGTTCGTATTCTCGCTCGGAATGTGCACGCTGCTCATCGTCGTTGGCCTCTTTAGCGGCACATTGGCGCGTCTGCCGAAAGCCGGAACGTGGATGGTATGGATCAAGAGGCTCTTCGCGCTGATCATGTTGGGCGTTGCGGAGTATTACCTTGTGCAGATGGGGCTGCTCCTCATCTGAAAGCGCCCCACCTCGAACACAATCCAACCTGATGATCAATCGAAAGCTCTTTTCGCCGAAGCTCTCCCTGACGCTGCTTCTATTCGCGGCGTC
>Ga0193727_1000241_pt1 | contig 19679 bp, 18 predicted proteins | sample H2c2metaG_FD_143051 | JGI IMG/M metagenome (GOLD analysis project Ga0193727, IMG submission 143051) | Soil microbial communities from a riparian zone of the East river system, Colorado, United States - H2c2 | ecosystem: Environmental > Terrestrial > Soil > Riparian zone | place: USA: East River...
CGTGGTACTCTCCGCGTCTGCGCGGTGAAGGCTCCAGGCTTCGGTGACCGCCGCAAGGCTATGCTTGAGGACATTGGTGTTCTCGCGGGCGGCCAGGTGATCTCCGAGGAGCTCGGACTCAAGCTCGAGAACGCAGTGGTGACCGACCTCGGCCGTGCCAAGCGCATCGTCGTCGACAAGGAAACCACCACGATCATCGACGGTCAGGGCGACGAAGAGAAGATCAAGGGTCGCATCAAGGAGATCAAAGCGGCGGTCGAGAAGACGACCTCCGATTACGATCGTGAGAAGCTCCAGGAGCGTCTGGCCAAGCTCGCCGGCGGTGTTGCGGTGATCAACGTCGGTGCCGCGACCGAGAGCGAGATGAAGGAGAAGAAGGCGCGAGTTGAGGACGCTCTCCATGCCACGCGCGCTGCGGTGGAAGAGGGAATCGTCCCGGGCGGCGGTGTTGCGCTCGTTCGTGCGCAGAAGGCACTCAAGACCCTCAAGCTCGCGGAAGCTGACGAGCAGATCGGCGTCGACATCATTCGTCGCGCCATCGAGGAGCCCGTGCGCATGATCGTCCAGAACGCTGGTGGTGAAGGCTCGATCGTAGTCGAGAAGATTCGCCAGTCGAAGGACAACAACTACGGCTACAACGCTCTTACGGATGAGTACGAGGATCTGGTTGCGGCCGGCGTCATCGACCCGACCAAGGTCACCCGCACCGCGCTGCAGAATGCGGCGTCGATCGCGGGACTCCTCCTCACGACCGAAGCACTGATCGTCGAGAAGAAGGAGCCGGCTGGTGCCGGCGCGCAGGGTGGCGGCAATCCGGGCGGAATGGGAGGGATGTACTAGCCGTTCGCCCGGCAAGTAATTCGAGCGGGAGTCGCGGTTGCGGCTCCCGCTTTTTTTTTTGTGGCCGGCCCTCCCTTGACGCGAAAGTCTGGGCGCGATAGTATCCAGTCACAATCGAAGACCTGTGGTAATTTGCCGCGTATTGCAGCCACGTTAAATAAATGCTAAAAAGCGAGGAACGCCCGCGGCCATTCAGCCTCGGGCGTTCTGCTTTAATGCGCGGAGTCCTTCAACCAGACTCCCCATGACTATCCAGCAGCAGCTCGAGATCGAACCCACGCCCGCGCTCCACGACTTTCCCGCCGTGTCGGGCGGCACTCGCAGCGCCACAAGCCCTCCGAAGTTCATACCGCACCCGAAGCGTGCGGTCACGAGCGTCACCGATGTCCCGCGAACGGTACGAGTCGCGGCGTTGTCGGTGGCGGTCTCGTGCGGCTTCTCCACGAGTCCGCGCCAGCAATTGCGGCGCGCTTCGGCGTCCGCTTCGCGCTCACGCGCGTTCTCGTGCGTGATACCGCACGCGAGCGCAACATCCCGCTCGACCCGCGACTCTTTACGAACGACCTCGATGCCTTTCTCGCGGAGGATGCCGACGTCGTCATCGAGGCGGTTGGCGGCGAGGAGCCGGCGACGACGATCGCGCGCGCCGCGCTGACGCGCGGATCGAAGCTCATCACGGCCAACAAAGATCTTGTCGCCTCGCACGGCGACAGCCTCTCGGCGCTCGCTCACGAACACCACTCCAGTCTGGATTTCGGAGCAGCGGTGGGCGGAAGCGCGCCGGTGATTTCGACGCTGCGTGACCTGGTGGGCGCCTCGACGCCGGTATCGGTGCGCGGAATTCTGAACGGGACGTCGAACTATGTCATAACGCTGATCGAACGCGGAGTGAGTCTGGATTCCGCCCTCGCGTCGGCGTGCGAGCGCGGCCTGGCCGAGGCCGACTGCGCGCGCGATCTGGATGGACGGGATGCGGCGGCGAAGCTCGCGATCATCGCATGGATCGCATTCGGCATACGGCCGGCTGACCTGCACGTTCGCCGAACGTCATTGGTTCCAGGTCTCGAGCGCCTGGTGCGAATTGCATCGACGACCGGAGCGCGCGTCCGTCTCATCGCGGAGTGTACCAGGCTGTCAGGGAATCGCGTGACGGCCGCAGTCGAGCCCGTGATCGTTCCCGCGGAGAGCGCGTTCGCGCGAACCGTCCTCGAGGAAAACCGAGTCGATGTAGATCTTGGCTGGCGCTCCCCTTTGAGCGTGTCCGGCCCTGGTGCAGGTAGTGCCCCAACGGCCGCGGCACTGCTTAGCGATCTGCTTCGCGTTACACCGCCCCCGAACGACCGCGGTGCCGGGGTCGCACAATTTCTCTCTATCGCTGACCCGCGGGAACATCGCTGGCTCGTGGCGACTCAGCTCGATTCCGAGGCACTACAGCGAACTGCTGCCGCGGTTGGGCTTGGTTCCGAGCGATATCTCGCCGACGGTGCCAATGCGGCGATCATCACCGCTCCAACATCCTGGGAATCCGTGCAGCGCCTGATTGGCGCGTTGGGCGTGTTGACCGAAACGCCGTCGGTCGCGCGATACGATGTCTCGACGGAAAGGGAGGTGCTCCAATGACCGCAATTGCACTTGTGCCATCCGACGATCTGAGATCCACTACCAGCGCCGAACCTTCGCGTGATCTGCTCGGGCTCGATACGCTGGGGGTACAGGCCGAGATCGTTGGGCCTCCTGGAGCGCCTGTCATCGCCGTCCTCGGCGGCATATCCGCGTCGAGACACGTGACTTCGTCTCCGCTTGATACGACTGTCGGATGGTGGGAAGACGTGGTCGGCCCTGGCCGCGCGATCGACACGCGGCAGTTTCAGGTAATCGGCATCGACTATGTCACCGCCGGAAGTGGAGGGTTGCCGGTTACGACCATCGATCAGGCCGAAGCACTCGCCACGGCGCTCGATCGAGCGGGCATCCGCTGCCTGCACGCAGTGGTGGGCGCATCGTATGGAGGAATGGTCGCACTCGCGTTCGGCGCCAGATTCGCCGGGCGTGCAAAGCGTCTGATCGTGATAAGCGCCGCTCACGAGAGCGATCCTATCGCGACGGCGCTCCGACATCTTCAGCGTCGCGTCGTCGCGCTTGGAAACGCGGTGGGTCGCGAGCGGGACGGATTGGCGATCGCCCGCGGCATCGCCATGACGAGCTACCTGACGCCCCGCCATTTCGAGGAGCGCCTCGAGGGGTGTGATCGTGATGATTCACGCGTCGTCGAGGATCGCATCGGGAACTTCCTGAAATCAAACGGGGAAGAGTTCGCCGATCGCTGGACGTCCGAGAGGTACAACGCGCTCTCGCTCTCGCTCGATCTTCACAAGATCCGGCCCGAGGATGTCACCGTCCCCGCCACCGTGATTGCGATCAGCAGCGATCGGCTCGTCGGGGTCGCGCAAAGTCGCGAGCTCGCGAACAGGCTGGGCGGCCCCAGCCAGCTCATTGAGCTCGACTCATCTCTTGGCCACGATGCGTTCCTCGGCGATTCCCGCATCGGTCGTTTCGTCAATGAGCTGCTCCAGCTCGGAGTGGAGGTACCGTCATGACCGACCAGATCAAACATTCATCGACACGTCCTTCCCGGCGGCCGTCAACCTGCGCCGTGCGCGCCGGCATTGCGACCGATCTGCATCATGGGGCGGTGGTACCTCCAATTCATCTCTCTTCGACCTTCGCCTTCGAGGGTTTCGGGAAGAAGCGGCTCTATGACTACACGCGCACAGGAAATCCAACGCGTGAGTACCTCGCCAACGCCCTCGCCGAGCTCGAGGGTGGAGAGGGAGCAGTCGTGACGAGCACGGGAATGTCGGCGGTGGCGCTGGTGCTGCAGCTCGTGCGGCCCGGAGATCTCATACTCGCCGCTCATGATTGCTATGGGGGAACCCACCGCATCCTGCGATCGCTGGCCGCACGCGGGCAGTTTGACGTCGCATTCGTCGATCTCACCGCTGAAACCGCCGTGCAAACGGTAACCTCGCGCCAGCCGAAACTGTTGTGGATTGAAACGCCGAGCAATCCACTGCTCAGGGTGACGAACCTCGCCCAAGTCATCGAAGCGGGGCACGAAGCTGGAGCGATCGTGGCAGTGGACAACACCTTTCTCTCACCGGCGCTGCAGCGGCCGATGGAATTTGGCGCTGACCTCGTCGTTCATTCGACAACGAAGTATCTCAACGGACACAGCGACGTCGTCGGAGGCGCGGTCGTGGCATCGGACGCGGCGCTCGTCGAGGAATTGGCCTGGTGGGCCAACTGTCTTGGAATCACTGGCGCTCCATTCGACAGCTTTCTCACTCTTCGTGGAGTCCGGACACTTCATGCGCGGATGCGTGTTCATTGCGAGAACGCCGCGCGTGTCGTGGAGCTTTTGTGCGGTCATCCGGCGGTAAAGCGTGTCTACTATCCCGGGCTGGTCTCGCACCCTGGACACCACGTGGCAGCGTCACAGCAGGACTCGTTCGGCGCAATGGTGAGCTTCGAGGTAAACGGCGGACTCGAGGCAGTGCAGCGGCTCGTCAATGCGCTCCAGTGCTTCACGCTTGCCGAATCGCTGGGAGGCGTAGAGAGTCTTATCGCTCATCCCTCGACGATGACCCACGCATCAATGGATGAGGCGGCGCGCGCGACGGCTGGGATCGAGGATTCGCTGTTGCGTCTATCCGTTGGAATTGAGCACTCGGACGACCTAGTCGCTGATCTGGGAGCAGCGCTCGACGATGCGTACGAGCTCGCTTCGGATAGTTACGCGGATGCTGAAAGCCCCGAGGTCCGCGCGACCGTCTGACCGTTGCACTCGTGCTTCCCGGGCTGCACTATCTACGGCCGGGAAGTCACACCCTCACGCTCTTGCAGCAGGATGGCACCATGTCAGCGAAACTTGCCTCACTAGCGTTCATCCTTGTCGCGGCCGGCTCGCTCGCCGCTCAAGCGCAGGATACCCGTTACATCATCACTCGTCTCGGAACCGACACCGTTGCGATCGAACGATACACGCGAACTTCGAGCAAATTGGAAGGCGACGTCGTGGTCCGAAACCCGCGCGTGCAGACGTATCACTACACTTCCGATCTCGGCGCTCGAGGGGAGCTGAAGAACTTTCGTCTGACTGCGCGCCGCGCGGACGCGGATCCCTCAGCGCCCCCGCGAATTCAGATAGTCGATACGTTCCAGGATTCCGTCGCGGTGATCGAGGTTTCGCGCGCCGGTGTTCGCGACTCTACACTTTCCGGGCGTAAAACGTATCGCGGAGGAATAGCCCCACAATTTCCAAACGAGCCGCCCTCTTACGGCATCTACGAGCAGATTCTCGCCAGCTCTGGCTTGAAGGGCGACAGCGTTTCGTACGTCCTCATGGGACCCGGCGGCGGACAGGTGCCCGCGATCATCCTTCGCAGAAGAGGCGCGGACTCCGTAGCATTCTCCAGCACTTTTTTCCCCGGCTGGATCGAAATCGCCCGTGTTGATTCGCGCGGCCGTATTCTAGGTGTGAATTCCCTTGCGACGACCATCAAGACTGTAGCCGAAGCCGCTCCGAGCCTCGACTACGACCGCGTTGTATCCGGGTGGGCTGCTGCCGAAAAGGCAAAGGGGCCACTGGGTCAGATGTCACCGCCCGACACTGTCAGAGCCGCAGTCGGCGGAGCGAACCTCGTCGTCGCGTACAGCCGTCCGCTCAAGCGGGGTCGCGTGATCTTCGGCAATATCGTTCCGTGGAATGCGGTTTGGCGTACGGGTGCCAACGCGGCGACGATGTTCACCACCGACAAGGATCTCGCATTCGGAAGCACGGTTGTGCCCGCGGGTAAATACACACTCTGGACGGTTCCCACACCGACCGGAGCAAAGCTGATCTTCAATAGCGAGACAGGGCAGTGGGGGACGGACTATCACGCCGACAAGGATTTCGCGCGCGTCGATCTCGCGGTGAAGCAGGCGTCGCCGCCCGTCGAGCAGTTCGTGATCGGTGTCGTGCCGCAGGGACAGGGAGGCCTGCTACGCTTCGCCTGGGATGACAAGGAGTACTCAGTACCGTTCACCGTCAAATAGCCGTGACGTCAGCAGGGATTCCGGCGCGGGGCGATCGCTGGCTCCGCGCCGTTGGTTACGGATTGCTCGCCGAGGTGGCGACAATCATCACCATCATTGCGGTGACGGTACTCTACCGATACGTCTTTGTCCGAGGCTTGGCGGAACCGGCCTACGCGTCGTTCAACGAGCGCGTCGGAGAAGTTGTCGGGATCGTCGGGGGCACGCTCTACACCTTTCTCTTCGCGCAGAAACTGATGCGCCACGTATCGAGCCGGCAGATCGCTCATGGAATCGTCGTGGCACTGGCGGCCGTTGCGCTGTCGGTGGGCGGCTCGATCGCCGGGCATCAGGGTCTTCCGGGTGGATACCTGATTGCCACGCTACTCAAGATCATCGCGGGCGCGTTGGCTGGATTCCTCGCGATGAAAAAGGATTTATCAGTCACGACCTGACGCAACTCTCCTGATCCCCCGGGGCTACGAGGAACAGCCAGCGCGCAACCCCGGGCCGGCCTAACCCTGGATCGTGAGCATGATCGGAGTACTGAGATAAATCGTCTTCTCCTCGCGCCGAGAGTGGATGATCCGCCAGAACCAGTTTTCCTCGCGCGGCTCTCCTCCATGCTCCATGAGAATCTTGGCGAGGTCGGCCACGTCGTTCGGATCCATTCTCAGGCATCCGTGCGACGCGGCGGAGCCAAGGCTCTCCACATCGCCGGTGCCGTGGATGTAGTAAGTAGGGTCCTGAAAGAAAATCTTGACGACCTTCATCGGATTCCCGGCCTCCCCCGGGCCCTTAGCGGTTTTCCCCTTCGCCCAGGCGGCGTTCGGCGGCGGATGCCAGCTCGGGTTCCAGACGATCCTCTCGATCGTGAACTCCCCAGTTGGAGTGGGATACCGGTCCTGGCCGATGGCGACGTCGAACGTTTTGATAGTGTTGTCACCCAGCTTCACGACGATATTCCGCGCGCTCAGATTCGCGTGTAGCGTAAGTTGGGTCTCGGGTGGCGCGATGGTCGCGATGTCCGTGGCGGGGATCGTGTCGCGGCCCGCCGTTGGGGCGGTACGGGGAAGTTCGATCTGGGCGGAAACCGCCGCCGGCCAGAGCGCCCCCGCCAAGAGGCTCGCGATCGCTAAAGTCTTGCTGTATATGGTCATATGACTGCTGAGGTTTCCCCGGTTTTTGTAGGCTTTCATGGCGTTCATTAATACAAATGTCGTTCCACAACGGGCGCCATTTTGTGGCTACGGCAAGGGAACTTTCCGCGCAGCCACGGCCTCGCGTCGACGTTAAAACGGGCCGATGAGAGGCGGGTCAGGAGTCGTGGCGTATGACCCGATCCATGGAGCCTTTCGAGAACGGGATCCGTGGCCGCTTGTTGGGGGTGCGGCAGACGGATTGCGGACGGAGCTACATTATGCAGTCACGTATCGCAGCTCACCGGAGAACGAGATGACGACGAGCAAGGAAACCGAGTGGATGAATCACCCGAGGCTGCGGAAACTCGTGACAGCAGTCAACGAGCTCACTCTCGCTGAACGAATTACGCTCGTGAAAGGTCTCGTTCCCGCCATCGCCGACGAGCTGTCAGACACTGAGTACGAGAGATTCGTCGACACGATACGACTGCGCGGTGAGCGCTTTCACGAAGCGCAGTCGCATCCGGGCGAGGGAAGAGCCGAGAGAAAAATCCCGGGCGACCGCGACATCGAAGGCCGATAGGAGGCCCAATGAACTTCTACTGGGGTTTTGGACTGCTCATCGTCGCGGCGGTTCTGTTCGCGTTCTTCGCGGGAACACGGAAACCAAAGCCGTAGGCTAGATCCCGAGTGCGAGCTGGATCGGCTGGGAGCCCGTGCTCGTGCTCGCACCCACAACTATCGGCCCGACGACGCTGCTCTGTGCCGCGGCAGTGAGGCGCCCCTTGAATCGCGTGCGTCGCAGTGAGTCCCCGACGGTCGCGAGCGCGGTACGCGGGTTGTTGTTCTGTTCGCTCAGGTGAGCGAGCACAATGTTGTTGAGCCCCGAATGCATGCTCTGGCTCGCCGCACTCGCCGCATCGCGATTGCTCAGATGCCCGAACTTGCCGCGGATTCTCGCCTGGAGTGATGCCGGGTAGGGTCCGGCGCGCAGCATTCCTTCATCGTGATTCGATTCTATGACGAGCATGTCCAGCTTGTCGAGCGCGCGGGAAACGCTGTCAGTCACGTGTCCCAGATCGTAAACGATTCCCGCACGGGCGCCTTCAGCGATGGAGGTGACGATCACCGCGATCGGCTCGTTGGCGTCGTGCGAGACCGGAACTGTCTCGAGGTGAAAATCGCCCACGACGACGGTGCTCTTGCGAGGCGTGAGAATCGTGCGGAGCTCCGCCCACTCGGGACACATCATCCGCGTTCCGGCGGTGCAGACGACCGTCCAGCCCCATTTGCGCGCGGCCGATGCAACGCCCTTGATGTGATCGGTATGCTCGTGCGTGACCACGACTGCGTCGATCGATTCGGGACTGACGTCAGCGACGGCGAGGCGCTGCTTGAGAACACGCGGCGAAAACCCGGCGTCAACGAGGATGCGCGAACGTTCGGTCTCGATCAGAATGGCATTGCCGCTGCTTCCACTGCCAAGAACCCACAGCTTCACGAAGCACTCCAACGTTTCCTGTGCGCGTCCCCAAGCTGCTTCCGCGCCTTCTCACCGAGTGGCACCTGTCGGCGGGCCATCGCTCGCTCGGCGACTGCAAGGAATTTAACAAGGTCGAAGATCTCGTACGGCTCACCATCACCCCAGGCGAACGGAGGCACGACCTTGGGCGGCATCTTGCCGCCGAAGACGTTCGCGCCTGCTCCGATGACGCAGCCGGTGGTCAGCATGGTCCCGATGCCGGTCTTCGCGTGATCTCCGAAGAACGTGCCGAGAAACTGCTGGCCCGTGTCGCGCAGTCCCGACGGAGTCCAGAGCTGAACGGGCCCATAGGTGTTCTTCATGTTGCTGGTCGTCGTCAGGGCGCCGAGGTTGACCCAACGCCCAAGGTAGGAATGCCCCACAAATCCCGTATGCGTCTTGTTGCCATGTCCGAGAAAGATCGAATGGCTCAGCTCGCCCTGCACCTTGCAATGGTTACCGATGGACGATGCCGCGACCCGATCTCCGAGGATTTGCGAATCGCGACCAACCGACACTGGCCCGACGAGATGCGTGAAAGGCGCGATCACTGCTCCGGTTCGAATTAGTATCGGCCCGGCCGTCGCGTCGAGCACGACCTGCGGCGCGATCTGGGCGCCCTCCTCCACGAACACGCCGTACTCACCAAGCTTCGGCGCCTTCGTTTTGGCTGTCGCCCCGAGCGCCTTCGCCCTGAGCGGAATGTCCTCCGTCAGCTGGTCAGGCAGGGTGGAGATGAAATCCCACACGTCATTCATCCAGCGTCCCTTGATTCTCTGCCCGCCGAGCGTGGTCTGGATCGATCCGATGTCAATCAATCCGTCGGCGAATTGCGAAACGGGGAACGCGCGGGCGAGCTTCACCGCGCACGCCACACCTTCGCACATCAGAAGGTCGAATGCCTTGAGCTCGAGATCCATTGGAATCACGCATCGCGTGTTCACGAGAATCGAACCAGCCGGAATCTCCAGCTTTGGCGAGAGGGAAGGCGGCGCATTGCCTTCCTCGAAGTGAGCGAGGTGGGGGGAGCTGATGAACCCGGCACTCTTGAGGCCTGTTGCTCGCTCCCAGCGCTTCCGAATGAGCGACGTGCCCGCCCGCAGCTCCGAGCCCGGGCGGGTAAGCGCGAACGGCTCGAAGTGGCGCGCTCGCAGATCGTCGAAATAGTAGAGAGCACTCATGCTTTCGCCTGCTCGCTCGCGGGGAGCGATTCAACCAGCCGCTTCAGGTCTGCCGCCTTCTCGCGCGTCGTAACGAGCGTCAGCCCATCGTGCACCACAATCACGAGGTTGTCAACGCCATAGATCACAACCGTGCCCGAATCGGCCTGGACGACATTATCGGTGCAGTCGAGAATGTGAACATCGCCGGTTGTGACGTTACCGAATTCGTCCTTGTCGCGCACGCGCCCAAGCGCGGCCCATGTACCGATGTCGTCCCAGCCGAAATCTCCGGGAACCACTGTCACGTTCGTGCTCCGCTCGAGCACGCCTACGTCGACCGAGACAGACTTGGCGACGCTGGCAAAAAACTCCCGTGCTTCGGCATCGCGATCGAGAGCAAGCGCCTTGGCCAGCTCCGGCGTATGCTGCTTCACCTGGGCCAGAAAGTCTCCCACGCTCCAGACGAAGATTCCCGAATTCCAGAGATAGCCTTCGGAGCGCAGCTTTTCAGCGCGCGCGCGATCGGGCTTCTCGACGAATCGTTTGACTGGCGAGCCCCCCTTCCTATCCGGACTGGTGGGCTGGATATAACCAAATCCCTGGTCGGGGCGCGTCGGGACAACTCCGACGGTGACGAGTGTATGCGTTCTCTGCGCGATCTCCTCGGCCTCGAGCAGAACTTCCCGGAATCGAGCGTCGTCGCCGATGAACCAGTCGGCGTGGACCGAGATCATTGTTGCATCGATTCCGTCCCTGCGCTCGATGTTGAGAGCAGCCCAGGTCAGCGCCGCCGCCGTTCCGGCCGGCCGTGGCTCGGCGATGATGTTCTTGCCCGGAATCTCGGGAAGGAGTTTCCGGATCGACTTCACCAGATTCTCGCTGGTGAGCACCAGCGTATGGTCGGGGTCCACGATCGGGCCCAGCCTGTCTATGGAATCCACGAGCAAAGGTTTGTCGCTTATCAGCGGCAGCAACTGCTTGGGACGCTCGGGTGTGCTGAGCGGCCAGAATCGCGAGCCGACACCGCCGGCGACAACAACAGCCCAGCGGCTCACTCGCCGCTCATTCCCGCCTCGTCAGGCGCTCCAGTGAGACGCGCGACGAGCGCGTACAGCTTTTTCGGGCTGAACGGCTTCGTCAGAAACCGGGTGGCGCCAAGAGCCAGCGCATCGCGTTCGTGCTTGGCGTCGCCGCCCGCTGTGAGAATGATGCACGGCAGCGATTTGAACCGTTCCTGTTCGCGAACCTTTTTCAGCACATCGAGGCCGCTCAGCTTGGGCATCATGAGATCGAGCAGGGCGAGATCCAGCTGACCGTCGTTGTTGATGAATTCGAGCGCTTCCTCGCCGTCGTACGCGAGGCTGACCCTGAATGGACCCTGCTCGAGCTTCATCTTGATGATTCGCCCGATGTGGGGCTCATCGTCCGCAACGAGCACGTGGCGGAGAGGCGTGGCGGTGTCAGTCACGACTAGATCAGCGATGCGATGTTGCCGCGGTAGCGGCGAACGTCGAAGAGGAGTCCGCCCAGGTCGGCCGACTGACGGAGCAGCACGAGCAGGAGCGTGTCGTCAGCAAGAGCGGCGATGATTGCGTACCCCTTCTGATGCTCGAGGATTGCGGTGTTCATCGGTCCCTGGATCGTCGCCAGTCCGAGGCTCTCCGCCTCCGAAACGAGGGCTGGGACGCGGGCGGCGAGGTCTTCATTGTTCAGCCCGGGGGCCGCAAACCCTTCGATCAACAGACCGTCTTTTCCCAATACCAGAACAGCATCAACTCCGGGGCGCTGGCGAAGCGCGCTCGTGAAATCTCTTATGTTGGGCATTGGTGGGTGAGGAAGTTGCGAAGCTAGGAAGCTGAAAGAGTGAAGTCAAGCGCGGCAATTGCTTGAACTGTCGTAAGTTACGGGGTATTATCGTGAAGCAACCTCTCCAGTCTCTCATCTGTCTCATCTACCGAATGAAAGCTCGTCTCGCACTTCTCGCGGCGATGTCTGTCGTGGTGGGTCTGAACGCTTGTGGGGATCCCACAAACGTTGGGGCCAACATCCCCACAACCGTCGACACGCTGTCCGTCTTTGCCCTCTCGGGTACGCCTCCAACATACCCAAGCGGCATCTCCCTCGTTGCCCGTCAGGCAGTTCGTGTTGACGGGTTCGCATCGTTCGACGTGGCGTTCGACATCAACGCTGCCGGAAACGCCGTCATCTATCCAGTCAAGCTCGTCGTGAGCTCGGCGGGCGGCTCGCGCCCCGTTGGCCTGATCAAGGTCGGGGGCGTTTTCGACCAGGTGCTTGCAGCCCCGAAGTCCGGCTTCGGCCCGGATTCCGGAATCGTCATGGCGCCAGGTGAAGTTGTGGTGGTGCAATCGGCGCACAACACCAGCGGTGATTTGTGCGTGTTCGCCCTCAATCCCAATATCTACGCCAAGTTCACGGTGGACAGCGTCAATCTGTCGACACGATTGCTCTATCTCCGAATGGGGCTCGATCCGAACTGCGGCTTCCGTTCATTCGCGACTGGAATTCCAGCCAACTGATTCGTGCACGACCTCAGGATGGTGCGCGAGCACATCGACGCACTTCGCGCTGGCATGCGGCGGCGCGGAGCACTCGATGCGCTCTCGCCGACCATCGAGCGTGCCATTGCTCTCGACAAGTCGCGGCGCGAGACAATCCAGGCGGTTGAGGAGCGAAAGGCTGCCCGCAATGCGGTCAGCCAGCAGGTAGGCCAACGAAAGCGCGCCGGCGAGCAAGCCGACGATCTCCAGCAACAGTCGCGGGCGCTGGGCGACGAAATCGCGCGGCTCGATCGCGAGCTCGCGGAGACCGAGGGCGAGCTCTCGGCGATTCTGCTGGAGATTCCGAACGTTACTCTCGACCAGGTTCCTTCGGGCGGGGAAGAGAACAACACTCCCGTGCGGAACTGGGGCACGCCCCGCGAAGGAGCGCGCGTCGAGCCGCATTGGGAAGTCGGCGCCAGGCTTGGGATCGTCGACTTCGAGCGGGGCGCCAAGATCAGCGGCTCGGGCTTCATCGTATTTCGCGGCATGGGAGCTCGTCTCGTGCGCTCGCTCATGAACCTCATGCTTGATGTTCACACCGGGCAGCACGGCTATGAGGAGACGTGGGTTCCGGTAGTCGTCAATCGCGCGAGCATGATCGGCACCGCCCAGCTTCCCAAGTTCGAAGACGATATGTACGCGTTGAAGGGAGAGGACGCGTTTCTGATCCCAACCGCGGAAGTGCCCCTGACGAATCTCTTTCGCGACGAAATCCTGGCGGAGTCGGATCTCCCAAAATCGATTACGGCGTATTCCCCCTGCTTCAGACGGGAAGCGGGAGCGGCGGGGAAGGACACTCGTGGGCTGCTGCGAGTGCATGAGTTCGACAAGATCGAGCTCGTCCGGTTCGCCACCCCCGAGACTTCTGGTGACCAGCTCGAGCTTCTCACCGGCCACGCCGAGAAAATCCTGAAGCTGCTCGAACTTCCGTACCGTGTCGTTCGCCTCGCGTCCGGGGATACCGGTTTTGCGAGCGCCCACACGTACGACCTCGAGACCTACGCGCCCGGAGTCGGCAAATGGCTCGAGGTGTCTTCGTGCAGCAACTTCACCGACTTTCAGTCGCGCCGCGCCAACATCCGCTATAAGCCGGCGGACGGCGGAAAGCCGCGGTTCGTCCACACTCTCAACGGCTCGGGGCTCGCCTTTCCCCGCGTCATCGCGTCAATTCTGGAGCACCATCAGCAGGAGGATGGCACCGTGCGCGTCCCCGCTGCGCTCAGTACCTATCTCGGCGCAGAGCGCCTGACCTGAGCAGATGCGCCGGCTCGCTCCGGTAACGCTCGTCACCATCGGCGTGCTCGCGCTGCTCGCGTGGTACGTCACTTACACCCGTGGCGTAGTGCGAGAGCTGAGGCAGGAAGCGTCTCGTGTGGGACTCATGTACGCGCGCGTGTACAACGGTCTCAGCGATCCCAATCCTGACGGCGCGACATCCGCGCTGCTCGATCTCTCCCGGTACATACGCGAGTCGGGGGTTCCGATGATCCTGACCGACGTGGGGGGAAATCCGACTGACACTGCCAACCTGCCGTTCTCGTCCGCGCTCAACTCGAAGGAGATCCGCAACTACATCATCCAGCTCGATCAGCAAAATGTCCCGATGGTCGAGCCAGGTGTGGGAACTGTGCATTTCGGAAACACGGCGCTAGTTCGGGGGCTGATTCTGATTCCGGTGCTCCAGTCCATTCTCATCGGGATGGTGCTGATCGCGGGCGCGTATGCGTTGCGCACGCGGGGTCGCGCCGACCGCGAGCAGGTGTGGGCGGGCATGGCGCGGGAATCCGCGCACCAGCTCGGGACGCCGCTCTCCAGCATCAGCGGCTGGATCGAGCTGCTCCGCGAGACCGAGCCCGAAGCCACCACTGTTGCGGCGCTCGATCACATGGAAGCGGACCTGGAACGACTGAAGCGCGTCGCGCACAGGTTCGAGCGAATCGGCCGGCCTCCCCGGCAGGAGGCTGTGGACCTGGGGATCCTCGTCGACCGCGTGGCGGCCTACTTCAGGGCGCGAGTTCCAACGCTTGCGCAGCGTGTGACGGTATCGTCGTCACACCAGGGCGAGCTCGTCGTTCAGGGAGATCCGGTGCTCCTCGAGTGGGCGCTCGAGTCGCTGGCCAAGAATGCGATCGATGCTCTGGCGGGACGTGATGGCAAGGTGGAGATATCGGCCGAATCACTTCCCGAGGGTCGAGTCCGGGTTCGCGTGGCGGACGACGGACCCGGCGTTCCCCGCGAAATCCGTCATCAGATATTCGATCCGGGATTCTCCACCAAGGAGAAAGGGTGGGGAATCGGGCTCTCGCTAGCTCGCCGCATCGTGCGCGACAGTCACGAGGGCGAGCTGCTTCTGGTTCCGTCCGAACGCGGCGCGACATTCGACATGATCCTTGGCTGATCGCGTTATCTTGAGATGATGCCTGAACCGACAAACGCGGCCACAATAGAACGCACCGAGCCCCTCGCGGGCCTCAATCCAGCCCAGCGCGAAGCAGTGCTCCATTTCGAGGGTCCGATGCTCGTGCTTGCGGGGGCGGGGTCGGGCAAGACGCGCGTGCTCACCACGCGCATCGCGCGACTGATCGAACACCACGGCGTCGATCCGTCGCGCATCCTCTCCGTCACCTTTACCAACAAAGCCGCCGGTGAGATGCGCGAGCGAATCGGGAGACTCCTCGGCGAAGAGCCGAGGGGAATGTGGAGCGGGACCTTTCACGCCATCGGCGCGCGGATCCTTCGCAGCTCTGCCCACCACGTTGGCCGGACGTCGAGCTTCACGATCTATGACGAGGACGATTCGCTGGGCGTCGTCAAGCGGATCATGGAACAGGAAGGCGTGCCGCAGAAGCAGTACAGCCCGAAGGTGATCTCCTCGCTCATCTCCGATGCGAAGAACGCGCTCGTCCCTCCCGCCGAGTACGAATCGCTGGCAATGGATCCGGTGTCGCGCACCGCGGCGAAGATCTATAAGCGGCTGGAGCCGACGCTCCGCGCCGCGAACGCGGTGAGCTTCGACGATCTCCTCGTCCTCCCGGTCGAGATATTCCGCAAGGACGAGACGATGCTCGCCCGTTATCGCGACAGGTTCCAGTTCATACTCGTCGACGAGTATCAGGACACCAATCGCGCGCAGTTCCAGTTCATCAAGCTGCTCGGAAGCGGGCACGGAAACGTCGTGGTCGTTGGCGACGACGATCAGTCCATCTACGGCTGGCGTGGCGCCGACATCCGCAACATTCTCGACTTCGAGAAGGAGTTCGCAGCGTCGAAGCTGGTCCGTCTGGAAGACAACTACCGCTCGACTCCGAACATCCTTCACGTCGCCAATGCCGCGATCACCCAGAACATCGGGAGAAAGGGAAAGACGCTCCGCGCGACCCGCGAGGCAGGTGAACCGGTCACACTCCTCGCCGCGCTCGACGAGCGGGATGAGGCGGATTTCATCCTCGAAGAGATCAAGGCACGGCGGAGCCGGGAGGATCGTGGCTTCAACGAGTTCGCCGTGCTGTATCGAACGAATGCGCAGAGCCGTGCGCTGGAAGACGCGCTGAGGAGGGAAGCAATCCCGTACCGCCTCGTCGGATCTGTCCGCTTCTACGATCGCCGCGAGATTCGTGATCTGATGGCGTACCTGAAGCTCATCGCCAATCCTTCCGACGAAGAGGCATTTCGCCGCGCCATCGCCGTGCCCAAGCGGGGAATCGGCGATAGCACCGTCGACACCCTGTCGGCGCGCGCACGCCAGGTAGGAGTCTCGCTCTCGGAAGCGGCAGCACGCGAGGACCTCCAGGAATCCCTGCGTCCGGCGGCGCGAAAGGCGCTGGCGGATTTCACCCGCATGATGTCCGAGCTGCGCGAGCGCGCGAAGGATACGAGTGTCGACGTTCTGATTCAGGAACTCATCGGCGAGATCCGCTACGTGGACTACCTCCAGGCCGAAGGCCCGGAGTCCGCCCGCGACCGCATCGAGAATCTGAGCGCGCTCGTCAACGGGGCGGCAGAGACGGTCATCGACGACGGCGGTGAGGTGGGGCTGACGCCGCTCGATCATTTTCTGCAGCGCGCCATGCTCGTCGCCGGCGCTGACGCGCTCGATCCTTCGGCCGACGCCGTGACGCTGATGACTCTACACAACGCCAAGGGACTCGAGTATCCGGTCGTCTTCCTGACGGGACTGGAAGACGGCCTGTTTCCGCTGGCCCAATCTTTCGACGATCCTCCCAAGCTCGAGGAGGAGCGGCGCCTGTTCTACGTCGGAATCACGCGGGCGGAGGAGAAGCTCTACCTCTCTCACACGGAAATGCGCCGGCGGAACGGCGAGCTCTTGCCGTCGATTCAGTCGAGATTTCTGCGCGAGATCGCAGCGTCCAATCTGGAGTTGCGAAAGACGCTCCGCGTGAGCACGATGGGGCGCGGAGCCGCGGGCCGCGACATGGGCTTCAAGGGTTCGTATCCGGCGCGCCGCACACACGATGTTCCTTCCTGGCGCAAGGTGGATCCCATTGCCGAGGCCGAGCGGTCGCAGGACGAGCCTCGTTACGTGAAAGGCGAACGGGTGAAGCACAAACTCTTCGGCGACGGATCCATTGCCGAGCTCACCGGCGTAGGCCGCGAGGTGAAGGCCGTCATAGATTTTGACGACGAAACAGTCGGACGAAAGACGATCAAGCTTGCTTACACAACTCTGGAGCGCGGGCAGGAATAGTGGCTGTCACACGTGAGGATGTGCTGCACATCGCGGATCTTGCGCGCCTTGGCGTCGACGGCCCGCGTGCCGACGAGCTGACGAAAGAGCTGAGCGCGATCCTCGCGCACATGGAAGTTCTTTCGCAGGTGGATACGTCGGCCGTTTCGGGGAGCACCGGAGTCGGGGTGGAAGGGACGCCCCTGCGACCGGACGTCGGGGTGCCACCGTTGCTCGAGAGCGCGCTCGAATCGTTCGCGCCCGCCATGCGCGACGGCTTCTTCATCGTTCCGCGTCTCGCCACGCACGAGGACTCTGCCGAGAGCGGCGCTTGACCGTCGAGAACTTCACGAAGCTCGGCGCGGCGGAAATCGCGTCGAGCGTCCGCGCCGGTGATGCCTCTCCGTCCGATATGGTTCGGGCGTCGTTCGAGCGGGCGCGGGAGATTGGGGCCGGGCCCGATGCGCTCAACATCTACCTGCATTCGGACGAGAAGGCGAGCGTCGAAGAGGCGGCGGCCGTTGAGAAGCGTCTCGGCAACGCGGCGGACGGCGGAATCCTGGCGGGAGTCCCCGTTGCGATCAAGGACAATATTGCGTCCCTCGGCCTGCCTACCACGTGCGCGTCAAAGATTCTCGCTGGATACGTGAGTCCGTTCGAGGCGACGGCCATCACGCGGCTCCGTGCGAATGGCGCCCTGATCGTCGCCAAGACGAATATGGATGAATTCGCGATGGGGTCGTCGACGGAGAACAGTGCCTTCGGCCCCACGCGGAATCCGCACGATGTGCGGTGTGTTCCTGGCGGATCGTCGGGTGGGTCGGCCGCCGCGGTCGCCGCCGGCATCACGCCGCTGGCGCTGGGATCTGAGACCGGCGGATCAGTTCGCCAACCCGCGGCATTCTGCGGAGTGGTCGGCGTGAAGCCGACGTACGGCCGTGTGAGTCGCTACGGGCTGGTGGCCTTTGCTTCATCGCTGGACCAGATCGGCGTGTTGGGGCGAACCGTCAATGATGCCGCGCTCGGCCTCGAGTCAATCGCCGGCTTCGACAAAATGGATTCGACCAGCTCGGACGAACCAGTTCCGATCTACCGGTCGTCAGCGCTCGGCGGCCCCGCGCCCGATACACGGAGTCCCGCCACTGAGGCGATTCGTGTCGGACGGACGCCAATTCCGGCTGCCCCGCCTCCCAACGCGACCACGCTCGAGGGAGTGGTGATCGGAAAGCCGAAGGAGTATTTCCCCGAGTCGCTGGACGCGAGCATAAGAGATCTGTGCGAACGCTCGCTCGACCGCCTGCGCTCGATGGGCGCGACCGTTCGGGATATCTCGCTGCCGCGCTCACCGCTTGCGATCCCCGTCTACTACATCCTCGCGCCTGCGGAAGCCTCGTCCAACCTTGCGCGTTTCGACGGCGTGCGATACGGGCTCCGGGTCGACCCCGGCAAAGGATTGAAGGCGATGTACGCGGCGACGAGGTCGCAGGGATTCGGACCCGAGGTTACGCGTCGAGTGCTCCTCGGGACGTACGTGCTCTCCGCGGGCTACTACGACGCCTACTACAAGAAGGCGCAGGCGGTGCGAACGCTGATCACGGATGATTTCCGTTCGGTATTCTCTAGCGGAGTAAACGCGATTTTCACGCCGACCACGCCCACCACCGCGTTTCCGGTCGGCGCGATCAGCGATCCCTACGAGATGTACTTGAACGACATTTTTACGGTGACGGCGAATCTCGCGGGCGTCCCGGCGATGTCCATCCCCATTGGGCGGGTGCGGCGGTTGCCAGTCGGCGGACAGATCATCACCGCGCATTTCGACGAATACACGATGTTCCGCGTTGCCTACGCGCTGGAGGCGGCGCTGGGACCCGAGGCGCACCAATGAGCCGCGAGCGCTACGAGATGGTCGTTGGACTCGAGGTGCATGTGCAGCTCAAGACGCGCACCAAGGCGTTCTGCGCGTGCTCGACGGATTTCGGCGCGCCTCCCAATGTCAACACCTGTCCGACGTGTCTCGCTCTGCCCGGCGCGTTGCCGGTCCTGAATGAGCGGGCCGTCGAGCTGGCCACGAGAGCGGCGCTCGGGCTGGGCTGCAAGGTCAATCCTGTCTCCGTATTCGCGCGCAAGAATTATTTCTATCCCGACCTCCCCAAGGGCTATCAGATCTCGCAGTTCGATCAGCCGCTCGCGACCGGAGGAACAGTTGCGATCGGCAAGAACGAAGCGGGGGCGGACGTCCTGATTGGAATCACGCGTCTGCACATGGAAGAAGACGCGGGCAAATCCATTCACGACCGTTATCCTGGCGCGACCGCTATCGATCTCAATCGTGCCGGTGTTCCGCTCATCGAGATCGTGAGCGAGCCGGACATCCGGACTTCCGCCGACGCCGGTGCCTATCTCCGCACCCTCAAGCAGATCCTCCAGTACCTCGATGTCAGCGACGTGAGCATGGAGGAGGGGAGTCTGCGCGTCGACGCGAACATCAGCGTGCGCCCGCGCGGACAATCGAAGCTCGGGACGAAGACCGAAGTAAAAAACATGAACTCGTTCTCCGCCGTCGAGCGGGCGCTGGAAGTCGAGTACGAGAGACAGGTCGCCCTGCTGGACGCCGGCGGGAAAGTCGAACAGCAGACTCTGCTCTGGGACGGCGCGCGTGAAACCGTTCGCACCAGCAGAACGAAGGAA
>Ga0193727_1000242_pt1 | contig 19663 bp, 16 predicted proteins | sample H2c2metaG_FD_143051 | JGI IMG/M metagenome (GOLD analysis project Ga0193727, IMG submission 143051) | Soil microbial communities from a riparian zone of the East river system, Colorado, United States - H2c2 | ecosystem: Environmental > Terrestrial > Soil > Riparian zone | place: USA: East River...
GTCCATTTCTCCCTCCAATAAGACGTACATCTTGTCACGCTTGTCGCCTTCCCGGAAAAGGAAATCTCCGGGCGCGAGTTGCAACGCGTCAGCATCGTGATCAAAAAGGTTCGCAGGATTCATAAGTGCAATGTAATCGGCGATAGAAACTACAAAAAAGGCACGATCACTGCCAAGTTACGATTGGGTGACAACCTTCCCTGCGCCGCAATCAAACGTTTCGTTGTGCGTGCGGATGAGAAGCTGACTGCGTTTGTGGAACTGGAATCAGTGGTCCGTCGACTGGCACCTTTTACCGACATCGGAAACTTGATGATTTTCGTTTTGAGTTCGGCCCTCAGCTTCGCATTTCACGACGAATGTAATTGTTAAACCTCCCGCAGGTATCCCCAGGTGTGCAGCTTGTCGTGGTCCTCGAACCACCGCTCGCCGATGTCATCGCGGTAGTACATGTCTGGAATCATGATGTTCCGGATGCGTGAATAGGCCTGTGCCTGGGCTTGATGCATCGTCTGCCCGAGTCCGCAGACCACCAGCACCACGCCCGATGTCCCGGCCACGTACCACTGTCCGTTCACCTGCATGACGTCCTCGATGTGCACCTCTTCGGGGATGCCTTTCTTGAATAGGATCGCCGCATGCTTCGATACGGAGAGGAACGTGGCGTCATCGTCGAACGGGAACGGTGAAACAACCACGCGCACCCCGATCTGGAAGCCGCTCTTCACTTTCAGCTTCGGGTTCGCGCCTGCGGCGAGATCTGCGAGGAACTGCCCAATCGGCGTAGTCATGCCCTCCTGCTGGATGCTGATGGTCGGATATCCGAAGCGCGCAGTGAACTCTAGTGGGTAGATACCGTTGCCGTTCACAATGCAGTTGAGATCGATGTAGCCGACGTAACCTTCGGAGGCGAGCTTCGTTTCCATCTTTTTGAGAGTGGAATTGAACAATTTGTTAGGGCCGCTCCAGAACATCGCCGTGCCCATTTCGCCCGTTGACGGACCGATGTTGCCGGGAAAGAGCTTCTTGTGCTCGAAATTTACGTTGAGCGGATAGATGAACTCCTTCCCGTTGAAGAACGCGCCGACTGCGACCTCTACGCCGGTCATGCGCCGCTGCAGTTGGAATTGCCTGATCTCGTCCGGAAAAGATTCCTTGTACGCCTCGAGCACGCGGATCACATCCTGCCCGTCATCTTCATCCCCGACGAACAGGCGACGTTTCACATTAGCGGCCGTCCCTGAAGGCTTGATGACGTAGCGCTCCGGATTTTCCTTCACGTAAGCGATCGCGTCATCGAAGTTATCGAAATCGCGGTAGGACACGATGTTGATGCCCTCCTTCTTGAGTTCCTCCTGGCCGAAGGAGCGATCGTCCTCGAGCCGGTCCGTGTACGGCGTGCCTCCTACCACGAGCTTGCCCTTCGCGCGCAGCGACTGAGCCTTCTGGCCCTGGCCGAGCGTATCGTCAAACACAATGACGTCCGCCGAATCCACCTCGCGCTCCCAGTCGCGCACTTTTGGCACGAAACCGTCGGCGATGTCGCGCTCCTTTTCGTTCTCAATGCAATAGCGCACTTCGTGGCCTTCCTTCGCCACCTGCCAGGCGATGTCGCTGATGAGCCCGGTAATCGAAACGAAAAGAAACTTGCGCTTGTCGCCGTTCATTGAGCCCCGCTCCGGGTGCAGCGGGATTATGCATCAGACTGCGCAAATTGGTAGCAAGTTACGATTGCGTGACATTGGCGCGGCCCGATAGAAATAGTCGTCAAGCCACAGCTTCGTTAGAGTTGCGGTTGTAGCGGTGCTCGCGGCGGCGAACGCTTCTACACTTTCAGCGCGCCCGCCGGTCATGCCCTGCCATTCTCATGTGACAATTTCCTTGCACGGAGTTGTTGCCGTGTCTTTTGTTCAAATAATGGAAGTCCCACGCGATCCTTCCGCTTCGCGGTACGAGCACGTCGGCAGAGGGCTCCGACGCAGTGACCTCCATCGCGACCCGATCAAGCAGTTCGCCAATTGGTTCACCGCCGCGATTGAGGCTGGCATTCACGACGTCAACGCGATGAGCCTTGCGACGGCGGATCGCGACGCAAGACCGTCGGTGCGAATCGTTCTGCTGAAGAGCTTCGATCAAGATGGCTTCGTGTTCTTTACGAATTACGAAAGCACAAAGGGGAAACAGCTCGAGGCCAATCCATACGCCGCGCTTGGGTTTTACTGGATCGAACTTGACCGACAAATTCGTGTCAGTGGAAAAGTGGAAAAGACCTCGCGCGAAGAGTCGCAAAGTTATTTTCATTCGCGCCCCGTCGGAAGCCAGTTGAGCGCATGGGCGTCGCGTCAAAGCGAGGTGCTCGATGGCCGGCGTGTACTCGATGCGCGCATGGCGAAGATGACGGAGCGCTACGGCGAAAAGCCAATTCCATTGCCGCCGCACTGGGGCGGTTATCGACTCAAGCCGGATAAAATAGAATTTTGGCAGGGCCGTTCCAACCGTTTGCATGACCGGTTTCGATACACGCGACAGGCGGATGGATCGTGGCAAATCGATCGGCTCGCACCATGAGAAATGACGAATGACGAATGTCTAATGACGAAGGAATGACGAAATCCGAATGACGGAGCTCGCTCGTTGCCGTTTTCGTCATTTGAACATTCGGGCTTCGTTCGTCATTCGTGGATTCGAGCTTCGTCATTGTTAATACATCGGTCGATGAAGAATCCCGACGGCAGAATCCAGATCGTCCAAGGCGACATCACTAAACTGGACGTTGATGCCATTGTGAACGCGGCGAACACAACGCTCCTTGGCGGTGGCGGCGTCGATGGAGCGATTCACCGCGCCGCAGGCCCCGAGCTGCTCGCCGAATGCCGCACGCTGGGCGGTTGTCGTCCCGGCGAAGCTAAAATCACGCCCGGATATCGTTTACCAGCTCGCTTCGTCATTCACACCGTCGGTCCGATCTGGCGCGGCGGGAAACATGACGAAGCGCGAACACTGGCAAATTGCTACCGCAATTCGCTGCAGCTTGCGGTGGAAAATGAAATCAAAACACTGTCGTTTCCGGCGATCAGTTGCGGCGCTTACGGTTATCCTGTTAAGGAAGCCGCGCAGATTGCATTCACAGCGACGCGCGAATTTCTCACCGTGAGCGATACTCCCCAGAAAGTGATTTTCGCTGTTTGGGGCGAAGACATTTACGACGCGTATCGTGACGCGCTTCAAAAATGACGAAGGACGAAGGAATGACGAAATCTGAATGACGATAAGAACGATAACGTTGAGCTTTCGATCATTCGAGCTTCCTTCGGGCTTCGTCATTCGTGCTTCGTCATCATTTTACCTCCCGCTGTCACCAACATTTCGCAGGTAGACAGACGCAATCAGGCCGTCATTTTCGATTTTCTTTTGTATGAATCCAAACGAAAACGATTTTACGAGGGACGAACCGCTTCCGGCGCAGCAATTTCAGCCACACGAAGAAGACATTGGCTCAACTGGGCGCGAGCAGTTTCGTCGAGCAAAAGAAGAAGTTTCCACGCAAATCAGCCAGACCTGGGACCAAACGAAAGAGAAGGCGAGCCAGGCGCTAGAGCGTACCGAAGATTTCATGCGCGAAAATCCTGTGCCGACTATTCTCGGCGCGCTCGGCCTTGGAATCGCCATTGGCCTGGCTATCCGCTACGCCACTCCGAGCGAACGCAAACGCGAAATCGAGATGGAATCGCCGTGGGGGAAATTCAACTGGAGCGTTCTCTCGCTGCCATTTCTCTGGCCGTTGTTCAAATCGGCGCGCGAAAAATCGGAAGATGTCATGCGAAACGGCGTTAAGCAGTGGAAAAAAATGGACGTAGAAAGCTACGCAAAGCCTATCCGCAAACGCTGGAAAGCGTGGACGCGCTGAGCGCTGGCGGGTTTGTTGAGCCGCATTCAGTGGCGCCGACCACAAGCTCGGAGCGCCGGGCAAATCTCCGGAGCTAACAGTTTGGTGTATGCACGAGAATTCTCGTGCTTCACGCGTGCTAGCTAGATAATTTGCCCGCAATTCTCAGCTCGCGACGTGATTGTCCAAATCTACGAAGTTTCGACCCCCGCAGAGGCTCACGCACTCAGCGCAATGGGCGTCGATCACATCGGTGTTCTGGTGGGCGAGGGCTCGTTTCCTCGCGAGCAGACAATCGAAAAAGCGCGCGAAATTTTTGCGGCAATCCCCGCGGGATCAAAAGCATCCGCGTTGTCCCTTTCTCACGACGTGGATCTCATTCTGCGGCTCACCGCCGCGTTAATGCCGGCCATCTTGCATCTCGGAGCAGCGCAACCGCATCTCTCACCAGCAGTCTTGCGAACAGTCAAAGCGGAGTTTCCGAAAGTCTCGTTGATGCGGAGTATTCCGGTAGTTGATGAAAGCAGCATTGCCCTCGCTCGTTCGTACGATGGGATCGCCGATTGGCTTCTTCTCGATAGCTACGAATCCGGCGATCGCCAGATCGGGGCCTTGGGCGTGACACATAGCTGGGAACTGGATCGACGCATTATCGAAAGCGTGCGGATTCCAACGATCATCGCCGGCGGATTAGGACCAGAGAACGTCCAGGAGGCGATTCGTGTCGCGCGTCCAGCAGGCGTCGATTCGAAGACGAAAACCGATAAGAGCGACGGTAGCCATACAAAAGATTTGCAGAAGGTGTCGGCGTTCGTGCAGGCGACGCGTGGCCCAAATTGTGTCACCAATTAGCATCTCGTTTCACTCGGCGTTGTGAGCCGTGCTAAGGGCGAGAAAACTGTTGATTAGATCGGCAAGTGCTCGTGGGTACTGCGCTATGAACGCGTGGCCGCCGTGAGGGAACTGACCGAGCCAGGCGCCGGGAATTGCGTTCACCAGTTTCAGGGCGTTTGAAGCGGGAATCACGATGTCCTCCGTTCCGGTAGCAATCAACACTGGCACACGTATCTCTCGCAACTGGCTGGCGACGCCGTTTTGATGCCATGCGTCCATCGCTGCAGCCTGCCGGTTCAGGAGTTCAGCCGGCAATTGCGCTCGCGCCACCGCTACAATGTCGCCGAATTCGCGGTAGAAAGATTCGGCGACGTCGGTTGGAAAAAGAAGGAATAACAAACGCCGTGCCTGCTCGTTAGGCGTGCCGGAAGTGTCAGTGAGTTCGGACCACACGTCAGGTGAGGCGAGATCGGCTTCAATTCCTCCGAAGTCCGTCGACAAAAGCACGAGTTTGTCAACGCGATCCGCGTAGTTCAATGCGAGTGCCTGCGCGATGAATCCACCCATTGACCAACCCAGCACATTCGCGCGCTCGATACCGAGGGTCTCGATTACATGTGCTGCATCAGCAGCCAGCTTCGCGAAGTCGAATGACTGTCCATCGTCTGTAGAGCCGCCGATGCCGCGGTTGTTCAGCAGGATCAGTTCGTTCGACGACGCGAGTCGATCAATGAAAGATGGATCCCAGTCTGCACTCGTCGCACCGAATCCATTCAACACCACAAGCGGCCGGCCCTTCCCGATTCGGCGATAAACGATTCGAGCACCATCAACCTCGATCATTGGCAATGACTCAGCTTCCATCGGTGGCAGAACTCAATGATTTCAAGCGTCGGGTCACGCCAAGAAAAGTGTCAATCAACTATGACCCGGGTTTGTGCCGCGTTAATCTATCAGGCACCGTCGATCCGACAGTTGAATCTTGAACGTTGAGCGATGAACGTTCCCGTTCATGGGAAACGTTACGGGAGTTCAATTGTTCGGGCTGCTTACTCTGTCCGCAGCCGTTTTCGCTGGGTGCTCTTCGAGCAACAAAGTGGGTGGCGCATCTGCTACCAACCAAACCATTCCGGGCGCAACCAAATGGGGGCATTACGACGGCGAACCCGTGACGAAGTGGAATCCAGACGGACGCACGATGACGCTCTTAACTGAGTTGCACTACACTGATCCGCACGGGCAAGTTTGGGTCGCGCCGATTGGTTCGGTCGTCGATGGTGCATCCCTTCCGCGGTATCTTTGGTCGATCATGGGCGGACCGTTTGAAGGCAAATATCGGAACGCTTCGGTGCTGCACGATGTCGCGTACGACGAGCACAAGCGGCCGTGGCAGGATTGCGACCGGATGTTTTACTACGCCATGCGTTGTAGCGGGGTTGGCGCGACCGAGTCCAAGACCATGTATTACGCTCTCTACAAATTCGGGCATCATTGGAAGTTTCCCATCAAGCGCGGCAAACCGGTGAAATATGAAGGCGCGCTAGTGGCGAGAGGCGAAGAAATTCCGCGCGCGGTCCCAGTGAATCCAACGGAGATCAATCAGGCGCGGAATTGGATCAGCAACACTGATCCCAGTCTGGAGCAGATCGAGCAACGAGCGCAAACCGAAGCGTGGTAACGCCCGCAATCGGTGGGGTCAATTGACGTTAACTAACGAAGCATTCGTTAGGTAACACCTGTGGCGCCGGTTGCGTTCGGAGAGATTTGAATTAACGGGGCCAGCCAATCGGGCGGTTTCATGCCCAGGCGACTCGTGAGGACCTCACGAACGAAACAGCGAAATCACCACTGCATTCCGTGCAAAGTATCTCCGCTACCGCATGCTTGGTGGGTATAGGTTTAGATGCTTTTGAATTTCCTCTAAGAAATCCGGAAAGTCTTTAACCGACTTCTTGCAAAGATTCTGGATCGTGTACGCGCCGAGCATGCGGTAACTCTCGAACTGCGATTCGGAGAAGAACTGGTCAGCGGTGCTCTCGTGCGGAAAAGTTTCGCTCCTCTTAAAGTATTCGTAAATGTCGCGAGGTTCTTCGCCATAGCAGGCGGGCTTTATGTAAATAATTATGCCGTCGGGCGCCTTCTTTCCGTTTACGACCGGGTCCACTTCTGAATAGCGGATATAACCGATGGCGCAGTTGTAGCCTTTCTGGCCGGCACTTTTCAACGCGTCGATTTGGCTGCGCGGATAGATGCTCATCCGATCGAATTCGATCGGAATTCCAAAATCGATGCGAATCTTACGGATTGCTTCACCGAGGTCGGCAAAGGAACACTCTGGATCTTCACCCGCGTCGCTCACCACGATGTAATGACAGCGGCGCAGCACCATCTCGTACAGCCCAAGGTTTTCGAAATGCCCACCGTCGGAAAGATTCACGTATTTGTAATGATCGGTCGTATTGCCCATTGCCTCAGAAAACAGCGGCCCAACTGAATAACGCGGACCAGACCGGCGCCACGTTTTGGCGCCCCACTTCCCTGGATTCCCGAGCCACCAGCCCAGGCGCACGTTAAACAGGGTCATCAAGAAACCGACCACTGGCGAGGAATGGTATCCCATATTGGGATTTGCGGCCGCGCCTGAGATAGCGAGCGCCGTACCGAGCGTAATGCCTTTGCCATCGTTGCCGTATTCGGTCGAGGGCCGGTAACCAACGTGCCACGAGCCGCAGTGCAGAGGGCTCATGGTAAACGATTCAGCCTTTCGCTCCTGCCACGCCAACTCCTCGCCTTTCACGAGATTCAGCGCGGCGTTGAGCACATGAAGAGGCTTATGAACATGATGAGGCTTCCGAGAATACAACTTGTGCAACTCAAAATTATCCTTGGGATCAAACCCGGTAAATAAATGCGGGTTGCGCGCCTTGCGCGACGGGTGTTTGCGATCAAGCCGCTTGCACGACGCGGCGAGGTACGCGCGGATCAACCGGTTGCGATATATCGCGTGGAGGGAAAATGTGTTCGCGTTAATGAAAAAACCCATCACGATCCCGAAAAGCAGCGTGATGCCCGTGAGGAAGGAGACAACGAAGAGTCGTTCGCCTTGCCATGTCTTCCCCACACCCGGCCGCGCGATGATTTCTTGAATCCTAGGCTGCGAGGCGATCACCAATAAAGCCCAGGAAATTACCACCGACAGGAGCACAAAGAAAACCACCGCCACCACAACCAGAAGCCGCTGGAAGCCCACTTTTTGGTCAACCTTTTTGCCTAGCTTGCGTCGAAGAGCCAGCAACGCGCCCGCGATGCCGCTCACTCCCCCGAATGCACCGAGGACGGCCTTGGCCACTGGATTCGCCTCCACTTGGCCGTAGAAAACCTGGAGCTGGTTTCTCGTCGTCGTTGCCGTGATTGCCTGGGCACCCCAAAGAACCATTACGTTGAACACAATCCAGCCGAAAATCGTTATTAAAATCCAAGCTGCCGATCGCCCCCACCATTCGCGATCTTCATCTTTGGTAATCCTGCTTGCCAGACCGGTGAAGAGGAAATTGACCAGCATTAGCACCCCGAGGATCAGTGCGGGCGCAAAGCAAACGTAGTTCAGTGCATGCCGCGCAGGCGCGGGCACAAGAACCGGTTGCACGGCGGTAAGATCTTCCCCAGCAAAGCGAACATGCCTGTACGCTGGGAGCGTCGTTTCTTGTTCACTTGGGATCTCGATGGCCTTGCAATCCTGTTTTAATACGAATTCATTCTCCGCAAGGGAAGCGCCTGCGCTTCCACTAATCTTGACAAATTTGGTGCCAGCGGGAAGCTTGAATGAGGGGTACGGCGAGGTTCTAAACCAGAGCTTTGGGTCTTGATTTGCGGGCTCGATCGTCTTGCAATCGCGGTTTAATACGAAGTCAGTTCCTGAGGGGAACAAAAACAGTCGCGTTGCCATAGCCCACAAGCAAAAACCAGCAAATGCAACGGTGAGCACGATCGCGCCGAATCGCAAAAACGAATCACGAAACGATCGTCCCCACGATTCGCGGTCTTCATCTTTGGTGACCCTCCTTGCCAGACTCGTGAACAGGAAATTGGCCAGCAGCAGCCCCGCGAGAAGCGATACTTGCGCGAAGAAAACGTGGTCGAGAGCGTTCCGAGCGGGGCCGAGAAATATTCTGCTTGCCATAGCCCAGAGGCAAACGCCAGCAAACGCGGCGGTGAGCACGATACCGGTTCGCAAAAACGAATCGATGATGCGACTGGGCCGCGCATCATCGCTATCTTTACGAATTAAAAGAAAAATGCTTGCGAGCAAACCGCCGCTTAAATAGCTGACGACAGCAAAAAGAATGAACTTAGGCAGCCACTCCCCAGGTTGAAAGGGCTCGCTACCGTGAACGTTGCGGAACAAAGCCCACCATGCCGCCAAAATGAGAGACGCAAGGAGCAATGGAACTTGGCGAAACCACAGAAAACACGGGAAGCGGCGTTGCGAATATCGTGCGTTGCCAGTGGAAGGGACATCGATGATCGCGTAAGCCATCGCGACGGCGAGCAATGTGAATCCGACTGCGAGCAAGATCGTCAGGCCTCTGTCCCACTGGTGCGTAACAGAATTCGCCCATGCGGCCCAGTTCAGCTGCGAGGTGTGCTCCTTCAGATACTTTGTTGCCAGTCCTTGCCAGTTCGGCGCCAAGGTGATGGCCGCAAGATAGAACCTGGGGATCATCATGACAGCTCCCAGCAACGAGATCAGGACCAACCAGTTCAGGAACATGTTGCGGATGAAGGTGGTGATCAGTGTCCAAAAATCCACCGAGGTCAGACCAGTTTTCGGCGCCAGATAATTGCTGAACTTCCTAAGATGCCTGATCGGTGGCGGATCGGGATTCAAAGCGGAATCGTGGGGATCTTTCAATGACACCTTACTGCACGATTTCGACAGTTCCTCTACCACCCCGTCAATGCCCTGCGGATGATTCTTGATCCACGCGCTCAGCCAGCTGCCGATGTATCCGCCACCCGAAACGGTGGAGAGATAGTGAAATTTACCAAGCAAGCCGCAGCGCGCGAGGCCTTGTAGAATCCCAAGCCCGAACGTTGCGCTGCGAATGCCGCCACCTGATAGGCAGAGTGCAGAGCGTGTCGACTGCTCCTTATGGATGCGCTCGTAAACGGCTTCCAAGCGCTTCTGTTTTTCCTCGGGGGAAAGTTCCTGTGTGTGCTCGCCTCCAAGCTTTCCATCGAGTTCGTCAGCCAGAATATCAGCAAGTGATTTCGGCTGCGGGCCCGAATGTGTCTTATCACCTATCTTAATATTTCCCCCAACAGCACGGGTATATTACTATTCTACGATAGAGACAAGCTGATTTCTTGAGGATAGTTGGGCATTCTTTGTCTTTCGCGAGATCTCTCCAGTGCAGCGCGGATGGTGTGCGCTGAAGCCCTCCCGCTTCAACGATTTGACGGTTTAACGAATCACGAGCGACGCTTCGTGCTAGAGTCAACGATTCACTGGATTTTCCAAGACACGCGGCGCAATGTTGGAACAATTTGCGCCCGTAGCTCAGCAGGATAGAGCAACGGATTTGTAATTCAAGCCTAACGAGTTGCGTGCGTTTTCACTGTGTTGCACAGTTTGTTTTTCATAGGTAGACGGAACGAATCCGATTCGCGCTGTGTTGCGCAGAATTGCTCTGTTTTGCATAAAAATTTTCCAGACCGTAGAAAACAACCGTGAATGAACAAAGAGTCGGCGCGCGCGCGCGCGAAATGGTTCTCATGGAAGGCGATAATTGAACGTTTCCGCCGCTTCAGGTAAAGTGGCATCCACCTCAAATTTCCGTTCATATCTAATGAAAAAGAAATCCACGTTTCGATCCGCCTTCCCTGATGTCCGCGTTTTAGTTGGTTTGTTTATCGTCCTAGCCTTTCTGCCTGGCCTTGGCGTCTTTTTCAACGCGTCCGCTCAGGTAAATAGCGATCCGAAATTCGCGCCATGGAACCCGTTGGTCTGGCTCGAGCAGAAGGTCACCGCTAGCGACGGCACGGCAAACAGCTACTTCGGCTCGGCGGCTGCGCTCAACGGTTCCACTGCACTCATTGGCGCCGATGGCGACAACAGTTTCCAAGGTGCGGCCTACCTGTTCACCAAATCGAACGGCAGTTGGAGCCAGGGACAGAAGCTGACCGCGAGCGACGGCTTGGCGGGGGACGAATTCGGCTATCGGGTCGTACTCGCCAACGATACCCTTCTTGTCGGTGCATTCACTGCCACTGTGGGCGGCAACGCTAGCCAAGGCGCGGCCTACCTGTTCACCGAGTCGAACGGCACTTGGAGTGAAAGTCAGAAGCTCACCGCAAGCGATGGCGGATTGTTCGACAACTTTGGTGCCTCGGTGGCGCTCGATGGCAGCACGCTCGTTGTCGGTGCAAATGGTGCCACTGTCGGTGGCAACGCTGCCCAAGGCGCCGTCTATGTTTTCACTGAGTCGAACGGTACTTGGACGCAGACGCAGAAACTCACTGGCAATGATGGTGCGGCCTACGATAACTTTGGCCTCTCAGTCGCGCTCAAGGGCTCTACCATTCTCGTCGGTTCGCCTCAAGCCGCTATCGGCGGCAACGCAGGCCAGGGCGCGCTCTATGTGTTCGCCGAGTCGAATGGCACGTGGAGTCAGGTGCAGAAGCTCACCGCAAGCGACGGTGCGGCGAACTCCAGTTTCGGCGAGTCGGTTGCGCTGAACGGCAGCACCGCCCTCATCGGCGCGAACAACGCGACTGTCAACGGCCATTCCTTTCAGGGCGCGGCCTACATCTTTAGCGAGTCGAATGGCACGTGGAGTCAGGTGCAGAAGCTCACCGCGAGCGACGGTGCGGCGAACTCCAACTTCGGCAGTGCGGTTGCCCTGAACGGCAGCACCGCCCTCATCGGCGCGGACGGCTCCACGGTCGGAGGCAACACCTATCAAGGTAAGGCCTATCTGTTCATGGAATCGGGCGGCAACTGGAGCCAGTCCGACACGTTTATTGCCAGCGACGGTGCGGTGGACGACTATTTCGGGGCGGCATTGGCGTGGGACGGCGTCACGGCGCTCATCAGCACGCCGCACCCCACCATAGGCGGCAATAGCTATCAAGGCGCGGCTTACTTCTACCAACAGTCGGGAACACCAAGGGCTAGTCCAACTCCGAGGCCGCGCCCGACCCCGCATCCTCGCCCAACCCTGTAAAGATCATTGCGGCATCAATCTGATTTCGGATGCGCTGCCGTTCGGTCGGCTCCGGTATGGTGGGCTGAAAGCAGCCGCCAACGCGGTTGGATACGCTAAGTTTTTCAGCCGCTCACGCAAAGCCGTGATTCGCGTTTACGATGAAGCGGGCAATGTGATCGACACGCACGAGCACACGGGCGATTTCAAAGATTGATAAGTGCTCGGCAGCTTTACTGATTGCCCCAGTCGTTGGAGCGGCAGTGCAGTTGTAACGCAGTCGTTACCTTTTACCTTTTCCAGTGCCGCAACTTTTGAATCCCGGGGGTTTCAATCTTTGGAAACCTATAACGCTATGAATCGGAGAAAATTCGTTCTCCTTGGTTGGGTGGTAGTATGCGTTTTCGCAGCCTCGACTGCCACGGCGCAGATGAGGGGGCACGGTAATTCGGTGCCCCGGATGGGAATGCGCGGCGCTTTCACGCCACCTTCGATTTCTCGAATGCCGATGCACCGCGCTCCGATCCCAGGTTCGATGGGACGGATCCCAATGCACCGCGCTCCAATGATGAATTCAGCCTTGGGCCTTCGACGCTTTAACCGTTTCAACGATGGAGGCTTTGATCGAGGTGATCGGTTTCATCGCTTCAAGCATTTCAACAAAATCATCTTTATCGGCAACTTCGCCTCTCCATGGTGGTGGGGTCCTTGGTGGGGTTCGAACTGGGTTTACCCATACGAACCCTACGATTATTCCTATCCGTTCGATAACTCCGGCTACAAATCCGGGTATGGTAACTATGGCTATGATTATGGGTCGACCGGCTATGATTACGGATATGTCAACCCGCCTCTGAGGTACTACGACTACGCCGATGACGATGAGAGTGCTGTGCGCAATGTTCTCGCGGAATACCAAGTTTCTTGGAACGGCCATGACACGGCCGACTTCAGTCGTCTCTTCACTGAAGACTGTGACTACGTAAACATCGCCGGTGTCCACTGGAAGGGAGTGCAGGAGATTGTCCAGCGGCACACGGAACTGTTTCAGAAGAGATTAAAGACTGCCGTTCGGAAGCTTACCGGTGTAGAAGTTCGTTTTTCAACACCCGCTGTTGCACTTGTCCATGCTACGTGGGACGTGACCGGTTGGAGTCGTCCCACTGGAGAGGCCGTTCCAGTTCTGAAAGAAATCACCACGATGACGATGGTCAAAACTAACGGGAAGTGGCTAATCACGGCTTTTCAGGACACGGAGAGCGGGGGCTCGACGAAGTAAAGAGCAGAATCTTGTGATTCGTAGTCAAAGCAAATCGAGACGCACGAGCAGGCGGGCGATTTCAGAGAACCGTGATCGCCGATGAGTCGCCTTCGATTCTGGCAAACGTACCCCCCGCGGGACTACATGCAATTTTTTGGTCCCCAGGACTCGCCCCTCCCATCTCGTCTAACATTTATACAACCGTTTATCGCTTGCGTTGCGATTAAGGAAACGGGCTGCCTTTCGGAGGGAGGGTAGCTCTTTTCATGGGAGCGCGAGCGGTCCGGATGTGATCACAATGCCGCTCGCGCTCTTTTTCTAAGAAACGCTTTCCGTCGCCGCGATGTGCGTCTGCAATCCAGAATGTTCGCCCGTTGGAATCAATCGCTGAGACGCAGCCCCGCCTCTACGGATTGTTGACCACTTGCGGCGCTGGTTTGCTCGCTTCAAGCTGGGCGCTCACCTTTTGGAGTGCGGCAGTGAGAGCTTCGATCTGCGTGTGTTGGCACGTGTCAGTTACTATAAGCCGAGCGATGGTCGCTTCTTGTTCCTCGTTCCTGCGATGTTCTTTCAAGAACTCGTTGAGCAACATCGCGTTCACAGCTTCGTAGCGCACCGTCTCAGGTTTGCCATTCCGGTCCGGGGTTACAAGGTTTGGATCGACCTCGGCCACTTCCTCGGCAATCAAGCCAAAAGAGCGAGAGCGCGTCGGATCAATGTCCTTCTTGTAGCGAAAAGTCATCGGCCTGAGGGCGAGGATGGCCTCGCTAGCCTCCGCCATCGGTCTGATCTCCTCCTTGTAGCGCCGTGAGGAGGAGAGTGTTCCGATCTTGTTGCTCGCATTGACGTAAACCGCCCGGGCAGTGGCGACGGAATCGTAGACATTGCGGATCCAAGTGGTGTTGTCTACCCCAGCCACCCCAAAGACGTTTGCACCGATGCAAACATTGTTGTCGCCCGTGACGTCGTGGCCGGCGTAATAACCGATGGCCGTGTTTTGGATACCGGTGGTGTTGTCGTGGAGCGCCCTATAACCGGTAGCCGTGTTGCCGTCGCCATTGGTGTTGTTTGTGAGCGCCAAAAAACCGGTGGCCGTGTTGTAAGATGCCGGTGGTGTTGTCTTGGAGCGTCCGGTAACCGTAGCCGTGTTGAAGTCGCCGGTAGTGTTGCCAAAGAGCGCTTGAAAACCGGTGGCCGTGTTGTAGTCACCAGTGGTGTTGCTAAAAAGGGCGAACGCTCCATTGGCCGTGTTGAAGCTGCCTTCGGTGTTGCTTAAAAGCGCCCCGGCGCCAGTGGCCGTATTTTGGTCTCCGGTGTTGGCAAGGAGCGTACCAGCGCCCACGCCTGTGCAGAAGCTGCCATCTGTGAGGCCGAGGAGCGAATATATTCCGATTGCCGTGTTGTACGTCCCGGTGGTGAGGTTCAAAAGGGCGTTCTGCCCTTCTGCCGTGTTGCCTCCCGGATAGCCGCCATCGGGAGCAGGCACAACCGCTTGCGCGTTTTGGACGAGCCCAAAGCAGACGAGTGCAAATGTGATTAGAACCGGTGGAATACGTGTTTTCATATCCGATGAGTCTCGAAAAACTCTAGCCGGCTTGTCGAGGCAATTCGCCACCAGCGCGAATCGCCGATTACAGTTCAACGAACGCCGTCGGCTTTTCATCCGCGTGCACAACGTGACGTTTCCCGTCCCGATGTGCGTCAACAATCCAGATCGTTCGCCCGCGAGAATCAATCGCTGAGACGCAGCCCCAACTCCAGCCGGCTTTGCTCAGATTGTCCGCGATGATTTCCCGGTTCTGTTTCACAAGCCTACGGCAGCCTAAGGAGCGGACTCTGTCCATTACCCGGCTATCACGTCGCCGCATTGAGGCGGGCCGTAGAGTTGTTCAAGGTGCGACTACGCTCCACCCTGCAGGAAGTGTTGGGCCATAGATGCTCGTAACATGGATGTTATTGTTCATGTACCATATCACTGTGCCGCGTGTGGTCGGGTTGAATAGCAGATAGTCTGGATGACCATCCCTGTTAAAATCAGCCACACCCGCTACTTCCCAGCCCGCAGGAAGCGTAGGGCCATACGCCCCTGTAACATGAACGTTGTTGTTCATATACCAAATCACTGTGGCGCCCGAGTTCGCATTGAACAGTAGATAATCTGGATGGCCGTCCCCGTTGAAATCCGCAACTCCTGCCACGCTCCACCCCGCAGGAAGCGTAGGGCCATGCGTCCCCGTAACGTGAACGTTGTTGTTCATATACCAAATCACTGTGGCCCGCGTCGCTGAGTTGAATAGCAGGTAATCTGGATGGCCATGGCGGTTAAAATCGGCAACGCCCAGTACCTGCCAACCTTCAGGAAGAGTCGGCCCAAAGGAGCCGTTCACATGCACATTGTTGCGCATATACCATATCGCGGTCTGACGTGTGCTCGGGTTGTAAAGCAGATAATCTGGATAGCCGTCGTTATTGAAGTCATTTGGCACGCTTTGACAGACAACTGCTGTTACCGTTCCGGTGCCCTCGTGACCAGGGTTCGGTTCGTAGCCGGGATCGGTGTGGACGATCACCATCTCGGGCACGTCACCGCTGATTATCGGGCCCGATTTCGTTACCAAGCTTGAGACAATTACCGTAATGTCAGACGGGACGCTCTCTGGTGGCCCCGAACTATTGCCCGGAGCACTTTGCCACGTGCCCCCACAGGCCGGCGGATTTGGGTTTGGAGAATTGGCAAAGCCTTTGAAACTTGCTGGAGCTGGACCCCCGCTCAAATGATTTAGCCTCGACCATTGCGCGCCCCAAAACGTCACATGATTACCCACCACCGCATCGAGATCGCCAATTACAAAACCTGTGGCTATAGGAGTCGGTGTTGGCGTAGGAGTCGATGTCGGCGTCGGGGTTTGACCGCTTGCATTGTCGGCAAAAAGCCGGAAGCAAACCACAGCGACGAGAAATACTGGAGCTGCTTTTTTTAGCTGAATCAATGGGTTCATGGTTCTTCCTTTCCTTTTCCCGCCATGGTCAATTTTAGGGACTGCAGGTCCAGAACAGGCGAAGAGCCTAGCGGCGGAAAGTCCTCCGCCTGATTCGAATCCGATTAACGACCCCGAGTCTGCCGAAAATCGTGCGAGTTTGTCAAGACAATTCGCCGCGGCTGTGAATCGCTAATTCGGGTTCCAGAAACGCAGTCAACTTTTCGTCGGCCTGCACAATAAATCGCTTTCCGTCGTCACGATGTGCGTCTGCAATCCAGATTGTTCACCCGTTCGAATCAATCGCTGAGACCCAGCCCAAACTCCAACCGGCGGAGAAGGGGTAAGCTTCAAACTCTAAACAAACGGGCAAACGAGCAAGGTCGGACGAAATTTTCCGCTTACTCACGCTCTAAGTACATCACGGGATTCGAGCTCGAAATCGCTGAACCTTATTTCGGTTGCCGCAATTCGCCATCGAGCACCATTTTCTGCGGCCTGTTTTGCTCACGTCGAGAAAGAGAGTTCCGCAATCCGGCGCAGCACACATTCGAAATCGTCCAGGCTTATTTTGAAGTAGTAGACGGTCTACAGTCGCTGCGAGTTCCCAAAGCAAACGATCCGGCGCCAACGGTTCGTCCCATGTCACGAAAATTCGTTCGGGGCGTACGTTAAACCTTCTGTGCAGTCTCGCGCGTGCCAGCCGTTCGTTCAACGTCGCGGCTTCTGACGCACTGGGAGCGCGGTGGTTCGTATACTCACGCAAGACGCTGTAAAGTAGTTCGCGAAACGCCAACGTTTCGCGAAGCACCCGTTTCCCCTCCGCCTTGCTGGTCTGGATCAAAAGCCGGTTTGCGGTATTCGGATCGATCAGCCCGGCCTGCCGGGCAAATGATGTGAGCGCCAGATAACTGCTCAACCGTTCGGCTGGCGTTGCGGAGAGCCGCTCGTCCAGCGTATTCACGAAGTCCAATGCCGGATGACGACCATTCCACTCGAAAATCGGTCCGGTCGTGCCCATTAACTTAGTGACGGGGGATCGATAGCAACTTGGAAGCTCCTTGTTGTAACCTGTAATATTAATTTGACAGGTTACATGCTCAAAGCCATTCTGTCTACCATGAAGCCAACTTCTTTTCTGACATCCGCCAAAGCGTTTCTATCATTGGCGATGCTGCCGCTCTCCGTTTTCGGTCAACCCAGCCCCGCTCCCAGCTTAGCTCCAATGCAGCTGCAACCGCCAAGCATCGTTCTCCCTAACGACTCCACACAGGCCGCGATCGAAAATCTCCGCGCGCCCAACGTCCACCCGGGATATGAAGAAAAGCTGCGCACGTTTGGACAGTTCATCGGCATTTGGGATATGGACATCCAGTTATTCAATAAGGCGAACCAGATCGTCTATCATCAGCCCGGAGTATGGATGTTCTCATGGATTCTCGATGGCCGCGCGATTCAGGACGTAATTGTCGGTCCGCCGAGATTGGATCCAGCGAACGGCGAGCGCCGGATCGGAACGACGATCCGTTACTATGATGAAACCACCAAGCGCTGGTACATCACTTTCATGACTCCTACAGGCCAGATTTACATTCATTTACAGGGCGGACAGAAGGGCGATGAGATTGTCCTCGAAGGAAAAGACACCGACGGCAGCATGCTACGGTGGATGTTTGTTGAAATTACGCCGGGATCGTTTCACTGGCTCGGCTACACTTCGCCGGACAATGGGAGAACGTGGCGCCTCGAACAGGAGATGTTTGCCAAGCGGCGGGCGCCCGTAACAACAGGGGAAGGTTCCGCATGGTGGCGTCGCAACGACCTGAGAGGATTAGAATCGGCGCGTCTACAACGAACCACTAATGGCTGGCTGTTGTCCGGCACATCGGCATTCGAACACGCCCATTCGCCTTGTTTGCTGAACTACCAAGTGCGTTGCGATGAAGATTGGCACACGCGCCTGGTGCTCGTGGACGGTTGGGTAGATCAACGTTTTGTCCATCATCAGATTGCGGTGAAGCCGAATGGCCGCTGGATACACAATGGAACAGAGTTGGCCCAACTCGATGGCTGTATCGATATCGATCTTAACTTCAGTCCTTCGACAAACACGCTGCCGATCCGGCGACTTTGTCTTGCGGTTGGAGCATCAAGCAAAGTTCGAGCGGCTTGGTTGCGCTTTCCAGATTTTACGCTGCATCTCGCAGAACAGAGCTATACACGGATTGCAACCAATCGTTACGAATATCGCAATGGGAAATTTGAGTCCGAGATCTCGGTCGATTCCATAGGGCTGGTCCGCCACTACCCCTCCGGCATGGGAACCATTGACGGGCACAGGGACGACAGGCGCACCGCTGCACATGGAGGCGTTCGGTCGAATCACTCATGAGGATTACAGTTTGCCAGCTGCCGGATAGGACCGAGGATTTCGAAAGGGCATGGAACCGATTGGCCGAGCATGCGCTTACACGGCGAAGCGACATCCTGGTCTTGCCAGAAATGCCCTTCTATCCATGGGTGTGCGATCAGCGAAAGTTTGACCCGCATTCGTGGCGATCGTCTCTTTCTGCGCACCGCGCTTGGACAAGACGCCTCGGTGAACTCAGAGTGAAAGGCGTATTGTCCAGCATGCCAGAGGAAGAAAACGGCCGTCGATTCAACACCGGGGTCGTCTGGAGTCAACGGGACCGCGTCAGGTTCGTTCACCGCAAGCATTTTCTGCCAGAGATGGCGGGTTTTTTCGAAAGAACGTGGTTCTCGCGGGGTCTGGCCCAATTTGAGAGCGAGGAGCTTGCCGGAGCAAAGGTCGGGTTCGCCATTTGCACCGAACTCTGGGCTATGGACATTGCACGGCACTACTGCAAGAGAGGCGTGCATTTTCTCGTCACGCCACGCGCGACCGGTAGCGAGAGCATCGATAAATGGATCGCAGCCGGGCGCACGGGTGCAGTGATCGCCGGCGCGTTTGCCGTGTCGTCCAATCGCTTTTCCTTCGAACGCAACTTCGGCGGGGCGGGGTGGATTATCGCACCTGATGGAGAAATACTCGGACTAACAAATGAACGCGAGCCGTTCGTCACGGTGGATTGCGCACTGGCAATAGCAAACCACGCAAAGAGCACGTACCCACGATCAGCGCTCAATCTCGCCCAATGATCGAAGCAAGCAGTTCAGCAAACAGGTTCAAAGAGTCAGAAAAGCTGATGCTCATCACAAACAAACGCCAATCAGCGATGCGCTGCCCTTTGGTCGGCTGTAGTACGGCGGGACAAATGCGATGAACAACGCCATCGACTACGCGAAATTTCGCAGCCGCTCACACGAGGCTGTGATTCGCGTTTACGATGAAGCAGGCAACGTGATCGAAACGCACCAGCACAAGGGCGATTTCAAGGAGTAGTAGGCTTTTTACTCGCCCGCACGTCGCACCGCGGGATCGAACCACGGTGCGACTTTCTAACGGTCATTCCTTATACAGGCAGCATGAAAATGCCGT
>Ga0193727_1000244_pt1 | contig 19647 bp, 16 predicted proteins | sample H2c2metaG_FD_143051 | JGI IMG/M metagenome (GOLD analysis project Ga0193727, IMG submission 143051) | Soil microbial communities from a riparian zone of the East river system, Colorado, United States - H2c2 | ecosystem: Environmental > Terrestrial > Soil > Riparian zone | place: USA: East River...
GGTCATCTCGCCCAGAGTGGTGACCCGGGTGACGTGAGCGAGTTCCGCCTGCGCTTTATGCAACGCCTCTTCGGCCTGCTTGCGCTCAATGGCGATACTCGCAAGATGGGTGATTTGCTCTATGACATTATGCTCTGGCGGAGTGGGGAAACGCGGTTCGCGATAGTATATCGCGAAGGTCCCCAATACCCTGCCTGCCGATGATAGTATCGGCGTGGACCAGCACGCTCGCAGGCCATGTGCTAACGCCAGATCGCGGTAATCGGCCCACAACGGATCCGTGGCGATGTCGGAGACGATCACTGACTCTGCGCGGTAGGCGGCCGTCCCGCATGAACCCACGGACGGGCCGATGCCGATGCCATCGATTGCCTCAATGTAGTCTATTGGCAGCCTGGGCGCTGCGCCATGCCGAAGCTGGTTGGCGTTCGCATCGAACAAAAGGATCGAAGTCAGAGAACCGCTGGCCAGATCTTCGACGAGCCGGCATAGGGCATCGAGGATGACCGCGAGAGAATCGCCCCTCGCTATCATCTCCAGAAGGCGTTTCTCTCCGGCCAGCAACGTCTCGGCCTGTTTGCGATCCTCGATATCAGTCGACGCGACATACCAGCGCGTGATTCGTCCTTGTTCATCTCGCATCGGGCTGCTGCGGCTAAGAAACCAGCGATACTTCCCGTCGTTTCTCTGTAAGCGCGCTTCGGTTTCGCGCGGGGATCCGCCTAGGAATCTACCTTGAGTCCCGCGCTCTATGCGTTCCAGATCACCTGGATGAAGGAACCTGCGAAGGTCGGAGCTCCGCCACTCCTCAAGCGTAATACCGTGATAATCGAGCCCGGCCTGGTTGAGATAAATACAGCTTCCATCGGAATCCACTACGGCGACGTGCTGAGGAGCAAGGTCCAGGACCTGTCGTAGCTCTATCTCCTGCTCCCGAATTCTTTCTTCCGCATGTTTGCGTTCTTCGCTCGTGCGGAGCGCGGTCACTCCATATGTCAGGTCTTCTGCTAGATGGCGACGGAGCGCGGTCACGGCATAAGTCAGGGACGTCGCTAAACCGGCGTAATGCTCGACCGCGCTCTCATCAAAGGCGTTGCACTCCCCGGAGTAAAGATTGAGCGTGCCACGAAGATCCACTTTGCCCCGCGACTTTCCATACGCGATCAGTGGAACTGCAATACACGAAGCGTGGCCGCTTGCGAGGGCAGCAACTCGCCAGGGAGAAAACCTCGGATCCGTCCGGATATCATCGACCCAACAAGCCCCGCCGGTCCGAACGGCAATGCCGAACGGACCCTGACCTACTTCCGTCTGCTCTCCCCAGGAAATCTTGACGCGCTCAAGGTAATCGAGTCCGTACCCCGCCTGTGCCACGAGCCGAATAGTCTTGTCGGCATCATCTTCGCAATAGCCAATCCAGGCCAGCCGTAGCTCATCGCCGGCCACGAGAATTTCGCAAATGGATTGCAAGAGCTCCTGCTCGCTCTCGGCCTGAAACAACATACTGTTGCATTGGTAAAGAGCTCGCAGTCTTCGGTTGAGCCGGTTCAAAATCTCTTCGTGGGTTTTGCGTTGCTCTTGCATGTGCACTCTTCTCAATCGCACTCAGCCTTTATGGTCCCGCACAAGTATTAGCCGAACAATCCTAATCAAGACTGAGTATCTTACTGGCCATCGTCGTCCCGGCTACGCGGGCTCGAATCTTTTCGAACGCCGTTTCCCGGGTGCGTGACGTGTCGTCGGCGAAAGGCGCAAATCCGCAGTCATCGGTCGTTCCCAATCGATCAAGTGGAATGAATTCGGCAGCTTCAAGAACACGGTCCCGGACCTCTTCTGGAGTCTCTACACGAGGATCGAGCGGATCAATCACCCCCACGAAAATCCGTTGCTCATCTTTGGCATGTTCCCGAATCATTTTCAGGACACGCTTGCGGTCAGGCTCGCTTGCCAATTGTATATAAAAGTTAGTCGCCTTGAGCTCGAACAAGCTCGGCAGGAGATCGGCGTAGTCCACTCCCGCGCTGTGGGATGAGTGTCGATCGGCGCCTGGGCAGGTGTGCACTCCGAGTCGCTTCCGCTCTTCCGCGGAAAAGCGCTTCAGCACCAGATTATTCAGGTCGATGAAACTATGTAGCAGGCGACGCGTTGGATCCAACTTGATCGAAAGCCGGCCTTCCGTGAAGTCCATCTGAACCACATGGGCGCCCTTTGTTAGACACCGCCGAATTTCTCCTTCCTGCTCGGTAATCAGGGCGTCGAGATACTGCTCTCGTGAATAGCCCGGAATGCCACCTTGCGGGTACAACAGACTCAATGCCGACGCCGAGATGACCGCTTGCTTGAGCGGCACATGCGCGTACTGCTGGGCTATTTCCAGGTAAACATCGGCCGGGGTCTTATACCTGAACGGTCCGGCGGTTATTCGGGGAAGGTTTCGAATGTGCCCGTCCGCGAACGATATCGGCATGCCGTCCGGGGCAAGGTTCTCCAACCCGTAGATCGAATAGGTTGCGAAGCTGTGCTTGGCCTGTTCTCCATCCGTAACGACCGGCGAACCGGTGGCTTCCAGGCGCTGAATAGTGTCGCGGACGGCAGAATGGTAAAGCTCAGTCAGTTCCGGCTGCGAGATGCGCCCGGCCTCGAAGGCTTGGATTCCTTGGATCAATGCGGCCGGTCTCGGAATACTTCCTACTTGCTCCGTAGGCAGGATCATAATTGCACCAGTTGAGGTTCTGACGACAGCAGGTTTAGCCAAGTGTCAGCTAGACCATTGTGCCATCGAAAGACTGAAACTCCAACTTTCAATGGAACACGACGCACGCTCCAAAATCGAGATAACTGCATGATACGACTCCGAAGAAATTCTCGCGTCTACCAGTGAGGGGGAAAGAACGCCTATGACAGAGGGCCGCCCCCGATGGTCGATTTGGACCACAATCAAATAGAAAAGGAGTGAACTTTAATGAAAGCAATCAAATCTACTGAAAGGATCACAATAGCCATGCGGGTCGTAGTGGGTCTCTGCTTCTTACTGACCGCTGGTACCGCGTTTGCGCAGAAAGTAAATGTGGACTTCGACAAGGAGACCGAATTCTCAAAGTACAAGACCTACGCTTTTGCGGAGGGTACGCCCACGCCGGAGACGCTGACGAACCAACGCATCGAAAAGGCCGTCGAAGCTCAGCTTGCTGCTAAAGGGCTGACGAAAGTGGCGAGCAATGCCGACTTGACGGTCGTCTATCACTGCTCTGTCACCCAAAAAACGCAGCTCAACACCACGAATCTGGGCGGTTGGGGTTGGGGACCGGGCTGGAGACGCGGCTGGGGTTGGGGAGGCGGCTGGAGAGGCGGCTGGGGAGGACTTGGCGGCAATGCGATCACTCAGGTGGAGCAAATTCCTGTTGGAACTCTCATCGTCGACATCGGCGACTCGGCTAGCAAGAAATTCGTATGGCGCGGGACTGCCACCAGAACAATCAGCAGCAAGTCGGACAAGAACGCGAAGGCAATCGACAGCGAGGTCAAGAAGATGTTCGAGAAGTTTCCGCCTGAGAGAAAGAAGTAAGACCACAGGCCGAGTTCCCGCAGAAACTTCTCTGTTCTCAAGATGCGTGGGGTGATCCGTCACCAAGGAGGTGCGTTATGCACGTGACAAATTCAAAGCAAACGATTGTCGGCCAAATTCTTCGCAATAATCTCGCCGAAGCGTTTAAGCCGTCGGGGCGCAGGGACGAGTTGAGCGCTTTTCGCGCGCGGCTTTTCTTAAAACGATTTTTGCGCGCGCGCGGAGCCGTGACTCTAGCGAAGCGAATGCTGACAGTGATGGTCATTGGAGCTATGACACTGGCAGCGGGATCTGTGCCGACGCTCGCTGTTCAGCAAACTGATCCCGGACAAGCCGCGCAGCCGGCGCAACAGACTCCGGCCGAATTGCAGCAACTCGTGGCGCCGTTCGCCCTGTACCCAGACGCTCTCGTTGCTCAGATCCTGGCGGCTTCTACTTACCCGACGCAAATCGTCGAAGCGGAGCGATGGCTGCAGAAGCATTCAAAACTGCAAGGCGAAGAGCTGGCCAAGGAAGCGGACAAGCAGTCATGGGATCCGAGCGTGAAGGCTTTGACGCAGTTTCCGTCAGTGCTTGCAAAGATGAATGAAAGTCTCTCCTGGACTTCAGCAGTCGGCGACGCCTATTTCAATCAAGAACAGGATGTGCTCAACGCAGTTCAGGTCATGCGCAAGCGGGCCGAGGACGCAGGAACTCTGCAAAGCACGTCGCAGCAGACCGTGGCCGCGCAAGGCTCGACGATCGTCATCGAGCCTGCTGATCCGAGTGTCTGCTACTTGCCGATTTACGATCCGTGGACTGTCTACGGAGCGCCATTGGCCGTATACCCGGGGTACATATTCGATCCTTGGGTTGGACCTGCGTTTTACTTCGGTCCTGGGATTGGCCTCGGATTTTTTGGGGGATACGGCTGGGGATGGCCGGCCTGGGGCTTTAACTGGGGCCGCCGCGAGGTAATCTTCAACCACAATATTTATGTCTCGCGGAGCCCAAGTTTCTTCCACCGTGGCGGCGGAAGGGGCGAATTCGGACGGGGCCCAGGTGCGCCTTTCCCGGGGGGCAATCGCAATGGAGGCTTTGATAACAATCGTGGTGATGACTTCCCGAATCGCGATTCCGGGCGCGGCAACGATCATCAGGATCGTAACTTTGATCGTGGTCGCGACGGTAATCCCTCAATTCCGGACAACAACCAAAACCACCGAGCAAATCGTGGGTTTGAGGGGCCAGCCCCAGGCACTCGATCCGGCGCCTTCAGCGGCATTGGTCCAGGTGGCATCGAACGTGGTTCCGCTTCACGTGGACAATCCAGCTTTGGGAGAGGGGGCTTTGGCGGCTTCGGCGGTGGTGCCATGCGAGGTGCAGGCGGCGGTGGCGGCATGCGAGGTGGAGGTGGCGGTGGTGGCATGCGAGGTGGAGGCGGCGGCGGTCGCCACTAGTTAATCGACAACAGACGGTCGGATCGCGTCATGGTCGGACCCGAGCGAAAGCAAGGAATGGAGATTAGAACGATGTCAAATATGAGAAAGAACTTCGAGGGGTTTCATCTTGGCAAGTTAGTAGGGTTGGCCGCGCTCGCGACTTTTGCCGCTGGCTATTTCACCCTTGCGCTCGGTCAAGTCCCACAACAGAAGACGTTCAATACTTGCGAGGAGGCAAGCGTTGCACTCTTCGTCGCAGTGGAAAAGGACGACCGGTCGGCTCTGTTGGAGATTCTAGGGCCTGGTGCGACCGAGATCATTTCTTGTGGGGATCAAGCCGAAGACCGCAATAATCGACAGCAGTTCGTCCAGAAATACAAGGAGATGCATCGGCTGGTTCGAGAGTCAGATGGAACCACGACGCTGTACGTCGGCGCCGAGAATTGGCCGACGCCGATCCCCGTTGTGCACAAAGGGAACCACTGGTACTTCGACACCGTCGCCAGCCGGAAAGAGATACTGTTTCGGCGAATCGGCAAAAATGAGCTGGAGACCGTTGCCGTTTGCCGTGAACTGGTAGATGCGCAGAACGAATACCACGCGGGGCCACACGATGGTGACGGAGTCAAACAGTACGCACCCCGATTCCGGAGCGATGACGGCAAACACAACGGCCTCTACTGGAAGATCTCCGATGGCGAGTCAGTCAGCCCGGTGGGCCAGTTGCTGACGCTGGCGAGCGGTGAAGAGCATGCGAAGGAAACAACTCAGCCGCGACCGTTTCACGGCTACTACTACCGCATCCTTACAAGCCAGGGAAGGCAGGCGCCTGGCGGTGCGAAGAGCTACTTGGTCCGTGGCAAAATGACCGGCGGGTTCGCTTTCGTGGCCTATCCTGCAGAATATCGATCTTCGGGAGTAATGACTTTTATCGTTAACCAGGATGGTGTCGTTTATCAGAAGGACCTGGGCGCGAGGACGGCGGTCCGCGCTAAGACAATGACCCAATACGCACCGGATGCAGCCTGGAAGAAAGTAGATTAGGTCACTCAGGTCAGCCGTGGATGCCTGACGTATTGAGGGTCCGCCTGTAAGGACGAAAAGCCCGTGGGCACGCGGGAGGACGAAATAAGCTAACGCTCCAACGAAGGAACGTGACTGAGTCATCGGGCCCATCCCCCGGGTAGTGGGGTGCGTATTTGCCCCCACTACCCCCCGCCGACTTGAAAGCACGCCGGCGGCAGGGAAAAAACCGAGCCCAGGCGAGCGCCGAGTGTCCCATTGATCAAAGCCCGTGGTGATGGGGTGACGCGTCGCAGCTACCGACGCCCAAGGATCTGCTAAAAGTAAATTGATGCGAGGGCCGAACAGTTAAACGATGGGGTAAGAAGATGACGGAAACAACAAAGGTGGTTGAACCCACGCAGATAGTGGAACCCAAAACGAGGGTGGAAATGAAGCCTGGACGCATCGTTGAGTGGCGGAGGCTCTCCTCGACATTAGCTATCTTTCGTCTGGTAGCCGAAAGCAGCGGGCGGTTTCCCACATTCATAGCCGGCCAGTACATCGCACTCCGCCGAGACGATTGCCTGCTGACAAAGAAGGTGAACGAGGGGAATGAGGTTCGCTATGTTCCTGATCTTGATGCCGATGGAAAACAAAGGCGCGGACCGGTGACGCATTCTTACTCGATCGCTTCAGCCCCTTTCGAGTCGGCGGAGGGTAACTATCTCGAATTCTACGTAGTGCTCGAGCGTGAGGGTCACGGCGAGTTGGGCCGCTTTACCGAGTCGCTGTTTCGGATCGAAAGAAATGAAAACGATCGGCTCTATTATCTGTCGCGCATCGTGGGCAATTTCACACTCGCCAGGCGCGCAGCCGGTTTCGCACACGTGTTAATGGTAGCGACCGGAACTGGTCTCGCACCGTTCGTGTCAATGGTCAAACAACTTCACTTCGAAGCGCTGCGCAACGGCGCATCGCATAAAAAGTACATGCTTCTCCACGCCAATCGGAGCTATGAAGAGCTGGCATACCACCGCGAGTTGCTCGCCATCGAAGCGTCGAACGCGATTGACTTCGTATATGTTCCTTCAGTAAGTCGCCCGACTGCGCGAGACCGCGGCGATTCGTACCTCGGCGTCGGCCGTGCAAACAACGTGCTGCGCCAGGTCTTCGGCATACCGTCACGTGAAGCGCAGGCAGTCCCCCCGGAACTGCCGCGGCACCGCCCGCTAGCGATGCTGCAGGAGCGGATTGAACCATCGGACACAGTAGTTCTCGCTTGCGGCAATCCAGACGGGATGGAGGATATCGCGTGGATTGCAGCGCGCAGCGGGATGAGATTCGAAAAGGAAGAGTGGTGAGTATCCTTTTGTTGATTTAATAGTCCGTTATCACATGCCGATCACTTCGCCCTCACGGGGTGTCGTAGTATCGCAACGCGCACGAATTTCCGCCGTCTCCGCTCGCCGCTCGCGCGCCGTCCGATCGCGCTCAAGGGCCTGGTGAATTGCGTCAAGCAAATCCTGATCGCGGAACGGTTTGGTCAGGAACTCAACCGCCCCCGCCTTCATCGCTCGCACCGTCATCGGGATGTCGCCGTGCCCGGTGATGAAAATTATCGGCGTCTGTATTTTCGCCTTGGCGAGTTCGCGTTGGAGATCCAGCCCGCTCAAGCCAGGTAGCCGCACATCCAGCACCAGACAGCCGGGCACATCCGGGCCGCGGCTTTGCAGGAACTCCCGCGCCGTCGCGAATGTCTCCACCCGCAACCCTACAGACCTGATGAGACTCTTAAGCGCTTCACGAATGAATTCATCATCATCAACCACAAACACAGTTGCGTCCAACTCCCGCGACTCATCGGAAACCAAGGCGGGGTCCACCTTGGCCTCGAACTCCAATTGCTGCTTCAACCTCGTCAAGTCAAGGGCCAGGTCCTGGACTGTTTGGTAACGCTCACTTCTATTCTTACGCAATGTCTTCATCACGATCCGGTTTAGCTCCGCGGGCACATCCGTAGGGTAGCCTAGCAACGGCGGCGGGTCACTTAGCAGAATCGAGGCGATCACATCGCTCCTTGTTGGTCCTTCAAATGGGCGATGGCCCGCGATCATCTCGTACAGCACAACGCCGGCGCTCCAAATATCGGTGCGTGCATCAACTGCCAAACCGCGAACTTGCTCGGGCGACATATAACTGGGTGTGCCGACCACCTCACCTGGCGTCGTGTTGATCAGATCCCTTACCGGTACTTCGTCATCAGTGTATTCGGCGTCGGGGAATTGTTCGGTAAGCTTAGCCACGCCAAAGTCGAGGACCTTGATATAGCCATCGCGTCTCACCATGATGTTTGTAGGCTTGATATCACGATGCACTATCTTTGCGGAATGTGCAGCTCCGAGGGCACTGGCTAATTGAATAGAGATGTCGAGGACTTCACTCAGTTTCATCCCGGTGCCTGTCTCAGCCCCCTCTTTGCGAACAACGCGGGAACTAAAGTCCTTCATGTACTCAAGCAGCGTTTCACCGTCGATGAATTCCGTAGCCAGGTATTGCGCCGACTCAAATTCGCCGACCTCGTAAATCGTAATTATGTTCGGATGGTTGAGTGCTGAGGCAGTGCGTGCTTCCTGCTGGAAGCGACGTAATCTATCTCGGTCCTCGCTGAGGCGGGACGGTAAGAGCTTGATTGCAGCCTGCCTGCCCAACGTCGTATCCCGGACCAAATAAACCTCACCCATTCCACCCACCCCGAGCAGCGAAAGAATCTGGTAGTGATCAATCCGCTGACCGGCCGCCAAATGTGTGCGATCCTCCACAAGCAACCGAGCCGCCGCTCCAACAATAGACTCTTCAAGAAAATCGCTTGCTTGCTCGTGTGAACCCAACAGCGATTCGACTTCCAGCCGTAAACCCTCATCGCTTCCGCATGCCTCTTTGACAAGGGCGGAGCGCTCGATTGCGGGTCGCTCGAGCGCCGTGATCAGAACATCATTGATTTGCTTCCAACGCTCAGGATTCATTACTTATCTCGCGCCGCAACCAGGCTTTGGCTACCCCCCAGTCGCGTTTCACCGTGATCGCTGACACCTCTAGAATCTCGGCCGTCTCCTCGACCGATAATCCGCCAAAGTATCTGAGTTCAACAATGCGGGATTTGCGGGAATCGATAGACGAAAGACGTTCCAACGCGTCGTCAAGCGCGATCAGGTCAGCGCCGCGCTCCGGCGACAACACGGCGACTTCGTCGAGCGCAACCTTGGGCGCGCCGCCTCCCCGCTTAGCATAGAGATGGCTTCTGGCATGATCGACGAGAATGCGGCGCATCAACTGTGACGCAATTGCGAAGAACTGTGCGCGACTGCTCCAATTAGTATGTGTTTGATCGACGAGACGGAGGTATGCCTCGTCGACAAGCGCCGTGGTCTGCAGTGTGTGCCCGGGATGTTCGCGTCTCATGTAATGGTGAGCGACCCGTCGCAACTCGTCGTAGACCAGGGGCATCAGTCTGTCGAGCGCCTCCTGATCGCCATCGGCCCAATCCAGGACCAATTGGGACACCTCATCGAGCTTGGGCGGACTGTTCGTGTAGCCACCTCGGCGTACCGGCTCTCGCAGATATTTGGATTCCCCAACGAGGCCCGCTCTTGACTCATCTATCTGGCGGGACTCGAGCTCTTTTCTACTCGTCGCCATAACTCCCCCATGGTTTTCAAAGAGTAGACTCGGATGTTGATACCGCGCTTCCGATGATTCAAATAGACCAATCAGACCCAGGGCGACCAGTGATCGCTACCTGTGTGAATCAGCCAGAGATAAGTTTATGGCATTGAGCAGGGCGTCCTCGCTGAATGGCTTCTGTAAGAACCCGACTGCGCCGGCCTCGAGGGCCCGCGCTCGCGCCTCTGCATCACTGTGTGCGGAGATGAATATGATCGGGATCCGGCTTTTAGAGGCGACCAGGCGATTTTGAAGCTCAAGACCGCTCATCCCCGGCATCTGAACATCGAGGATCAGGCAGCCTGTGTCATCGAGATGCCCTGAACTTAAGAAGTCACCCGCCGATGGAAACACCTTGGCTATATATCCTACCGATTTCATGAGACTCTCTATAGCCTCGCGGACGGATTCGTCATCGTCCACAATTGAGATTACTGGGGTCTCAGTCACACTTACCTTCCATTTCTTCCAGCTAGCATCGTCTATAAAGTCTTCAGATCTCTTCCTGAAGCATACCAATCTGATGGGCGGGATTTCTACTATACTTTGGTATAGGGCTGCTAACCCTTTGCGGATGGAATTCCTAGTTTTTCCGCCATTCTGACCAGGTCGGCCAGTGAATCGGCCCGCATCTTGTGCATGACCTGGGCACGATGCAGCTTGATCGTTATTTCGCTGGTTCCCAATGCTGCGGCGATTTGTTTGTTGAGCAGTCCCGTTATGACCTCGCCCATCACCTCGCACTCGCGGGGTGTAAGCGAGTCGTAACGCGCGCGCAATTCGGTCTTCTCCGCCCTCTGCTCGCGCGCCGTACGGTCGCGCTCAAGCGCCTGCTGAATTGCGTCTAGCAAATCCTGGTCGCGAAACGGTTTGGTCAGAAACTCAACCGCCCCGGCCTTCATTGCTTGCACCGTCATCGGAATGTCACCGTGCCCGGTGATGAAAATTATCGGCGTGTGTATATTAGCGTCCGACAGTTCGCGCTGGAGATCCAGTCCGCTCAAGCCAGGCAGCCGCACATCCAGCACCAGGCAGCCTGGCGCATCCGGGCCGCGGCTTTGCAGGAATTCCCGCGCCGACGCGAATGTCGCTACCTGCAACCCCACAGAGCTGATGAGACTCTTCAGCGCTTCGCGAACGGCTTCATCATCATCCACTACGAATACGGTCGCGTCTGGATCGGTCATGACATTTTCTCGGCGCCAGGTGGCAGCGTGAACTGAAAGATTGCGCCCTGCGGCGAATTCGCCGAAGCCCAAAGCAGCCCGCCGTGACCCTCGATTATCGAGCGGCATATCGCAAGGCCCATCCCCATTCCCTCAGGCTTCGTCGTAAAGAAGGCGTCGAAGAGATGGTCGAGACTCTCTGGGGCAATGCCCTTGCCGGAGTCTCGCACGGCGACGAGCACGCCGTTTGATTCGTGTCTCCCAGAGCTGACATGCAACTCCCGCGACCTATCGACGACTTCACTCATCGCTTCAAGGCCGTTCAGGATCAGATTTAGAACCACTTGTTGCAACTGGATTCGATCTGCGAGTACTAGCGGTAAGTCATCTGAGAGTTGAGGCTTCAACGTAACGTGATTTCTGTGTACTTCGCTCCGTGACAGGGCGATTACCTCAAGGATGATTTCGTTGATGTCGAGCCAGTCCTTCCGCGGAGGAGCCTTGCGAACGAGGGCGCGAATCCGTCCGATCACGTCGCTTGCACGATTGCCTTCTTTGATAATACGACCGACGGCTTGTCGTGCCTCGGCCAGGTTGGGCGGTTGGTGGGCGAGCCAGCGTAAACAAGCATTGGCGTTGGTGACAACCGCGGCGAGTGGCTGGTTGACTTCGTGTGCAATTGAGGCAGTCATCTCTCCCAGAGTCGACACGCGCGTGACGTGCGTCAACTCCGCCCGCGCGTTTTGCATAGCTTCCTCTGCCTGCTTCCGCTCAGTGATGTCCCGGTTGGTCTCCAGCACCAACCGACGATCATCCGCCTCGCGCATAAGCACGTGTCGGCTCTCGACGATTATCTTTCGACCGTCGCGCGTCGTTTGTATCAGCTCGCCAGTCCATTCTCCTTCGCGTTCGAGAATTGCCTCAAAGACCGGCGTTGGCAAATGGTGCTCCGTTTGGAGGAGTTCGTGACTAAGACGGCCAATCGCCTCTTCCCTGGAGAAGCCATAGAGCTGTTCTGCGCCTCGATTCCAGTAGATGATTGATCTTGGAAATTCCCAAACGAAGATCGCATCGTGCGTCTGTTCCAGCAGGCCCGCTTGTCGCCGTAGAGCCTCTTCGGCCCGCTTGCTCTCGGTGATGTCATTGTTGGTCTCCAGGATCGCGACCGCGCGCGCCTGTTCGTCCTGCTCCAAAGACCAGCGGCTCGCCACCACGACCTGCATCCCGTCGCGCTTGGTGTGGATAAGCTCTCCCTCCCAGCGGCCCGCGCCGGACAGCTCCTCATCGATCTCTTCGAGCGGCGCGGGGAAGATCGTCTGCATGAGATGGTGAGAGACCTGCCCAATAGCCTCCTTACTGGCCCAGCCGTACATCTCCTCAGCGGCGCGATTCCAGTAGGTGATGATGTCGTTCATGTCGCGCACGAAGATGGTATCGTGGGTGAGGTCGAGGAGGTTCGCCCGTTCCCGCAGTTTCTCTTCCACCCGCTTGCGCTCGGTGATTTCAGCCTGCAGCTGCTCATTGACCGGCCTCAGTTGGGCGGTCCGCTCCTCAACTCTTGCTTCTAACTCATCGCGCGCCCTTTTGAGCGCCTCCTCGGCCCTCCTCCTTTGAACACTTATCCAACATGCGAAGAGGGCTGACAATGAGAACAGGAGGATGAATGGACGGCTGTCCGCTCTTGACGGCGGCGGCTGGTCCCCCGGCGCAAAGTAGTAGTCTACTACCAAGCTTGAGAGCACTACGGCAAGCAATCCCGGCCCCATTCCGCCGAACCATGCGCTCATGATTATTGCTATGTAGAAGAGCGGGGTTCGCAGTGTGGTGTAGCGCTCCAGAAAACTCGTGACGCTCAGCGCCACTGCAACACTGCCAATGGCAAGCCCGTATCGCCAAGCCGCATGGGGAACTCGCCGTGCCAAGGAGTCTAATTTCAACATGCCTGCGCCTCCATGCGGCGGAATCGGAAATCGCGCTCAACGTGTGGATCGAATGAGCGCATAGAAGTTCCAAGTCTATCCATTATACCCGCGCCCTCCAAAACTCAGATGGGCAATGATACCGCTCGGAAGAAATCCTCGCGTTTACCAGTGAAGGCAGCAAGAAGGACCAGATGGGAGAAAGCCGGAGCAGTTGCAGGAATTCACCATCGTTCTCAAGCAGTAAGAGCCTGGATGAGTTGAACTTGAAACGCTCGGAAGATCTTTACGTGGCGGCCCGGAATCCTGAGGTTAATGCGTATCTCGGGGCGGTCAGAGGGGAGTGAACGATGTATCAGATTCAGACTATCGACGCCGCGAGCTATCCGCCTTTTGCGGGGTTATCCAGAACCCGGCACTCAAAGAGATCCAGAGTCGAGACACACTGCTATCGAGACAATCGGCCTGGCGTCTCACGCAGTGACTTGTCCGCAGTCTACCCCGAAGCGATTCTTGCATCGAGCAAAGATCTCGGTTGGCAAGACATTAGGGTCTTGCACGTCCGCAACGAATATGGCGATACGGACGTGCCTCCTTTCGATAACCACTGCGTGATCGTACAACTCGAGCCCTCAGGTCGGGTCACGACGACAATCAACGGGCAGGTCTTAGACAATTTCCTTAGTCCGGGAGACATAACAATTATTCCTGCCGGTGTGCCATCACGTTGGCTTTGGCGCGACGGCAGGGCGCATGAAGCGTTGCACATATACCTGGAGCCCAATTTCGTCCAAAAGATCGCGGAGACCTGTAACATAAATTATGACCAGATGGCGATCGAGCCGCAGATTGGTATAAGAGATGAACAGCTCAGTCATATGGCTATGTCGCTGCTTTATGAGCTGAAGGCAGAAAACGTGGTTGGAAGGCTTTATGCGGATTCAGTTGCATCTGTGCTCGCCATTCAGCTCGTGAGGCGTTATAGCTGTTTGAAAGATGTAGCCATCAGGAAGGGCGGGATGGCGCCGAATAAACTGCGAAGAGCGCTTGAGTTCATCAGAGATAAACTCGAGCAGCAGCAAGGCATCGCGCTCGAAGTCGTAGCTCAGGAGGTTGGGATGAGCCGTTACCACTTCTCGCGTGTCTTCAAAGAATCGATGGGGTTGAGTCCGATCAACTACATCGTCCGACAACGAATCGAACGCGCGAAGAAGCTGTTAGCGGAGACAGAACTGCCGATCGCGGACATAGCGCTACAGGCGGGATTTTCAGGCCAAAGCCACTTTACGACCTTCTTCCGCAAACTAGTGGGAGTGACTCCTAGATCTTTCAGAAGGGCTATGTAGACTTTCGCTCAGCTGTTGAAAGGAAGCGGGGCTGACGCCGGCCGGCGACTTGTTCTCCTCTGCGATCCTGCCCCGACCCCTGCTTCAAAACGCCTAAGGTACGCAACCAACCGGACACGGTTAGAGAGGGGGGAAGATCATGTTTGCAAGACCTGAACAACAACGCGCCGCAATGGACCCGGTGTTTCTGGATCCCGATGAAACAAGTTCCCGCGCTCGCGAGTTTGAAGAAATGTTAGCGAGTCGCGTTGTTGGTCAGGAGCGCGCTGTACGCGGTATGAGCAGCTTCTACCAGATCTTCCTTGCCGGTCTCAACCAGTCAGATCGGCCAATCGGTACGATGCTGCTGCTGGGTCCAACGGGATGTGGCAAAACGCACGTAGTGGAGATGGCAGCCGAAGCACTCTTCGGGACTCCTGGAGCCGTCCTTAAGATTGACTGCGCTGAATTCCAACACTCGCACGAAATCGCAAAGCTGATCGGCTCCCCACCTGGATATCTCGGCCACCGCGAAACTAGTCCGCTACTGACTCAAGAGAATCTCGATCGCTGTCACACCGAAGACACCCAACTTTCGATCTTGCTCTTTGACGAGATCGAAAAGGCTTCTGACAGCTTGTGGCGATTGCTGCTCGGCATTCTCGACAAGGCAACATTAACCCTCGGAGACAATCGCAAGGTCGATTTTTCGCGCACTCTGGTTGTAATGACCTCGAACCTCGGCGCACGCGAAATGGCGGAGCTCATTTCCGGAGGGGTTGGTTTTGCTGCGTCGAAAACCGCCAAAAATGCCGGCGATGTCACAGACCAGAAGATCTATCGCACTGCTCTCGAAGCAGCACGGCGTAATTTCTCGCCGGAGTTCATGAACCGCATTGACAAAGTTGTGGTGTTCCGCTCATTGCAAGAACGGCACTTGAGACAGATTCTCGATCTTGAATTGCAAGCAGTGCAGAATCGCATCACTCATTCGGACGAATCGACTTTCATCTTTGAATGCTCGGACGCCGTTAAAGAGATTCTCCTCCACCAAGGGATAGACCCGCGGTACGGCGCGCGCCACTTAAAACGAGCTGTCGAGCGCATTCTCGTAAACAGGCTGTCTAATCTTATAGCGACAAGACAAGTCCGATTGGGCGACTTTGTCTATGTGGACGCGATACCGGAAACAGGCAAACTGATCTTTTCCAGATATCGTAGCGCCGATGCAGTTCGCGAAGTTCCAATGCCGGAAATACCAAGGGCTAGATCAAGCAACAGACCAAGGCTATCAGTAGGAGGGGTCTACAGCCTGGCGTAGGAGGAATCGACAGGGGACCGCTTTGAGACTCAAAAGTCTTCGACGCGGGGTAACCTCTCAGGAGATCGAAGCCAAGTTCTTCGAGACGGCTCGGCCATCATCCCTATTGCGACGATTAATCGACCCCAATGAGGTGGCAGTGTTTCGTTGCTTAAGTTTGCAGTTCGGTTTCAGCGGCTGCAACGGAGCAGCCCTGCGCGTTGACGGCAGCGTGAATTTCGTTCGATGATCTGAGAGCACAGATCCAGAGATGACCTCAAAGCACGTCTCGCCCTCCCTACTTGACCTTCGCTACCACTAAGGTGATGTCATCGTGCTGAGGCGCGTCGAGTTGCCAGTCCTTCACGCGCGCGATGATTCTTTGGGTTAGTTCGCGGGCACTTAACTGCGTTGATTCGACGATTATGCGACGTAACCTTTCTTCGCCGAATTCTTCACCTGCGGGATTCAAAGCCTCCGTCACACCATCCGTATAAGCGACAAGAAAATCGCCGCTCTCCAGATGGATGGTTGCCTGCTCGTATGGGCCGTCCAAAAAAGTGCCGATTATAGGCCCGCCAGCCGTCAATAGTGTTATCGATACCTCCTCCTGCGCCGTACTCACCATCGCGCCATTCTCGCCGGCGATCGCCCTTAAAGCGGGCTGTTGAATCAACTGGCGCCGAATGGAACCTTTGAGATCGATGGCGGCCACTGGGAGGCTTCGTACTACCATCGGCGGGTTGTGTCCCGCATTAACGTAGGTCAAGTTACGTGTTTCGTTGTCAAACTGACAGAAGAAGAAGGTGGCATAACCCGAGTCGCTCGTCGATTGCCAGAGAAGGCGACTCATGGTAAAGACTAGATCGGTCAAACGTGTAACGCCTGAGATCAACTGGCTCCTCAGCATGGCCTGGACAGTGGACATTAGAAGCGCAGCCGCTATCCCCTTGCCTGCGACATCGGCGATAGCAATTCCGATCTGGCGTGCCCTCACGACGAAGTAGTCATAGTAGTCGCCCCCGACACCGCGCGCCGGGAGGCATTCGCCACACACTTCAAGCCTCGCGTCTTCCAACGCGCCTTTAGGAAACATGCGTTGTTGGACCTCGGCCGCCAGCTCCAGCTCGCGCTTGATGCTCTGTTCTTCGGCCAGTCGATCTATCAGCTTGAGATTCTCGATAAGGGTCGCCATCTGGCCCGCGACGGTCAGGAGGATTTGCTTATCTTCATTCGAATAGGCGAGGTCTCCCAATCGCCGGCCGAGTGAAATGATACCGAATAGATGGCCGTTTGATTCTATTGGCACAATCAGCGCCGATCTAATCCGCCGTAGAACAGAGAACTCCTTATGGTGAGGCGCGTTGGCGGCTGCGGTCGTTGGGCTATCAGTCAACTCGTCCGCTTTCTGGATCTGGATTGTATTCGAACCCGGTGGCCTGCCCAGTCGCTCGACTGTCCAGCCGTCGCGCGGAAGCATCAGAGTGGGAAGTGAGCGGCCTCTTCTTCCCGCCCGCATGGGATTACCCAATGAAAGTGCGAATATGAGATCAGCGTTCGTGTCTTCTTCCAGGAAAACGGTGACATTCACCGGATGAAGGACATCCCTCATCGTTGTCGCCGCGACTTCCACAAGTTGTTCGATCCTCGAGAAACTGCGAACCGCATTGCTAAGTTCCGTCAGTATCAGTTGCGCATTGTATGATTCACGGAAGAAACGCCGATCGATGGCAACCATCGCGCGACGATTCACGGCCCTAAGCAGCACGATTGTCAGAGTGGTTACAATGATGGAGGCCACGATGTCGGCTCGGTTTCCGAGACGATCGATCGCGGCGATGCGACTGCCTGTCAGAACGACACTCAACGACGCGAGCACTCCCGCACCTTCAAGGATCACAAAACCGCGCGAGACGAGCAGGTAACGTACGCTGCGCCGAACGAGTGGTCTAAGGTGGCCAATTCGGCGGCTGATCGTCATCATTCACATCGCGGGCGGATCGCCATCGGGACGGCACAACGCCCTAGTCGGTTAAAGTCCCAAAGCCATTGAAGGGGAACACCAAGGCACCTGAGTCTCTTGCGACGGCGCCCACGTCTATGCCGCGAGGCGGTCGCCAGACGTCGCGATCTTCTCTGCCGAGACTGAAAACCGCTCGATGACTCCGCCAACTGCGCGCATCGCACTTGGCACATTGATCTTGAGAAACCGAACAAAATGCCCAACCTCGTTAGGAGTCAATTCCTCCGGTGAGCTTGCCGAGATGCCCAGCAGAATCAGATATGAACGCATACTTAAGCTCGCGGACCGCAGCTCCGTCTCCAGGGCTAGAATGAAAGCCACACGACCGGCTGTAGTCATAGAAGCAAACTGGTCGCGAACCACAATCTTTAGATCGTCCGGGCCAATCAAACTCAACCCTGATGTCGACATCCGGTTTATGCTCTGTGTGTCTCTCGTCTGTATCCTCTTTCTCATTTGTTTCTACCCCTGATCTATCATCTGCCTGTATCAAGTCTTTCCCATCCTAGACCAGTCATACGAACTGCTTCTTCCGACTTCGTGCTCAATTCGGCGCTATCTTGCGCCCGTCCGGTTACTCCGAAAGGAGTAGGTTGATCAATATGAACTAAGGGATTTCTGAGCGGAGCTGTCACTCGCTGACAGGTTTCTCGAGGTTGCAACAAGATAAGAAATGTTTTCGCACAAAACGGAAAGAATGCTTTTCTCAGTTTCAGTAACATTGGGGTTCTGAGTGATACAGCACAACGGCAATTTGTGCGATTGGGAGGAATCCGTTCATGAAACGAGTAATAACCCTTGCTCTATTGGCGTTCGGCTTCGCAACTTTCACACTTGGACAAGATGTCAATAAAACGTCACGGGGAAAAGATGGGAAACAACTTTTCCTACAGGCAACCGCAAGCCCTGCGAGTTTAGACTTCGGGGATCAAGTGATCGAAACAACAAGCAAGCCTTTGAGAGTTACCCTCACAAACAACCTTGACAAGCCGATCAAGATCAGAAGCGTCGATATGAGCCAGGACGGGGCGGACTTTGTCGCCGATGATGACTATGAATTTATAGACATGGCGATCGAGCCGGGGAAGAGTTGCAGCATCGGAGTCGTCTTTTTCCCTCTCTTAGTTGGCGAGAGATCGGCATTTCTCTTGATAACCTATAACGACCCGGACCATCCGCAGAAAATATCCTTGAAAGGAAACGGTATCGAGCCGAGCATCTGACGCCGTCGCGGGACTGATTCGATCGAATCGAGAGATCGAGACCAATCAATCGATCCCAGCGCGTCCGGGCCGAACTACTCTCAAGAGTCTGCGCGAGCGACACAGTTGGTCGGCTTTGTCATAGACCCGGCATACTTGACCGGACTCATTTTATGGTGACGTAGATCGCCGTGATTGAGACGAACCCACACGCTAGCAAAGTGATCTTCGCCGACAATCCGCATTAGAAGCTAGGAACACTCAATCCAGGTCTGGGGATAATCATGAGTGACGAACTCGAAGAAAGCGGAATCGTCTCTATCGTTAGCCGGCATTCTGTCGCGGAAACTGCTGCGCGCATCAGTGCTGCACTCCAGGCAAAAGGGATCACCGTCTTTGCCGTAATTGATCAAAGCAGGGAAGCAGAGAAGGTCGGCCTCACATTGCGACCCACACAATTGATCATCTTCGGTGATCCGAAAGCAGGTACTGCGTTGATGAATGCTTCGCCCTCGCTTGCGATTGATCTGCCACTGAAGGCATTGATCCATGAAGATGCCGACGGAAAAGTGTGGGTCAGTTACAACAGCCCGAGGTACTTGCAGCGGCGGCACTCTTTAGCGCAACAGCCCTTCGTTGCGGTGGGGACTCAATTGTCAAATGCTATCGAATGAAGGTGATGATATCAGTGTGCGTGCTCTTGCCTCCTGCTACTCACTTACCTCTCATTAGTCTCAATCTTTCGGAGCGGACAGACTTCCGCGAGCAAGAAACTCATCCCTGATCGCTCAGGTTTCGTTATTAAATTGTCTGACACCGGCTGCAATCAATTCGAACTATGGTTGTGACAATTCTGTGACAATCTTCCGGAGAATTCAGCGTAAATCAGCAGTAGTCCTCGCAATGGCTGGTGGCTATAACCTGTATGTAATTAATTGCAAGAATCTGCATCTGCTCGCATATTCAAAGCTTTGACTCATAATCCCTTGGTTGGGCTTGGC
>Ga0193727_1000245_pt1 | contig 19642 bp, 25 predicted proteins | sample H2c2metaG_FD_143051 | JGI IMG/M metagenome (GOLD analysis project Ga0193727, IMG submission 143051) | Soil microbial communities from a riparian zone of the East river system, Colorado, United States - H2c2 | ecosystem: Environmental > Terrestrial > Soil > Riparian zone | place: USA: East River...
GACCGCGAGCAGACGGCGCGCACGATCGTGCCGCACACGGTCGAAGAGGCCTACGAGGTCGCCGACGCCGCGATCGGTGGCGACCCGGCGAAGCTGCTCGACGAGCTCGGCGACCTGCTCTTCCAGGTCTATTTCCTCTCGCTGCTGCTCGAGGAGCAGGGCCAGGGCGACCTCGAGGCGGTCGCCCGTAACGTCCACGCGAAGCTCGTCCGGCGGCACCCACACGTCTTCGGCGAGGTCGAGGCGCGAACGCCGGGCCGCGTGCGCGAGAACTGGGAGCGGATCAAGCGCGAGCAGGAGGAGCGCGAAGGCGTCTTCCACGACGTTCCGGAGGCGCTGCCCTCGCTGCTCTACGCGCGCAAGGTGCAGCGCCGCGCACGGGCGGTCGGCTTCGAGTACCCGAACCTCGAGGGCGCGCTCGCCGATCTCGACGACGAGCTGCGCGAGCTCAAGACCGAGCTGGGCGAGGAGCCGGCGCCCGAGACCGAGGCCGATCCGCGTGTCTTCGCCGAGCTCGGGGACGTGCTCTTCGCGGCCGTCAACGTCGCGCGGCGCCTGAACGTCGATCCCGAGCTGGCGCTGCGCGCGACGAGCAAGCGCTTTGTCTCGCGCGTCGAACGGGCGGAGCAGCTCGCCGACGCGGAGGGCAAGCGCTGGACGGAGCTCGAGCTGGACGAGCAGGACCGCTACTTCGATCTCGCCAAGGAGGCAGGCAGATGACCGGCATCTCGCGCACCTCCGCGCGGCAGATCCTCGACTCGCGCGGCAACCCGACCGTCGAGGTCGAGGTCACGCTGGAGTCGGGCGCGACGGGCCGCGCGGCGGTCCCCTCGGGCGCCTCGACGGGCGTGCACGAGGCGCTCGAGCTGCGCGACGGCAGCCAGGAGTGGGGCGGCAAGGGCGTCACGAAAGCCGTCGGCAACGTGAACGGCGAGCTCGCCGAGGCGGTGCGGGGCTTCGACGCGGCCGACCAGCGCGGCCTCGATCAGGCGCTGATCGAGCTCGACGGCACGCCGAACAAGGGCCGCCTCGGCGCGAATGCGATCCTCGGTGTCTCGCTCGCCGTGGCGAAGGCGGCCGCGGCGGAGGCTGAGCTCTCGCTCTTCCGCTACCTGGGCGGCGACGAGGCGGTGACGCTGCCGGTACCGATGCTGAACGTGATCAACGGCGGCGCGCATGCCCAGAACTCGATCGACCTGCAGGAGTTCATGCTCGTGCCGGCCGGCGCGGACACGTTCGCCGAGGCGCTGCGCGTCGGCTGTGAGGTCTTCCACGCGCTGAAGGCGCTGCTACACGAGCGCGGCTTCTCGACGGGCGTCGGCGACGAGGGCGGCTTCGCGCCCGATCTCGGCTCGAGCGAGGAGGCGATCGAGGCCGTACTCGAGGCCGCGAAACGTGCGGGCCACCGCGATCGCGTGGCGATGGCGCTCGACCCGGCCGCGACCGAGCTCTACGAAGACGGGCACTACCGCTTCGAGGGCAACGACGAGGTCGGCGACGGGATGGTCCAGTACCTGGCGAGGCTCGTCGAGCGCTACCCGATCGTCTCGATCGAGGACGGCCTGGCCGAGGACGATTGGACGACCTGGCGCGCGCTGACCGAGGTCGCGGGCTCCAGCGTGCAGCTCGTCGGAGACGACATCTTCGTTACTAACCCCGAGCGCCTGCGGCGCGGGATCATGGAGAACATCGGCAATGCGATCCTGATCAAGGTCAACCAAATCGGGACGCTCACGGAGACGCTCGACACGATGACGATGGCGCGCGAGGCCGGCTACGCCTGCGTGATGTCGCACCGCTCGGGCGAGACCGAGGACACGACGATCGCCGATCTCGCCGTCGCCACCGGCTGCGGCCAGATCAAGACCGGCGCGCCTTCGCGCGGCGAACGGACGGCGAAGTTCAACCAGCTCCTGCGCATCGAGGAGGAGCTGGGCGATCGGGCGCTGTATCCAGGTTGGAACGCTTTCCCCCGTTTTCAGCGGTAGCGTCGTTCGTAGCACTCGCTACGCTGGAACGGTGGCCGAAGCGCCTCCCCGCCGCACCAAGATCGTCGCCACGATCGGGCCGGCCTGCTCGACGCCCGAGGCGCTCTCGGCGCTCCTGCGGGCCGGGGTAGACGGCGCGCGGCTGAACCTTTCGCACGGCACGCACGACCAGCATCGCGAATGGGCGCGCCTGGTGCGCGAGACGGAGCGCGAGGTTGGGCGGCCGATCGCGTTGATCGCCGACCTCCAGGGCCCGAAGCTCCGCATCGGCGACCTCGACGAGCCCGTCACGTTGCGTCGTGGCGAAGAGGTCGTGGTCGGTCCGGCCGAGGGCTCGTCGAATGGCGAGCTGCCCATCAGCCCGGCCGTGATCAGCGAGGTGCTGCAGCCGGGCCACGACGTGTTGATCGACGACGGTCTCGTGCGGCTGCGCGTCGACAGTGTCCAGCTCGGCCGCGCGCGCTGTGCGGTGGTCGAAGGCGGCGTCGTCACCTCGCACAAGGGCGTGAACCTGCCCGGCGTCCCGATCCCGATTCCCTCGATCACGCGCAAGGACATGGACGATCTGGACCTTGCGCTCGAGCTGGGCGTGGACTTCGTCGCGCTCTCGTTCGTGCGCTCGGCCGCCGACGTGCGCGACCTGCGCGCGCTGATCGAGCAGGCCGGCTCGCACGCGCACGTGATCGCGAAGATCGAGAAGTCGGAGGCCGTCGACGCGCTGGACGAGATCCTCGAGGAGACCGACGCGGTCATGGTCGCCCGTGGCGACCTCGGCGTCGAGATCGGAGTCGCGCTTGTGCCGCTGGTGCAGAAGCGGATCATCATCGCCGCACTCGAGCGTGGGAAGCCGGTGATCACGGCCACGCAGATGCTCGAGTCGATGATCCACCAGGCCGAGCCGACTCGTGCCGAGGCGAGCGACGTCGCCAACGCGATCCTCGACGGCACCTCGGCGCTGATGCTCTCCGGCGAGACCGCGATCGGCGAGTACCCGGTCGAATCGGTCGCCTACATGGACCGGATCGCACGCGCGGTCGAGCCGAGCCTGGGCTACCGCCACGAGCTGCCGGAGCGCGCCGACGAGCCGACGGTTGGCCAGGCGATGTCGAACGCGGCCTGCGATCTCGCCGAGGCACTGCGGGCAAAGGCGATCCTGGTGCCCACCTACACCGGCCGCACGGCGTCGGTGGTCGCGCGGCTCCGGCCGCGGGCGCCGATCATCGCCCTGACCCAACACGACTACGCGCTGCGGCAGATGGCGATCGAATGGGGCGTGAGCGCGTTCTTGATCCCGGAGTGCGACGACGTCGACACGCTGCTCGCGACCTCGCGTGGCGCCGCGCTGGAAAGCGGCCTGGTGGACGAGGGCGACCGAGTCGTGATCACCGCTGGCACCGCCGTCAACCTCCCGGGCACGACCGACCTGATCAAAGTAGACGCGGTGTAGGAAGTCGAGGCGCCGCGGCGAATCGCGCCGCGTGGCCAAGCGCTCCCGCAAGCCCCCGCCTCGCTCGCGCTACGTGCTGCGCTGGGTCGGCCTCGCGGCGATCGTGCTCGTCGGGCTCCTGTACGCACGGCCGCTACAGAGCTATTTCGACGCGAAGCACGACCTCGCGCGCCGCACTGCCGACGTGCGGACGCTGCGGGCGGAGAAGCGCGAGCTGCAACACCGGCTCGCGGAGTCGAGCACCGGCGAAGCGCTGACCGAGCAGGCACGGCGGCTCGGGCTTGTGCGCCCGGGCGAGAAGCTCTACATCGTCAAGGGCCTCTCCGCGTGGGTCCACGCCAAGGCTACGACTCCTGCGCCCTAGGGCCGCGAGTCGCCCTGCATCCCAGACGGTGCGTTGGACGGCCGCGCCGGCGAAGCCGGCACGGCCTCTTGGTCGGCGTCGCAAGCGAGCGCCTAAGATCGACCACGGTGGACGATGACCGCGCGATCGTGGAGCGCCAGCTCGGCCGGCCCCCGCGCGCGTTTCGCCGGGTAGCCGTCCGCTGCCCCTTCGGCCGGCCGGCGGTGACCGAGCAGGCCGCGCTCGACGAGTCCGGCGAGCCGTTTCCGACGACGTACTGGATCACCTGCCGGCACCTGGGGGCGGCGATCGCGCGGCTCGAGGCGGGCGGCGGTGTCGAGCGCTTCGGACGTCTTGCCCGCGAGGACTCGGCCCTGGGCGAGAGCCTCGAGCGCGGCCACGAGGAGCAGCGCCGCCTGCGGCCCGAGCTGCCCGGCGGGATCGGAGGCCAGACGCGCACCGGCGGGCTCAAGTGCCTCCACGCCCACGCGGCCTTCGCCCTGGCGCGGCCGGGCTACGAGCTCGGCGAGCGGATCGTCGCCGAGGTGGAACCGCTCTGGCCGGCCCGCTGCTGTAGCGACTAGAGTCGCCGCCCATGGAGGGGACGCTCGAGAGCACCCGCGGCGAGTGGGCCGAGGGCTACCGCCGCCTGCAGGCGGCCTCCTCGGACCGCGCGCAGTACGAGCGGCTGCTGGCCGAGGTCGCCCTCGTGCTCGAGCAGCTCCGCCGCCGTGTCGGCCAGACCTTCACGTTGGGCGAGCTCGCCTCGGCCTACGGTGACGCCGACCGCTGGGTGCTGGAGACGCTGGAGGTCGCCGAGCCAGCGCCGGGCTGGCCGGCCCGCTCGCACACCGTCCAGGATGCGGCCTTCCACCTCTACGCCCGCGGCGCGCTCGACTACCGGCCATGAGCGCGTACCAGCGGCGGCGCAGGAAGAGCTCGACCCGCCGCCGCATCGCCTGGGCGGTCGTCTTCGTGCTCGTCTTCGCCGTCGGGATCGCGCTCGGCCAGGCGCTCGAGGACAACCCGCCGCCGGCCTCGACGGTCACGAACGACCAGACGATCACCCTGACGCCGGAGTCGGCGACGGTGACCGTCACCGCGCCGTGAAGGCGGATGTCTCAGAAACGTGAGCTTTGGGTAGATTCGCACCGAAATGCCCCGTGACAACCCAGGGAGGCAGCCGCCGTTCGGCGAAACCGATTGGCTCACTTTGGGCCAGGCCGCCCGCTACCTCGGCGTCGCCCAGAGCACGATCCGCAAGTGGTCGGACAGCGGCCGCGTGCGCGTCTTCAAGACGCCGGGCCGCCACCGCCGCTACCGCCGCGCCGACCTCGACGCCTTCCTCCAGCGCTCGGCGCCCGAGTCGCACTCGGGCCCGATCGTGCTGATCGTCGACGACGACGAGCGGCTGCGCGAGTACGTGCGCGTCAACCTCGAGATGGAGGGCTACACCGTCCACGAGGCCGGCAGCGCCGAGGAGGGGATGAAGGTGCTGGACGAGCTGCGCCCGGACCTCGTGCTGCTCGACGTGATGATGCCGAAAGTGGACGGCTGGGAGATGCTGCAGCTGATGCACGAGCGGCACGGCGTCGGCTCGATCCCGGTCGTGATGTTCAGCGGCAAGGTCGATGAGGCGGTCGCCGACGAGGCGGCTGAGCGCGGCGCGCAGGGCTTCATCGGCAAGCCGTTCGACCCGCAAGAGCTGATCACGCAGACCAAGCAGCTGCTGCCGACCTGATCTCGCTCGACCACCACCTCCAGCGCTGGGTCGTCCACCATCGCGCCGGCTGGCTGAACCCGATCGTCGTCGACTTCACTCGCATCGCGAGTGACGGGCTGCTGTTCGTGCTGATCGGCGTGGTGCTCGCGCTCGTCTGGCGGCGGCCCTGGTTCCTGCTCCTGCTGGTGGCCGTCGACCTCGCGGCCGCCGGGCTCTCGCTCGTCCTGCGGCAGTGGATCGGTCGAGCGCGCCCGCCGCTCGTCTATCCCGAGCCGCCGCCGCTCGTGCCCACGCCGCACACGGGCTCCTTCCCATCCGGCCACTCGGCGACCGCCTTCGCCTGCGCGACGGTGATCGCATGGGCGTCGCCGCGACTGGCCGTGCCGGCGTTCGTGCTGGCCGCGCTGGTCGCGTGGTCCCGCGTCTACGCCGGCGTGCACTGGCCGCTCGACGTGATCGGCGGCTCGGCGCTCGGCGTGCTGGTTTCTATAGCTCTTCTGAAGCTCGTAGCAGCCCGGCCACGATTACGGCCAGGCTCGCCAGCAGGCTGATCCAGATGCCGATCCCGCGGCCGGCGGGCGGCGGGATCGAGTCGGGGATCGAGATCAGCCGGATCAGGACGAAGATCGTCGAGAGCGAGCCGAGCGCGATCACGACCAGGCTCTCGGGCACCGACGGCGGCAGCTCGAAGCCGAACTCGCGCGCTACTGCCAGCCCGAGTAGCACCAGCCCGATCACGAAGACGAGCTTCCCGAGCGTGCCCGTGTGCCAGGCGATCACCGCGAGCGTCGGGCCGGCGGTGTTGGGACCGGCGTACCAGTCGGTGAAGGCGGAGATCGTCAGCACGAGCCCGGCGACCCAGGCCAGTTGGCCGCCGAGCGCCCAGAAGCCGGTTGCGGCCGGGCGGACGAAGATCTCCTCTTCGACCTCGATGAACGGCTCCTGCTCGGCGGGCGGGAAGGGCTCGGGCGTCTCCATTAGAGGCCGAACAGCTGCTCGATCTGGTTCCAGATCACGACCGCCAGGCCGACGCTGACGCAGAGCACCGCGACGAGCACGAGCCAGAAGCGGAGGGCCGCGAGGGTCTTCTCGCGAGCCCGATCCTCGCGGGCGCGACGCTTGATCCGCTGGCGCCGGTAGTTCCGGGGGATCGCCGTCGGGTCGAGCAGCTCCTCCTCGACGTGCTTTCGCTCCGGCAGGGCCACGCGCGGAGTTTAGTAGGCCCCCGTGCTTTGATGCGGTCGGATGATGGCGGTAACAGGCGAAACACGCGATCTCGCAAGCCTGGACGGGGCGCTGGGCTCGATCGCGGCGCGCACCGCCGAGGTGACCGGCGCGGACGTGGTCGTCGTGCGGCTCGTGGACGACTCGGGCAACGCCGGCGCGCGTGCGGTGCACGCCGAATCGGCGGCGCTGCGGGCCGAGCTCGAGGGGTCGCGGCTCCCGGCGCGGGCGGTCCCGGCCGAGCCGCTCGAAGCGCTGGACAAGCTCCGGCCGCCGCTGCTCCGCGCCGCCGAGCAGCTCGGCGCGAGCGGCGTGCTGCAGCTCCCGGTTCGCGAGGGCAACGCGGTCGTCGGGACGCTGGAGCTGCTTCGCCGCCGGGGCGAGTTCGACGGGCGTGAGCGCATGCTGGCACTCGCGGCTGCGGACGAGATCGCGCTGGCTCGGCGGGCTTTCGGCGACGGGGGCGGCGCGGCCACCGCTGCGCCCGACCTGCTTGGCCTCGCCGGCGACGCGCTGGCGGCCGGCTCCGACGAGGCCCGCGCGGCCGACCAGGTAGCGACGCTCGCAGCCGAGGCAACCGGCGCGAGCGCCTGCGTTGTCTGGCGCTACGAGCAGCAGGGACCGGTGCTGGCCGCGCTCTCGGGCACGACCCTCCCGGCCGCGGTGGCGCTCGAAGCCGTCGGCCGTGCGCGCGACGTACCCGGCTCGCTCGCGGTCCAGTCGCTGGAGGAAGGCGGCGCCGTGGTGACGCTGCAGCTCGGCGAGCCGCCACAGGGTGCGCTGCAGCTGCTGCTCGCCGAAGAGCCGCACCCGAGCGATCCGCTGCTCGACCGGCTCGGCATCTTCGCCGTCCGCGCGGCCCACGCGTTGCGCGCCGGCGAACGGCGGCAGACGCTCGAGCTCGAGCTCGAGCGCGCGCGCGCGCTGCTGACGATCGTCGGCCAGGCGATCTCGCAGCTCTCGCTCGCTCACACGCTCGACACGGCGATCGAGCACGTCTCCGGCCTGCTCGAGGCGGAGCGGCTCGCGGTCTACCTCAGCTCCGAGCCCGGGCGGCTCGAGCCGGCGGCCGAGCGCGAGCTGACCGGCCCACACGCGCGCGTCGCCGAACGCCTGCTCGAGCTGCTGCTCGGGCCGGCACGCGGCCGTGGCCTGCTCGGGATCCCGTACGCGGCGAGCGACCCACGCCTGAGCTGCGTGCTCGACGTGCTCGAGGAGCTCGGGCTCGAGGCCGCGATCGCGGTCCCGCTGCGGGTCCGAGACGACCTGATCGGCCTGCTCGCGGTCTACCCCGCGGCCGGCCGGGAGCTGACCGAGAACGAGGAACAGCTCCTGCGTGCGCTCGCGGCCCAGCTCGCGGTCGCCGTCCAGAACGCGCGGCTGCACGAGGAGACGAAGCTCGCGGACGAGGAGCGCAAGGTCGCACTCGACGCCGAGCGTGAGGCATCGCGGCGCCTGCAGGCGTTGTATGAGATCTCGCGCGCCTTCTCGGAGAGCCTGTCGCTCGAGCTGACCCTGGAGGCGGTCACGCGCACGATTGTGGAGACGCTCGGGGTGGACGCCGCCTCGCTGCGCATGCCCGACGGGCGCGGGGCGGTGCTCGAGCCCGTGGCGATGCACGTGCGCGAGGAGCGCCTGGCCGAGCCGCTGAAGGCGATCCTCTCCTTGCCGCAGCCGCTCTCGCCGGTGCGGCCGAACGTCTTCCGCAGTGGGCGGGCGATCCTGCTTGACCCGCGTAGCGCCGCGTCGCTCGGACCGGCGCACGAGCCGCTCGTGCCGTTCCTGGAGAAGGGCTCGACGGCGGCGGTGATCCCGCTCGCCACGCAGGCCGAGATCCTCGGGACGCTCACGCTGGTCTCACTCGACCCGGACCGGCCGATCGACGGCGCGACGCTCGAGGCCGCCTCCTCGATCGCCGGCCAGGCCGCACTCGCGCTCGACAACGCGCGCCTCTACCAGCAGCAGAAGCAGTTCGCCGACTCGATGCAGCGCTCGCTGCTGCCGCGCGAGCAGCCGCAGGCGGACGGGCTCGACGTCGGGGCCGTCTACGCCTCCTCGGCGCGGATGGAGGTCGGCGGCGACGTCTACGACTTTCTCGAGCTTTCGGACGGGCGGCTCGCGGTCGTGCTCGGCGACGTCACCGGCCACGGGATCGACGCGGCCGCGGACATGGCGATGGCGAAGTTCGTCTTCCGCTCGCTTGCGCGTGAGCACCCCGAGCCGTCCGAGTTCCTCGCCGCCGCGAACGAGATCGTGCTCGAAGAGATCGGCGACGGGAAGTTCATCACGATGCTCTACGTGACCGCCGACGGCGGTGCGGGCGAGGTTGCCTGTGCGAGCGCGGGCCATCCCTCGCCCCGGATCGTGCGCGCCGGCGCCGTCGAGCCGCTGGGCCTGCACGGGCTCGCGCTCGGGATCGAAGGCGGCCAGGCGTACGAGGCCCAGCGTGTGACGCTGGCGCCGGGCGATGCCGCGGTGCTCTTCACGGACGGCCTGCTCGAGGCCCGCCGCGAGGGCGAGTTGTACGGCGAGGAGCGGCTCGACGCCTCGCTTGCCAAGCACGCCTCGCTGCCCGCCGAGGAGCTGGCGGTGGCGCTCGTCGAGGACTGCCGTGCCTTCGGCGGCGAGCTGGCGGACGACTGCGCCGTCGTCGTCCTCAAGCGCACGTGATCGAGCTCGCCAGACGTGGCGGCCGGCCTCTGCGGATCGGCCACCGAGGCGCGGCCGCGCTCGCTCCCGAAAACTCGCTCGAGGCAATCGGGCTCGCGGTCGAGCTCGGCTGCGACCTGGTCGAGTTCGACGTCCACGCGCTCGGCGAGGCGTTGGTGGTCGCCCACGACCGCCCCGTCTCGGCAGATGGACTGCCGACCCTCGACGACGTGCTGGAGCTGTTGAGCTCGGCGGGCGTAGGCATCCACCTCGACCTGAAGGCGCAGGGCGCGGAGCAGCCGGTGGCCGAGGCACTACGGCGGCACGGGCTCGTGGAGCGGACGATCATCAGCTCGTTCCGCCGCCCGACGCTGAACGCGCTGCACCTGGTGGAGCCGTCCGTGCGGCTGGGGCGGACCTATCCACAGGACCGCATGGGCCTGACCAAGCGGCCGGTCTTCCAACCGCCGGCGCGGGCGATCGTTCGCGTCCTGCGGCGGGCGCTGCCGCGGTACATCGGCTCGTTGCTCGCACGCTCGAAGGCAACGGCAGCCGTGCTCTACTGGGAGGTGGTGAGCGAGGCGGCCGTGGCCCGCTGTCACGCGCTCGGCGTGCCGGTGCTCGTCTGGACGGTGGACGACGCGGCGCTGTTGCCCTGGCTGGACGAGATTGGCGTCGACGGCGTGATCACGAACGATCCGCGGATCTTTCGCGACTAGTATTTCCGCCGGATGAGAAGGGTTGGTCTTCTCCTGCTGTTCGTGCTCGGCCTGGCCGCCGCCGGCGGCTTGTCGGCGGGCGTGGTCGCGGCCACCACCACGACCAGTACGACGACTACGACCGCGCCGGCCACGATTGCGAGCGGCGTGACGATTTCGGGCATCGACGTCGGCGACCTGACCACCGACGAGGCTTTCGCGGCGGTGAGGGACTCGTTCGCGCGACCGGTGACGCTCGTCGTCCCCCGCCACCGACTGGCCATCGAGCCCGCGCGCATCGGCGCGATGGCCTACGTGCGGGCCTCGGTCAACCGGGCGCTGACCGTCCCGGCGGGAACGGCGCTCAAGCTGCGGGTGATCCTGAGCCGCAAGGGCACCCAGCGCTATCTCGACACCGTCGCCAAACGCTTCGACCGTGAGCCGGTCGACTCCCAGCTGCTGCTGCGAAACCTGCGGCCGGTGATCACGAAGGAGCAGGACGGCCGCTCGCTGCGCGAGGTGCGCGCGATGAACGCGATGTTCACGGCGCTGGTGACGAACACGCGCCCGGAGGTCGCGCTCCAGTTCACCGAGCTGAGGCCCTCGGTCACCCGCGTCTCGTTCGGCCCGGTGATCGTGATCCGCCGCGGCTCGAACCGGCTCTATCTCTACAAGGGCATGCGCTTCCAGCGCGTCTTCGGCGTCGCCACCGGCCAGTCGGCCTACCCGACCCCGCTCGGGAGCTGGCACATCGTCGTCAGGTGGCGGAACCCGTGGTGGTACCCGCCGAACTCGCCGTGGGCCAAGGGCGAGAAGCCCGTCCCGCCCGGGCCGGGCAACCCGCTCGGCACGCGCTGGATGGGCCTGTCGGCGAGCGGCGTCGGCATCCACGGGACGCCTGACGACACCTCGATCGGCTACTCGGCCTCGCATGGCTGCATCCGCATGCACATTCCCGACGCAGAGTGGCTCTTCAACCACGTGACCGTCGGCACCTCGGTCTTCATCGTCGCGGCTTGAGATGAGCGCAAGGCTGAAGCTCGGCGCGCAGGCACTGGCGGTCGGGCTCGTGGCCCTGCTGCTCGCGCTGCTCGTCTGGAAGCTCGCCCAGGGCTCGGGCAAGGAGGCAGAGATCGGCAAGCCGGCGCCGGATTTCACGCTGAACCGCGTCGACGAGGGCGGCAAGCTCCAGCTGGCCTCGCTGCGCGGCAAGGTGGTCGTGCTCAACTTCTGGGCTTCGTGGTGCTATCCGTGCAACCAGGAGGCTCCGACACTTCAGGCTGCCGCGAAGCGCTGGGGCGACCGGGTCGTCGTGCTGGGCGTGGACGTCAACGACCCCACCAGCGACGCGAGGAAGTTCGCCCGTAAGTTCAAGCTGACCTATCCGCTGGTCCACGACAACCACAACGTCACCTCGCCGAAATACGGGCTGACCGGCCTGCCGGAGACCTTCTTCATCGACCGGACCGGAAAGCTCGTCGGCCACGTGGCCGCGGCGGTTGACGCCGCCGCTCTCCGCAATGGCGTCGAGCAGGCGCTGCGGTCGTGAGGCTTCTCGCGCTGGGTCTCTTGGCGCTGGTGCTGGCCGCACCGGCGGCGGCCAGCGAGCAGCAGCCGACGCTGCCCGAGCTCGAAGGGCAGCTGATGTGCCCAATCTGCGAGGGCGAGACGCTCGCGCAGTCCACGTCGCCCGCCGCGCAGCGCATCAAGGTCGAAATCCAGCAGCGCATCGCAGCCGGTGACACGCGAAGCCAGATCAAGCGTCGGCTCGTCGAGGAGTGGGGCAGCCGGATTCTCGCCGCACCGCCGCGGCACGGGTTCGACCTGCTCGCCTGGCTGCTCCCGATCGTTGGCGTGCTCGGCGGAGCGGCGGTACTGGGAGTGCTCGCGTGGCGCTGGACGCGCGAGCGCGAGCCGGAGCCGGCGCCGCAGCGCTGGTCGCTGAACGGGCACCCGCTCGGGCCGGACGAGGAGCGCCGGCTCGACGAGGAGCTCGCCCGCTTCGATGGGTGAGCGGATCGCGGCCGCGTTCGCCGCCGGCCTGGTCTCGATCGCGTTCCCGTGTGTGCTGCCGCTCGTCCCCGGCTACCTGTCGGCGATCACGGCGGTCGAGGTCGACCGGCTCGGCGAGCGGGGGGTCGCCCGGCGCGTGGTCGCCGCGAGCGTCCCGTTCGCGCTCGGCTTCACGATCGTTTTCGTCGTGCTCGGCGCCGGCGCGGCGGCGCTCGGCGGCTGGGTCGACCAGGAGACGCGGACGAAGATCGCCGGCTTCGTGCTCGTCGTGCTCGGGCTCGCCTTCATGGGCCTCTTGCCCTGGCCGGAGCGCGTGCTCGCGCCCGGCGCGCTGACCCGGGCGCGGGCGAGCGGCTCGCGCGCCCTGCTCGGCGCGGCGTTCGCGGTCTGCGCGGCGCCGTGCGTGGGCATTCTGCTGGGCGCGATCCTGGCGCTGGCGGCCGACTCGCGCACGGTCGTGCGCGGCTGCATCCTGCTCGCCGCCTACTCGTTCGGGATCACGGTCGCGTTCGTGGCGATCGGGATCGCCTTTACGCACGCGATGACCGCCTTCCGCTGGGTGCGCGACCACTACGACTGGATCCGCTACCTGAGCGGCGGCACGCTGGTCGTGCTCGGACTGCTGCTGTTCTTCAACCGAGACTGGTGGCTGCGCGTGCTCCTGAACCGGGCGCTCGACGCGCTAGGCCTCGGCGGGCAGCTCTAGCACCGGCAGCTCGAGCGAACCGTCCTCCACCACGCGCTGGGCTACCGCGACCTGCTCGAGCAGCGACGCGACGTTCACGCCGCGGTGCTCGGGCGCGTACGGACCGAGCCTTCGCGCCGCCTTCTCCAGCTGGCGCTCGCAGCCGACGCGGTTGCCGCGGCCGGCCTGGTACCAGGCGACCGCCACGTGCACGAGGCCCTGGTAAAAGTCGCGCTCGGCCGACTCGGCCGCGCGCCAGGCGTCCTCCAGCTGCTCGTGCGCCGCGAAGTACTCGCCGCGGCGGATCAGCTCGAGCCCGGTTTCGAGGTGGCTCACACGTTGGAGACTAGGGCGGAGGGTGGTACGTTTGCGGCGTGGCGACGATCCTGCTGGTGGGGGTCGATCTGTTCTTCCGGGGGAAGCTGGAAGGCCTGTTGCCGGGCCATCATCTGATCACGGTCGAGAACGTCGACCCGCCCGACTGCGTGATCGCGGACATCGCGCGCATCGACCCGGACGAGGTCGCCGACGCCTATCCGGAGATCCCGATCCTCGGCTTCACCAACCACACCGACACCGAGGGCCTGCGCCTCGCGCACGCCGCTGGCTTCGACCAGGTGGTCGCCAAATCGGCGCTCGACGAGCGGGCAAAGGAGTTCGTCGAAGAGCTGACTGCCTGACCGGGCGGTCTGACTACACTGCGCGGCGCCGTGACGTACATCATCGCCGAGCCCTGCATCGACATCAAAGACCTCTCGTGCGTCGACGTCTGCCCGGTCGACTGCATCCACGAGTTCGGGCGCATCCTCGTGATCGACCCCGAGGAGTGCATCGACTGCGGGGCGTGCGAGCCGGAGTGCCCGGTCGAGGCGATCTTCCCGGAAGACGCGCTCCCGGCGAAGTGGGAGCCGTTCGTGAAGATCAACTACGCCTATCCCGAAGGCGCGGACGTGATCAACAAGCTCACCGACGAGTACGCGACCGAGCACAACGTCCAGAACGAGCCGCTCGAGTAGACCGCCGCAAGTAGGCCGGTGGCTATGCTCCGGCCGTGACGCCGGAGACGCTTGATCACGTCGCGCTCTGGGTCGCCGACCGCGACCGCATAGCCGACTTCGTCACCTCCCGCGTCGGCATGCACGTGGTCGAACGGACCGACGCCTTCACCCTGGTCGGCTCCGACGCCCGGCGCGGGAAGCTGACGCTGTTCGCGGCCGAGGGGCCCCGCGAGCAGGGGGCGCTCAAGCACGTCGCGCTGCGAGTCTCGAGCCTCGAGTCCGCGCTCGGCTCGCTCGACGGCACCCAGGTCGAGCGGCCGCGCGAGGGTGAGGCGTACCTGGACGTCTCCGAAGGGCTGCGCCTCGGGCTCGTGGAGGCGCCGACCGAGGTCGAGTACGACCTCGACCACGTCGCGCTCTGGTCCCATTCGCCGGAGGAGACGGCGGAGTCCTACCTCGAGCTCGGATTCTCCTCGGCCGCGCCGGGACCGTCGGGCGCGCCGCGGGTCGAGGTCGGCGGAGCCTTCGTCGAGTTCCACCAGGGCGAGCCGGGCGACCCGGAGCGGCCGCTCTTGAACCACCTCGCGGTCAAGGTCGAGTCAGCCGAGGAGCACATCTCGGAGGCCCGCGAGCTCGGGATCGAGATCGACAACATCGTCGACGCGCCTAACACCTACGCCGTCTTCGTCTGGGGCCCGGAGCGGGTCAAGATCGAGTACGTCGAGCACAAGCCGACGTTCTCTCTGACTTAGTGCTCATCGCCGGAGCCGGGATGGCCGGGCTCTGCGCGGCTGCTCGCGCGCGGGAGCTCGGCGCTTCGCCGACGGTGTTCGAGAAGGGAACGCGGCCGGGCGGCTCGATGCTGCTCTCGAGCGGCGTGATCTGGCGCTACCGGAGCTTCGAGGACTTCCGCGCGCAATGTCCGGACGGCGACGAGCGGCTGCAGCGGCTCGTCTTCGAGCGCCTCGACGAGGGGCTCGAGTGGCTCGAGTCGCTCGGCGCGCCGGTGGTGACGCGCGAGACAGAGAACGCGCTCACGATGGGCGTCCGCTTCGACACCGAGGGTCTGACCGAGGCGCTGTTCCGGGCCGCCGGCGAGGTCCGTTTCGAACAATCGGTGACAGTCACCGGGGATTCGCTCGTGCTGGCGACCGGCGGCTTTCAAGGAGATCCCGAGCTAGTCGAGCGGTACGTTGGCCCGGCGGCGCCGCTTCGAGTGCGCGCCAACCCCTGGAGTGCCGGCGACGGCCTGCGGGTCGGGCTCGACCGCGGCGCAGCCCTGAGCAACGGCCTGGACGAGTTCTACGGACGCAACATGGCCGACGTCGACTTCGACGAGGCCGGCTTCGGCCCACTCGCGCAGGTCTACGGGCGCCACGCCCGGATCTTCAACGAGCGCGGGGAGGAGTTCTTCGACCACGAGCGGGTCAGCTGGTCGGAGCTCGACCTCGTCCAGGCGACCGCCCACCAGCCGCGCGCACGGGCCTGGTACCTGCTCGACGACCAGGCGCTCGACCAGCAGGTTCGCTACGGCACCGTCCGCGAGCTGGTCGCCTCGGCGCCGACGCGCACCGACCCTGCCGAGCTGCCCTTCGAGCCGCCGTCCGGTACCGTCGCCGCCGTCCGCGTCGCGGCCTCGATCACGCACACGATCGGCGGCCTACGTGTGGACGAGCGGGCCCGTGTGCTCGACGAGACCAACGATCCGGTGGACGGCCTCTTCGCCGCCGGCGTTGACGCAGGCGGCGTCTCGACCGGCGGCTATGCGAGCGGGCTCGCCTCGGCGCTCGTCCTCGGCCGCACGGCCGCCGAGGCCGCGCTCAGCTGAGCGGCTGCAGGTAGGCGCAGCGGCGCATGTCGCCCGGAAGCGGCGAGGGCGCGACCTTGGTCACGTAGAGGCGTTCCTCGCCCTCCTCGACCTGATCGCCGAGGCCAGGCGCCTCGCCCTCGCGCTCGCGCAGCTCGTAACCGTTCGTCGTCCAGACGAACCGCAGGTGCGTGGGGCGCTGGCCGTTCTCGTCCACGAACCGAAGACTAACGGTGGGCCGCGTACGACGGCAGCACGACGCGAACCGCCGTGCCGCCGAGCTCGCCGGCCTCGATCTCGAGCTGCCCGTTCAGCGTCCGCGCCCGCTCCTCGATGTCCTCGAAGCTCGCCCGCCGCCGCTCCCCCGCGCCGTCGTCGGCGATCACGGCCTCGACCGTCCCGTCCTCGCGCTCGGCGACGCTGATCGAGATCCGCGAGGGCGGCCCGCGCCTGATCGCCTGGTTCACCGCTTCGCGGATGATCTGGTAGATCGCCACGCGCGCGTTCTCGGCTAGGCCATCGGCGGCCTCGACGTCGAGGTCGACCTGCATCTGGTACGACAACCCGACCTGTTCAGCGAAGGCGCGCACCGCCGGGCCGAAGCCCTGGTCGCGCAGCACGACTGGCTCGATGTTGAACGAGAGGTCGCGCAGCGAGCGGATCGTGTCGCGGTGTCGCTTCACCGCCGAATCGAGGACCCCGGTCGCCTCCTCCAGCCGCCCGCCCTCGAGCGAGTCGATCGCGGCATCGAGCATCAGGCTGATCCCGGAGAGCGACTGAACCGGTCCGTCGTGCAGGAACAGTGCGAGCCGCCGCCGCTCCTCCTGCTCGGCGATGATCAGCTGGTCGGTCAGCCGCCCGCGCTCGGTCTCACGCTCCTTGGCCTCGGCGAGCAGCTGTGTGTTCTCGACCGCCCGGCAGGCGAAGTCGGCCAGCAGCTTCGCCCGCGCAAGCTCCTCGCGGTCGAGCGGCTTTGCTCGCACGAGCTGCAGCGAGCCGATCTCCTCGCCGCGGATCCGCAGCGGCACCACGACTGCTTCCGGGAGCCCGCGTGCGCCGGGCGCCAGCAGCGTCGCCTTGGCGCCGAAGAGCTCCTTGGCCTCGCGCCGCGTCTGGTCGAGCACCTGCTCGGGCTCGTGCGGCGCGGCGATCGAGCTCATCGACTCGATCAGCGACTCGAGAAAGTTGGACTGCGCCGAGAGCTCCTCCTCGACCACCTCGTGCCGGCGGCGCTCGGTGACGATCAGGTGCAGCGCGAACCCTGCGGCGCCGACGATCGCCGCGCCCAGGCCGGCGAATGCCAGCCAGCTCGAGTTCAGCGCGAGCCCGAGCAGCGAGACGATCGCGGCCGCCGCAACCGCGGCGACCAAGAGTCCCGCTCTAGTCGATGATCGCGTCACGAAGCGCGATCGCAACCGCGTGCGTGCGCGTGTCGGCCTCGAGCTTGGTGAGGATGTGGCGTACGTGACTCTTCACGGTCTCCTGGCTGATGAAGAGCCTCGCGGCGACGTCCGCGTTCGACATCCCGTCGGCCAGCAGCTGCAGGATCTCGCGCTCGCGCGCGGTCAGCATGTCCTCGCGGTCGCCCGAGAGGAAGGCCGGCATCAGCGCCGGGTCGACGAAGCCCTCGCCGGACACGACCTTGTCGATCGCCTTCAGCAGGGTCTGGTGCGGCGCCTCCTTGAGGATGTAGCCCTTCGCGCCGGACTCGAGCCCGCGGCCGAGCAGGCTGCGCTCGCTGTAGGCGGTGAAGATCAGGACGGCGGTCTCGGGGACCTTCTGCGTGAGGATCTTCGTCGCCTCGAGCCCATCCATCCCGGGCATGCGCACGTCCATGATCACCACGTCGGGCTTGCGGCGCTCGGCGAGCGAGACCGCGCTCGCGCCGTCCGCCGCCTCGCCCACGACGCGGATGTGCGGGGCGCGCGAGAGCGACAGCCGCAGGCCTTCGCGGACGACCTCGTGGTCGTCCACGATCAGGCAGGTGATCTCCCCCTGCGCGGCTCTCTGCTCTTCCGTGGCGGCCTGCTCCGTCAACGCACGCGGATTGTACGGCGGAATGCGGTCGTCGCCCGAATCCGGGCCGGGATCAGCGCCCGAACCAGCGGGCGCGGCGGCTCGAGCCGAACGCACGCTTTTCGGCAACGAGCTCGAGTGACGGCTCCTGAAACGTGCCGGTCGGCTTTGGGCCGGAGAGGAAGTCGACGTCGACCCGGCCGATCCGGCCGGCCCCGAACTCCACGTAGCACGAACCGCGCCCGTCATACGGCAAGGGCTCGGGGCCGGCGTCCATCCGTGCCAGTAGCTGCGCAGCGACGACACGGGCGGCGCCCTCGGAGAAGACGCCCGCCTTTGGGGTGCCGGGCGTGGCCACGTCTCCGACGGCGTAGACGTCCGGAAACCGCGTCGCGAGCGTTCGCGAGTCGACCGGCACGTACCCGTCTTCGGCCATCCCGCTAGCGACGACCACGTCCGGAGCGCGGTGCCTCGGGACGCCGAGGAAGAGGTCGCACGGGAGCTCCTGGTCGTCGTCCAGCACCACCACGGCGCGGGAGGTGTCGAAGGCGCGCACGCGCCGTTCGGGAACGAACGCGATCCCACGTTCGGCGAAAGCCTCTAGCAATGCGGCCGACGTGTCCGGCGAGGGCGGGACCGGCGTGCCGAAGGGCATCACGAGCGTGATCTCGCAGGCGTCGCGCACGCCGCGCTCTGTCAGAAAGTCGTGGAGGAGCAGCGCCGCTTCGCTCGGCGCCGGCGGGCACTTGAACGGCGCCCCGCAGACGCCCACGACCGCGCGGCCTTCGGTGAACGTCGGCAAGATCTCCCGCAGTCGCTCGGCGCCGGCGACCGAATAGAACTCGTTCTCACCCTCGGCCAGGCCGGGCGTCGCCTCGAAATCGTAGTCGGCACCGAGCGCCACGACGAGCACGTCGCCCTCGTGGACGCCCTGCTCGGTGGTGACCCGTCGCGACTCGGGCTCGATCGCAGTTACCGTCTCCCGCAGGAGCCGAACTCCCGGCTTGACGAAGTCTGCATAGGGCAGCCGGATCTCTTCAGGTCGCACGCGTCCGAACATCACGTCGAGCTTCGAGTAGCCGAAGACGAAGGCGTCGCTCCGGTCAATGATGACGACCCCCGCGTCCTCGCCGAGGCCCTCGGAGAGCGTGGTCGCGAGCTCGAGACCCCCGAACCCGGCTCCCAGGATGAGAACGCGCGCATGCATAGGGCGACCGTACTTCCTAGACGACGAGCGCGAGCTGCTCTGGCTGGGGATCCGGCGCGAGGGGGATTCGGCGGCGGTCGCGGATGCCGTGTTTGCGGGTCAGGTCGGAGACGAGCTCGCGCACCGGCTTTGCCTCGGCGGCGCCCAGGTAGGCGCGGCGCGCGTACAGCCGCTCGTACGCCGGCAGCTGCTCCGGGTAGTCCTCCGCGAGCGCGGTGAGGAAGTGCTCGCGCGTGCCGGGCTTGAGGTGAAGCAGGTTCGCCCAGACACCGCAGGCGCCGGCCTCGCGCGCCTCGCGGACGACCTCTTCGAGCAGCTCCGGCTTGTCGGAGAGGCCCGGCAGGATCGGCGCCATGCCGACGCTCGCGCGGATGCCCGCGTCGACCAGCGTCTTCAGCGCCCGCAGACGCTGGCGTGGGTGGGCGGTGCCCGGCTCGGTGCGCCGCCAGACCTCGTCGTCGAGTGTCGGCACCGAGAACGTCACCGAGACCTCAGCCCGCCGCGCCGCCTCGGCCAGCACGTCCACGTCGCGGACGATCAGCGGGCCGCGCGTGATGATGCTGAACGAGTTGGCCGCATCGCGCAGGGCCTCGATGCACGCGCGCGTCAGGCGGTAGCGCCCCTCGGCCGGCTGGTACGGGTCGGTCGCGGCGCCGATCGCGATCGTCTCCTGCTGCCAGCTCGGGCGGGCCAGCTCGCGGCGCAGTACCTCGGCGACGTTCGTCTTGACCCGGATCGAACGCCCGTAGCGGTCGTCGAAGGGCCGGTCGGCGCGCAGCTCGAAGGCGCGGACGTAACAGAAGGTGCAGCGATGGACGCAGCCCATGTATGGGTTCAGCGACCA
>Ga0193727_1000246_pt1 | contig 19614 bp, 19 predicted proteins | sample H2c2metaG_FD_143051 | JGI IMG/M metagenome (GOLD analysis project Ga0193727, IMG submission 143051) | Soil microbial communities from a riparian zone of the East river system, Colorado, United States - H2c2 | ecosystem: Environmental > Terrestrial > Soil > Riparian zone | place: USA: East River...
GTTACCTTCGCGGCCGGGGCGGAAACCCCAGCCGTCGAGGACGATCAGGCCGACCGGGGTGCGTTGCCCACGCCGCTGCGCCATATTTGAGGGGTGCAATGTAGCCAAGTCCTTCGCGCTCTTCCAGTTGTCGTTTTCCTCGCGGCGTCGCTGGCCTCGGCGCACGGGCTGGCGGCGCAGACGCGCTTTCGGGTGACCCGCGATGCCGAGTGGTTGTACCAGCAGCCGGAAGGAAAGCGGCTGGCGCAAATCACCGGCGGCGCCGAGCTCGCTGGAGGCGAGGCACAGGGGGAGTGGCAGTCTGTGACGCTCGATGGCTGGATCTTTGCACCCTCGGTCGGGGCCACGGCACGGGCAGGTGCCGACCTCGCCGTCACGCGCGCGCCGGACGAAAACCTGCGCGACTCCCCCAGCGGGACGTTGGTCGCCAAGCTCCCGCAGGGGTTCCTGCTTTCCAAAGTGGGAGAAGATCACCGCTGGGTCCACGTGCAGCGCGTCGGGTGGATGAAGCGCGCGGCGCTCGAGCCCGTGGGGGCGGTGGTGAGTGCCCGGTCGGCAGCGTCCGACACCGATCCGGCAGCCCCGGGGCACCGCCCCGGGGTCAACGCACCCGCACCCGCTGCCGACTCCGGCTCGGCGGACCCTGCGCATGCGCAGCCGGCGCGCCGCACCACGCTATACCGCGCGCCCGACGGGCCGGAAGCGGGCAGCGTTGGGCAGTCCACTCCGCTGCGGGTGGTGTCGCGCGCCGGCGATTGGACTCGTGTGCAGGTCGAGGGTTGGGTGAAGACCGCGGACCTCGCGACCGACGCGCCCGGCGTCCTGGTGGGCATCACTGCGGCTGAGCTCCGCACTGATCCGCAGCGCTACGTGGGCCAGTCACTGCGGTGGACACTGCAATACATCGCCGTGCAGCAGGCCGACGAGCTGCGTCCCGAGGTCCCCGCCGGCGGCACGTACTTACTCACGCGCGGGCCGTTGCCGGAGCGCGGCTTCGTTTACGTGGTCATCCCCGACGCCAAGCGCTCACTTGTGGCGTCCCTGACGCCACTCAGCGTCATTCAGGTGACGGCGCGGGTGCGCGCCGGCCGCAGCCACTACCTTGGCAACCCCGTGGTCGACCTGCTCTCGCTCGAGGTGCAACCAGAACCGTGAACGACATCCTGCGCGAGCGGCTGCAGCGCCTGCTGGAGGTGCTCCCGGACGACAAGGCCTACCAGGTACTCGACTACATCGAGTTCCTTCAGTCGAAGTACGCCACCCGTCCCGCCGGCGCGCCGGCGTTTCAGAAGGTGGCGGAAGCGCTGGAAGACACGATGCGCGCCGGCCGTGTGCCCGTGACGATCATTTCCAGAACGATGGACGCGGTTGCGAAGGCCGGGTCGCTGCTCGAGCGCGTGGCCGCCGCCGGCAAGGCGGCCGCTGAGGAAGCGACCCGCAAGCCCGCCGATGCGCCGCCGGTTGAGGAACCGCGGCCTCCCGGATAACTTTCGCCATGGGAACCTTCCGCCCCGACGTCGCCCTGACATTCGACGATGTATTGCTGATGCCGCGGCACTCGCGGGTGCACCCGCGCAGTGTGGACGTCCGCAGCCGCTTCACTCGCACCATCCCCCTCAACATTCCGCTCGTCTCGGCCGCGATGGATACGGTGACGGAGGCCGACATGGCCATCGCGATCGCTCGCGAGGGCGGCATCGGTGTGCTGCATAAGAACATGCCGATCGACCGCCAGGCGGCGGAGGTGGACCATGTAAAGCGCAGCGAGTCGGGAATGATCCTGAACCCGATCACCCTCGGACCCGATCGCCCGGTGCGCGAGGCGCAGCAGCTCATGACGCGCTTCAAGATCTCCGGCGTTCCCATTGTGGATGGCGCCGGGAAGCTGATCGGGATCATCACGAATCGCGACCTGCAGTTCGAGCGCCAGCTCGATCGCCCGATCCGCGAGGCGATGACGAAGGCCAACCTCGTGACGGCACCGGTGGGCACCACCCTGGATGAGGCCGAGCGCATTCTCGGACAGCATCGCATCGAGAAGCTCCCGGTGGTGGACGGGCTGGGAGTATTGAAGGGGCTGATCACGATCAAGGACATCTTCAAGCGCCGCCAGCACCCTCACGCGAACAAGGACCAGCACGGCCGGCTGCGCGTCGCCGCCGCGGTGGGCGGCAACAAGGAGGCCATGGCGCGCGCCCGGGCGCTGATCGACGCCGGCTGCGACGTGATCGTGGTGGACTCGGCGCACGGCCATTCGGACGGCGTGCTCGAGACGATCGCGTGCCTGCGCGAGGCGTTCCCGGACGCCCAGCTCGTGGGGGGCAACGTCGCGACGGAAGAAGGTGCGCGGGCGCTGGTGGAGCGGGGCGTGGATGCCGTGAAGGTTGGCGTCGGGCCGGGCTCCATCTGCACCACGCGCGTGGTCACGGGCGTGGGGGTGCCGCAGATCACCGCTATCACGGCGGCGGTGGCCGGCGCGGGTGATGTCCCGGTGATCGCCGACGGCGGGATCAAATACTCCGGCGACGTCGTCAAGGCGCTCGCCGCGGGGGCGTCGAGCGTGATGATGGGGTCGCTCCTGGCGGGGACCGACGAGAGTCCGGGAGAATCATTCCTGCTCGAAGGCCGCCGCTTCAAGGTGATCCGGGGCATGGGCAGCCTGGGCGCGATGGAAGAAGGCTCGGCGGATCGCTACTTCCAGGAAGGCGAAGTATCGGCGACCAAGCTCGTTCCTGAGGGGATCGAGGGGCGCGTCCCATACAAGGGTCCCGTCGCCGATGTGATGTTCCAGATGGTCGGGGGCCTGCGGAGCGGGATGGGATACTGCGGCGTGTGCGACATCGCGGCGCTGCGCACCGAAACGGCATTCATTCGCGTCACATCGGCCGGGCTGCGCGAGTCCCATCCCCACGACGTCATCATCACGCGCGAGGCGCCGAACTACAGCATTTGACTTGACACCCCTCCGGCCGGGGCCTACTCTAGCCCTCGCTGCCCGCTCCGAATCTCCCCTGTCGCCCGAGGTTCGCATGGATCTGTTCCGGCGCAAGAGCATCACCGAGCTGCAGGCCGAAGCCCTCACCGACCACAGCCTGAAGCGGGCGCTGGGCGCCCTCAATCTGACGATGCTGGGCATCGGGGCCATCATCGGCACCGGCATCTTCGTGCTGACCGGCACGGTGGCGGCGCTGAACGCCGGTCCGGCGGTCGTGCTCTCGTTCGTGCTTGCGGGCGTCGCTTCGATCTTTGCGGCCCTGTGCTACTCGGAGTTCGCTTCGCTCGTGCCGATGGCGGGCAGCGCCTACACCTACGGGTACGCGACGCTGGGGGAACTGATCGCGTGGATCATCGGCTGGGATCTGGTGCTCGAGTACGCGCTCGGCGCCGTGACCGTCGCGATCGGGTGGTCGGGGTACGTCGTGTCGTTTCTCAGGGACATCGGGATCAACGTTCCCTGCGCGTTGTCGGCCGCGCGCGGGCTCACGGTGCAGTGCGCGGACGGTACTACGACAACGGCCCTCTTTAATCTGCCGGCGGTGCTCATCATTGCGATCGTCACCACACTGCTCGTGATCGGCATCAAGGAGTCCGCCAACTTCAACAACATCATCGTGTTCGTGAAAGTGGCCGTGGTGCTGCTCTTCATCGTGGGAGCGGCGCACGCGATCAACCCGGCCAACTGGCACCCCTTCATGCCGCCTCAGACTCTCAAGGACGGGCTGCCGGTGCGCGGTGAGTTCGGGTGGAGCGGGGTGATGACGGGAGCGGGGATCGTGTTCTTCGCCTATATCGGGTTCGACGCGGTCAGCACCGCGGCGCAGGAGGCGAAGAATCCGCAGAAGGACATGCCGATCGGAATCATCGCGTCGCTCCTCATCTGCACCGTGCTGTACATCATCGTGTCCGGGATCGCGACCGGGGTGATGTCATACAAGGAACTCAATGTCCCCGATCCGATCGCCGTGGTGGCGGACCGGGCCGGACTCGGCTGGATGTCCTCGCTCATCAAGCTGGGAGCGATCGCGGGGCTCTCGTCGGTCATTCTGGTAATGCTGCTCGGGCAGTCCCGCGTGTTCTGGACAATGTCGAAGGACGGCCTGCTGCCGCCGTTCGTGAGCAAGATCCACCCGCGCTTTCAGACCCCCTACCTCACGTCAATCATCACCGGCATCGGCGTCGCGATCGTGTCCGCCTTTCTCACGGTGCGCGAGGCCGGGAGCCTCGTGTCGATCGGGACGCTGCTCGCGTTCGTCATCGTCTCGATCGGGATCATGGTGTTACGGGTGCGGGAGCCCAACCTGCCGCGCGCGTTCAAGACGCCCGTCTGGTGGCTCGTCGGGCCGCTCGGGGCGCTTTCGGCGCTTTATTTGATGGTCTCGCTCCCGTGGCGGACGTGGGAGCGGCTGATCATCTGGTTCGCGCTGGGGATCGTCATCTACTTCGTGTACGGTGTGCGGCACTCGCGACTGGCGCGGAAGCACTAAGCGGGAGCCTGACGGCGCGCTCGTGGAGGGGCTCCCTCAACCCCTCAGGTTCGCCATATCACCTATCTTAGTGACGTGATGACCGTCAACGGCGCTCCCATCGCCATCCCGCCCGAGCGCGCCCGCGCCGCCCACGAGATCGCGGGGGTCTTGAGTCCCGGTGGCCGCGTGGCCCTCATCACGCACGTGAATGCCGACGGGGACGGAATGGGGAGCGAGGCGGCGTTGTGGCATCTCCTGACCGCGCGCGGCATGCGCGTGACGCTCGCGAACCCGACACCGGTCCCCGAGCGGTTCGGATTCCTGGTCCCACCCGGCGCCGACCACTCCGACCGCGCGGTGAAGGAAATCGAAGCGGCAGACGTCTTGGTCGTGGTTGACATCGCGGATCTGGGCCGCCTGGGCGACCTGGCGGCGGCCGTGCGCAAGACCCGCAGTCCGACCGTGTGCATCGATCACCATGTGAGTCCGGGCTCGTTGCCGGCCGGCCCTCGCATGGTGGCGCCCGAGGCGGCGGCGACGGCCGAGCTGGTGTTCGATCTCGCCACAGCGCTCGGGTGGGAAATCGGGACCGAGACCGCGCGGGCCCTGTACGTGGGGATCCTCACCGACACCGGCGGGTTCCGGTTCGCCAACACGACCCCGCGGGTGCTGCGAGTCGCCAGCGCCTTGCTGGAGCGCGGCGTTGATCCCGAGTCGATCTACGAGGCGGTGTACGCCAGTTCGCCCGAAGGCAAGGTGCGGCTCACGGCGGAGGTGCTCCAGACGCTGGTGGTCGAACCCCAGATCGGGCTCGCCTGGGTGACGGTCCCACCCGATGCGCTGGTCCGGCACAACACCACGGCGGACGATCTCGACGGCATTGTGGATTTTCCGCGCCAGATCGCGGGGGTGCGGCTCGCGCTCCTGTTCCGGCAGCTCGCCAACGGGCGGATCAAAGTGTCGTTCCGATCCATGGGGACCGTGGATGCGGCGGAGATCGCGCAGGGACTTGGTGGCGGAGGGCACCGCAAGGCGGCGGGCGCCTCAGCCGAGGGCTCGCTCGCGGAGGTGCAGGAACAGGTATTGGAGGCGGCGCGGCGGTACCTGCGGGGCCACCTGGCCGGGTCCGGCGCGGCTGCGCCATAGGTTCCTCGACGTCGGAATCGGGGGGTCGGGGGGTATAGATGGCGCACCCTAGCGCCGAGGTTTCCTGGAGATCGCCCTGTCGCGCCTGACTAGTCTGTCCCTGAGCGTCGCCCTTGCCCTGGTGGCCACGCCGAGCGCGGCGCCACCCCGGCCCCGCGCTCCTGCCGCTTCGGGCCGCATCCAGGGAAGCGTCGTCCTCTCCCCAGCGCTGTCGTCGCGGAAACCGCGCATTCGCCTGTACGGAGACTACGGTCCCGGAGCGGTGCCGGCACCCAGAAATCCCGCGGTGACCGAGTTCGCCAATGTCATCATCTTCCTGGACTCGGTGCCGGGAGCCGGCGACACCGCGGTGGGTGCCTCCACCCCGCTCAAGATCGAGCAGTTGGGGGAGACGTTCGTGCCGCATGTGTTGCCGGTACTGGTCGGATCGACGGTACAGTTTCCCAACGCGGATCCCGTGTTCCACAACGTGTTCTCACTTTCCAGCGCGCGATCCTTCGACCTGGGCCGCTACCCCAAAGGCGACTCGAAGTCCGTGCGGTTCGACCGGCCCGGGACGGTGCAGGTGTTCTGCCACATACACTCCGACATGAGCGCCGTCGTGCTGGTGCTCAGCAACCGGTTTTTCACCGTTCCGGCGGCACCCGGGCAGTACGCGATCGACGGCGTTCCGGCCGGCGAGTACCGCCTCGTCGCGTGGCATGAGCGCATTAAACCGATCGTGCGGCACGTGCGGGTCCAGGCGGGCGAAACGACAGTGCTGGATCTGAACGTGCCGTTGCCGCCCATACCGGAGGCCCCGGGACGATGACGCTGTTCGGGGCGGTCGCGCGCGCCCGGCTGAGTTTCAAGCTCATCGTATTCGAGACTCTGTTGATCGCCCTGGTGGTGGGCGGAGCCTTTGTCGCGCTGAGTCTGGCGATCCGGGGCACGACGCAGCGATTCTTCGTCACGCAATTGCGGCGGTCGCAGGCGGAGCTCCTGAACCTGCAGAAGCGCGGCCTGGAACAGCTCGTGTGGACCTCGTCCGTCATTACGGAGAATCCCACGCTGCGCGCGGCCATCGAGACCTACCGGCTCGAGTCGGTGTCGGGCCGGGGCCAGCGCGCCGAGCTCATTACCACCGTGCAGCAGGAGACGGAAAAGATCGCCGCGGGACTGGGCAAGGATCTCCTGATCGTCACCGACGATCGGGGCCGGGTGCTGGCGGCGAGCGAACGGCACGGCCTGCGGCCCGCGCACGGCGCCGATCTGCTGTTCCTGCCCGTGGTGCACCGCGCACTCGATTCCTCCATGCCGACCGATGCGTCGAACTTTGGCGTCGCCGAGTTCGGCGGGTCCTACTTCCAGATCGGCTGCGTTCCCATTGTGCTGCAGGGATTTCCGATTGGAACCCTGATTCTCGGCGAGCGGTTGGACGAAGCGTTCCTGCACCGCATGCGTGAGTCGTTCGGCGGCGAAATCGTGATCGCCCGGCAAGGGGAGGTGATCACCTCCACGCTGGCCGCGATGCCGCATGCCGATCTCGCCGGCACCGTCCTCGCAGCCGGGCCGGATCGCGGGGGTACGGTGCGCCTGGGCCGCGAGGAATTCGTGATGGCGCCGCTCGCGTTGGGCGTGGAGCCGGGTGGCGAGCCGGTGATGCTGTATCTGCTGGATCCCCTGAGCACCGCCCTGGGCTCGGTGAACGATGTGATGCGCGTCAGCTTCCTTCTTTACGGCGGCCTGGCGGTACTGCTGGCGGGCGCCGGTGCCGCCCTCGTGTCCCGCTCGTTGCTGGCGCCGCTGCGCAGTTTCGTGGGGTTCATGGAATCGGTCGCCGAGCGCGGGGACTACTCGCGCCGCTTCGACGCCTCCGGGGCCACCGCCGAGATCCGTACCCTCAACGTCTCGTACGACCACCTCATCGAGTCGTTGGCGCAGGGGCTCGCGGAGCTCAAGCGACGCACCGAGGAGCTGTCCCGCGCCAACGTGACCTTGACGGAGGAAATGCGGGAGCGCGAGCGGGCGGAGCAGGCATTGCGGGCGAGCGAGCAGCAACTGCGCCAATCCCAAAAACTCGAGGCAGTAGGCACGCTCGCGGGGGGGGTGGCGCATGACTTCAACAACCTGCTCACGGTGATCCTGAGCTATACCGAGCTGGTGATGAAGGAGCTGGGTCCCACCAGCCCGCTGCACGAGGACCTGGAGTCGGTGCACGGAGCGGGGCTCCGGGCCGCGGGGTTGACCAGGCAGCTGCTGGCGTTCAGCCGCAAGCAGGTCATGCAACCGCGCGTCCTCGACCTGAACACGGCAGTGGCCGGGATCGAGAAGATGCTGCGGCGGGTGATCGGAGAAGACATCGACCTCCAGACCGTCGCCGGCGCGTCGTCCGGGTACGTGCAGGCCGACCCCGGGCAGCTCGAGCAGGTGATCATGAACCTGGTGGTGAACGCCCGGGACGCGATGCCGCGCGGCGGCCGGCTGACGCTCGAGACCTCGAACGTTCACTTCTCCGAGGGAGCCCCGGACCTGCTTCCGCCGATGGGGCCGGGGGAGTGGGTGCTGCTCGCCGTCAGCGACACCGGCACCGGGATGGATGAGGCGACGCGGGCGAGGATCTTCGAGCCATTCTTCACCACCAAGGAGCCCGGCAAGGGCACGGGACTCGGACTCTCGACCGTGTACGGCATCATCAAGCAATCCGGCGGGTTCGTGTGGGTGGCAAGCGAGCCCGGACAGGGCACGACGTTCAAGATTTACCTCCCGCAGGTGGCCGACACCGGTGAACCGGCCACGCGGGTGCTCGAGCCCGCGCCGCGATCAACCGGCACTGAAACGATCTTGCTGGCGGAGGACGAGGAGCCGGTGCGGGTGCTCGCGTGCCGCTGCCTCGAGTCCATGGGGTACCGCGTGCTCTCCGCGGGCCGCTCCGACGAGGCGCGACGCCTGGCGGAGCGCCACGGGGGCCCAATCCACCTTCTCGTGGCGGACGTCGTCATGCCCGGCGGCAGCGGACCCGAGCTGGCGGAAAGTCTCGCGGCTGCGCACCCGGAGATGCGGGTGCTCTACATGTCGGGCTACACGGATGACGCGATTGTGCATCGCGGAGTGATCGCCCCCGGCATCGAGCTGCTGGAGAAGCCGTTTACTCCCGAGTCTCTCAGAAAACGGGTGCGCGACGTGCTGGATCAGCGTGGGACAGCGGCTGCCGGGGCGGTGGTGCCATGACGGCGCGGGCTCGCTGGCTGGCGCTTGCCCTGCTCGTTTCCGGCGCGGGATCCGCCCGCGCTCAAGACTGGCTGGTTGTGAAAGCGATTGCGGACGGGGAGGCATGGGTGACCGACTCGGCGTCCCGGCTGCTGAGCCGGAATGGAGGGCACCTCGCGACCCTTGGGGTCTTCCAGCTGTTCGCCGCCGCCGCACTGCGTCCGACCTTACAGGTGATTTTCATGGGCGAGGTCGAAGGGGGGGATGCCACCGACGAGGCGGATCAGCTGGAGATCGGCTACGACCAGCTCGCGCTGCGCTACATCCCGTCGCGGCACGCGGTGATTGACATCGGCAAGTTCCCGAGCCCGGTAGGGGCGTTCGCGAACCGGCGGTTGTCGAACTCCAATCCGTTGATCGGCTCGCCCGACGGGTACGCCGTCAGTTATCCGTGGGGCGCCGAGGTGAGCGGCACGGCCGGCCGGTTCGACTACCGGGCGGCGCTGGTGAGTCTTCCCGTGACGCACGAAGACTACGTCCCCGATCCGAGCGCCGCGTTCCGGCCGGCGCTGGGGGGCGGCTACACTCCCATCCCCGGGTGGGCGCGTCCCTGACGTGGGGGCCCTACTTGAATTCAGAACTCGGCGCCGCGCTCCCGGCCGGAGCCGACTGGAAGAGCTATACCCAGCGGGTGGTGGCGTTCGACACCCGGTTCAGCCGCGGCTACTTCGAGTTCCGGGGCGAGCTGGCGTTCGCGCGGTTCGATGTACCCAACCAGGCCGCGCCGATCGACGGCGTCACGTACTACGCCGAGCTGAAGCAGACGTGGAGCCCGCGCGTCTTCACCGCGCTGCGCGTCGAGCGGAACGACTACCCCTTTATCAGGCCGGCGAGCGGGTCCACGTGGATCGCGCGCGCCGTGGACGTTTACAACGGGGAGGCCGGGTTCGGCATTCGCACCAGCGCGGGCACGCTGGTGAAAGCGACCTACCGGCACGTGTGGTACAACATCGACCCGGATTTGCGGCCGACGCTCCCGAACGGCTACGCCGTGGCGCTCCAGATTTCATGCGACATGGACATCAGGAGCTGGTTCGAGCGCTCACTTCCGTAACTGCCGCTCGATGGCGTCGGCCACGTCGTGCGCGCACTGCATGAGCACGGTCAGCGGCGTGTGTTCTTCGGCCAACTCCGCCGCGTCGATCTCCCCGATCCGTTGCCCGGTCTTCTTGTCCCGCAGCTCGCTCCGGAGCTCGCACCCGGTGACGCCGCGGGCGGGCACCTGCAGCCACATGGGAATGCCCCGGAACCCGACCAGCGCGCTGGTAATGGAGACAGTCGGCGCCGCGCTGTCCTGCGGGGCGCCGGTCGTGGCGACCAAGCCGTGGGACCGGAGGCGCCTCATGAGCGCCTGCCGTAGAGTATCGCTGACGTCCAGGTTGAACTGGGCCCCCGTTTCATCGCTCACAGGCCCGACGACGAACACTTCGTAGCCCTTCAGGGACGCTCCCGGCGCAAGCGACACGCGAGGGCGGAGCGGGGTGCACGCGGAACAGCAGAGCAGCAATGCGATCGCGGAGCGTCGCTGTGTCATGGAGCCTCCTTGCTGTGTCGTACCCCCCGTTGCTCCGGCCGTTCGGCTCCACACAACGAGCTAACCCGTCGAGCGCCGCCAGAGTTCGCGGGCGACGGCATTGCGTCATTGTCCCATCACCACGATGGGCGATGGTGACGCGCGTGACCGGCGGCTAGAGTCGATGAGGGGGAAAAGCATGTTTCTCGCAGTCTTTGTCGCATCCCCGGCGACTCATTGAGAGGATGCCTCATGAACACACGATCCATCGCTGCCTGTGCATTGGCGCTGACGTTCCTTGCCGTGTCGGGCAGGATAGCGCTCGCACAGGACCGCAGCCAGGACAATCGCGGGCAGTACAACGGCGGGCAGGGTAATCGGCCCGGGATGAACAATCAGGACCGCGGACACTCGTTCAATGACAACGACCGCCAGGTGACGCGTGACTGGTACCGCCAGCACCAGCGCAGCCTTGGGGCCGGTTGGAGACAGCGCGATCGCTTGTCGCCCCGGATGCAGGGGCGGCTGCGACGTGGCCAGCGTCTCGACCCCCAGCTGCGCCGCCAGATGCATTGGCTGCCTTCTGACCTGTCGCGTCGCTATGGTCCCGCGCCGCGCGGTTACCGGTACGCGATCATCGGCGGCAACATCGTCGTGCTCGATGCCGGCTACAACGTGTGGGACGTCTTCGGTCTCGACTTTTCGATCCGATAGCTGTGGTAATGGAGGTCCTCGGCGAACCGGCCGGGGGCCTCTCTCTTCTTTGGAGGAAAGCTCATGACAGTACGATCGATGGCCTCCTGGGCGTTGGCCGCGGCGTTCGTGGCCCTGTCCGGCACAATGGCAGTTGCGCAGGGCCGCGGGCAAGACCGCGGACAGCAACAGCAGTTCAGTGACAACGACCGCCAGGTCACGCGTGACTGGTATCAGCAGAACCGGATGCGCCTTGGCATCGGATGGAGAGAGCGGGACCGTCTGTCGCCCGCGATGCAGGCCCGCCTTCGCAATGGGCAGCGGCTCGACCCTCGTTTGCGCAGCCAGATCCACTGGCTCCCACGCGAGTTGTCGCGGCGCTATGGCCCCGCCCCGCGCGGTTATCGCTACGCAATCATCGGCGGCAACATCGTCATGCTCGACGATGCGTATCGGGTGCATGACGTCTTCAGCATCGACTTCCGCAGCGGCGGGCCGGGCTGGAACGGTCAGGGTGGCGGGCAGAATGGCGGCGGGTGGGGTGGCCGGCAGCACGAGTCGTTCGTTGATCAGGATCGCCAGGCCACGCGTGACTGGTATCAGCAGCATCAGCGCGACCTGGGTCCCGGCTGGCGAGATCAGGATCGTCTGTCTCCCGAGCAGCAAGGGCACCTTCGCCCGGGCGAGGTCCTCGACCCCCAGTTGCGTGGTCAGATCTCCTGGGTCCCTCCCGAGCTCGCGGCCCGCTATCGTCCCGCGCCTCCGGGATACCGGTACGCGGTCATCGGCGGCAACGTCGTCCTGCTCGACGACAGCTATCGGGTGCACGACACGTTCAGCATCACGCTGCATTTCTAGCAGGTTGGAAAAGGCCTCCGGGAATGCCCCGGGGGCCTTGGCATTTTCTCGCAGTGTTCTTCTATGACGTTGGAGATACCTCATGCATGTACGATCATTAACCGCCTGTGCTTTGGCAGTGGCGTTCGTTGCTCTGTCGGGCACCGTGGCGGTCGGGCAGGGCCGGGGACAGGATCGCACCCCGGGCACCACCAATCAGGGAAGAGGCTCGAACGGGCAGGACAATGGGCAGCACAACGGTCAGGCGGATCGTGACCGTCACAACACGTTCAACGATCAGGACCGCCAGGCCACGCGCGATTGGTACCAGCAGCACCAGAAGGGCCTCGGGGCCGGTTGGAGACAGCGGGATCGCTTGTCCCCCGCCATGCAGGGCCGCCTGCGCCCGGGTCAGCGCCTTGACCCCCAGCTGCGCCGGCAGATGCACTGGGTTCCGGCCGACCTGTCGCGGCACTACGCACCCGCCCCGGTGGGCTATCGGTATGCGATTATCGGCGGGAATGTTGTGATGCTCGACAGCGGATATGAGGTGCACGACGTCTTCAGCATCTCGCTGCATTTCTAGCAGCAGCGACAAAGGCCCTCGGGGAACACCCGGGGGCCTTTTGTAGGTCGCGAACCCTTTCGAAGGAAATCTCATGAACTCACGATCGATGACCGCCGCTGCATTTGCCTTGGCCTTCCTTGCCGTATCGTGCCAGGGGGCAGCCGCAAAGGATGCCGCGCCAGACGCGGCACCAGCCGTCGTCCAGGACGCCGCGCCAGCTGTTGTGCAGGACCCCGGACAGGGCGCCGATTGGAGGCGCCAGCATCACACGTCGTTCAATGATCAGGATCGCCAGGCCACCCGCGACTGGTACCAGCAGCACGGCAAAGGGCTTGGTGCCGGATGGCGGCGGCAGGATCGCTTGTCTCCCACCCTGCAAGGTCGCCTGCGCGCGGGCCAGCGGCTTGACCCTCAGCTACGCCGGCAGATGCATCCGCTGCCCGGTGACCTGTCGCGCCGGTACGGTGCCGCCCCGAGCGGGTACCGCTATGTGATTATTGGTGGCAATGTGGTGATGCTCGACAACGCAGATGAGGTGCACGACGTGTTCAGCCTCACGCTTCAGTTCTAGCCGGAGTGGCAAAGGCCCCCGGGGAAACACCCGGGGGCCTTTTGCATTTACGATCCCACCGTTGACGGGGGCGCGCCCGGGGGGGGCGGCTCAAGCTCATCCGGCATCGGGTTCCCCGGCTGTTTGGCCCGATCCAGTTTTTTCTGTTTCTTCTCTTCCTTCTTTTGCTGCCGGCGGATCTCTTTCTGCCGCTTCTCGAATCCATAATTGCGCTTGGGCAAGGAGCACTCCTAGTCGTGACGACGCATGCCGGGTTGCCGCCAAAGCGGAATCCGGCGGGGATGTCTCAAGATAGCCCCCTCGACAGGCATTTACGCATTGCCGCTCTCCCTCATCCCCCGCTAGGTTTCGCCCTGTGCCCCCTCCCGACACGCTTCAGGCGCAGGTCGAGCGCGCCCTCGCCACCCTCAAGCACCCCCGCCTCGGCACCGACATCGTTACTGCTGGCAGCGTAAAGGAGTTGAAGGTGGATGGGGACGGCGGCGTGACGTTCACGTTCGTGCTGTCACGCGACGACCCCGGAACCCTGGTGCGGGAGGTACGCAAGGCGGTGAAAGCCCTCCCGGGCGTGAGCGCGGTGACGATCAACGTGGTGGAGCCGGGACGGGGGACGGGAGGGGGGGAGGGGGGACGAGGTGCCGCACCGGGTGCGCGGCCGGCCGTGCCGCCGCCCCCGACCCCGATCGCGCAGCCGAACCTCGGCAAAGTGCTGGCGATCTCGTCCGGCAAAGGCGGGGTGGGGAAGTCCACCGTGTCGGCGAACATCGCCGCGGCGCTGGTGCGCTCGGGGCGCCGTGTCGGACTCATGGACGGCGACATCTACGGGCCCAATATCCCGCGCATGATGGGTGTGGATCACAAACCCGAGATCGTGGACGGAAAGATCCAGCCGCTTGAAGGGCACGGCGTCAAGCTCATGTCGCTCGGGTTCATCGTGGAGCGCGACGCGCCCGCCATTTGGCGCGGGCCGATCATCATGAAGATCATTCAGCAGTTCTTGCGCGACGTGGAGTGGGGCGAGCTGGACTACTTCCTGGTGGATCTGCCCCCCGGCACGGGTGACGCCCAACTCTCGCTGGCCCAGTCGATCCAGCTGCGCGCGGCGCTGATCGTGACCACCCCGCAGGAGATGGCCGTGGGGGATTCCCTGCGCGGCGCGAAGATGTTCGAGAAGGTGGGCGTACCGGTGATGGGGATCGTCGAGAACATGAGCTATTTCGTGTGCCCGCACTGCGGCGAGCGCACCGACGTGTTTCTGTCGGGCGGCGGCCAGCGGCTGGCGGACGAGCTCAAGGTGCCGTTGCTAGGTCAGGTGCCGCTGCAGGCGCACATGGCGGATCTCGCGGATGCGGGACGACCCATCGTGGTCGCCGAGCCGGCGTCGCCAGCGGCGGTCGCGCTCACTGCGATTGCGGGGCGGGTGGTTGAGCACCTCGCGGGCGGCCCGGGTCCGGCGTTGCCGATTACCGCTCGCTGAAGCGCGCGCGGGACCTTCCCTCTCAATGGCCACCCTCATCACGTTGCTCAGCGATTTCGGCGACGCCGACAGCTATGTGGCGGAGGTGAAGGGAGTCTTGCTGTCGCGGGTGCATGGCGCGGCGCTGGTGGACATCACACACCAGATTCAGCCCGGCGACGTTCACGCCGCGCAATACACGCTGTCCCGGGCCTGGCACCGCTTTCCGCGAGAAACGGTGCACCTCGCGGTCGTGGACCCGGGAGTCGGCACGGAACGCCGCGCCCTCGCCGCCGCGGCAGCGGGCCATTACTTCGTCGCCCCGGACAACGGCCTGCTCTCTTTTCTGCCCCTGGACGCGCAATTCGTGTCGCTGCCGATTCCTCCCGGCGCGGCGCCGACGTTCCACGCGCGCGATGTGTTCGCCCCCGCGGCAGGCCAGCTGGCGCTTGGCGCCGCCCTGACGCATCTCGGCCAGGCGATCAGCGATCCGCACCGCGCGCCGCTGCCGGCGCCGCGTCAGGACGGCGGCGCCGCCATCGGCGAGGTGATCTACGTTGATCGCTTCGGCACGCTCATCAGCAACATTCCGGCGGGGCTCGCGCGGCCGGGAGCGCGCGTCACAATCGGTGCGACGGACGTCGGCGAGCTGCGACGCACCTTCGCCGACGTGGAGCCGGGTCAGTTGGTGGCATTCGTGGGGAGCAACGACACGGTGGAGATTGCGGTGCGGGACGGGAGCGCGGCGAAGCGGCTGGGAGTGGGAGTGGGGGCGAAGGTGAGGGTTAAGGACGGGCCGTCTTAACTGTGAGAATCTGTACGCGCGCCAGCACCCGCTCCGCAAACCCCGCCGACGGCGCGAAGCGCTCGAGCTGGACGAGGTCGCGGAACAGGTTCCGTTCTTGCTCGGCGACCGTGAGGCAGGCCGCGCAGTCCGCGAGGTGCAGGGCGCGGGCGGCCGGGAGTAGGCCGAGGGCCCACAGCTCGATTTCGTCCGGGTTCAGGTGCTGGTGTGGCGACTCACTCATGGTCTGGGCTCCTACGGCCCGCGCGGGGGTCGGGTTTCACGCCCGCCGGTCCTCGAGCAGGACCCGCAATTCGTTGCGGGCCCGGTGGATATAGGTCTTCACCGTGCCGAGCGGCAGATCCAGCATGTGCGCGATCTCTTCATATGAATGGCCCTCCACATGCCGCAGCACGATGCAGCTGCGGTACTCGGGACGCAACCGGCCGATGGCGGTTTCGATGGCGCTGCCGAGCTCGCGCGCCTCGACTTCCTGGAGCGGCGTTTCGCCGTGGCCGCGGAGCTGCAGCGCGGTGGCGGCGCGCGCGTCGGGCGTCGTCGCGTCGGGCGCGCCGTCCATGGAGACGGTGTCCACACCGCGTTTGCGCAGCTGATCGATGGCGACGTTGTTCGCGACCTTGAAGATCCACGACGAAAACTTGAATTCGGGCCGGTACGACTTGAGACCATTCAGCACCTTGATGAACGTCTCCTGCGCCAGGTCCTCGGCGAGCGCGCGGTCGCGGACCATGCGGTACACGAGCGAGAACACGGGACGCTCGTAGCGCCGCACCAATTCGTGGAACGCCGCCTCGTGGCCCCGGACGGCCCACGCGACGACGTCTTGGTCGCTGGCGGAGGTCAGGTTGGACGGCCTATCTTTCGCGGCTATGACGCCGTCTCCCGCATTCGAGGTTGCCGTGTCGCGCGGCGGCGCAGCGAAGCGGTCGTACATCCGGAACATGTTCACCGCCATCGCGCCGCACTACGACTTCCTCAATCATCTGCTGAGCCTCAACGTGGATCGCCGCTGGCGTCGCGCCGCGGTCGCGCGGCTCGATTGGGAGGCGAGGCAGGACGGCGTCTATCTCGACCTGTGCGCCGGGACGCTCGATCTCGCGGCGACGCTGGCGCGCGCGCCCGGCTTCCGCGGCACGGTGATCGGTGCGGACTTCGTCGTGCCGATGCTGGCGCGCGGCCGGGGGAAGGCCGCCCGCACGCGGCCGGTCGGCGCGGACGCGCTCGAGCTGCCGTTTGCCGACGCGGCGTTCGACGGTGCCATGGTCGCCTTCGGGATCCGCAACGTCGCGGATCTGGATGCCGGGCTCCGGGAAGCGGCCCGCGTCGTGAAGCCGGGCGCGCGGTTCGTGATCCTCGAGTTTACCACGCCGACGTTCGCGCCGCTGCGCGCGCTGTACCTCTTCTACTTCCGGCGTGTGCTGCCGGCCATCGGGCGTGTCATGTCCAAACATAGGGACGCCTATACCTACCTGCCAGAGTCGGTGCTCGAGTTTCCCGCCCCCGAGACGCTGGCCGCACGGTTGGGCGCCGCGGGTTTCCGCGACGTGCGCTTCGAGCGGCTGACCGGCGGGATCTGCGCGATTCACAGCGCGATACGGTGAACGTGTGAGGCCTTGCAGGGCGTTCTCGAGCTCGGCGGTCGCGGTCGCTATCGCGAGTGCGGTAACCTGTAGCGAGGGACCCAGCGTGCTGAGGTTCAACTCGCCTCCTGACCCCGTCGCTTCCGTCTCGATCTCGCCCGATGTGGATACCGTCGTGGTACATGGCTCCGTCCAGCTCCAAGCAACGCTCAGGGACTCGATTGGCGTGGTGCTCTCGGGCCGTCAGGTCGTTTGGGCGAGTGTGGCGCCCGCGATTGCCAGCGTGGACTCCACCGGCCGCGTAGGGGCGCTGGCGCTAGGCACGGGAACGATCACTGCCACAAGCGAGGGGCGCACTGGCACGGCGGCCATCTCGTCCGTACCCAAGGTCGTGGTGGGGCGAGATCTTCCTTCCCTGTTCGCTGGCGACACGACGATGCTCGTTGCGACCTTCAGAGACGCCGCGAACGCCTCGGTGGCGACGGGACCCATCGCCTGGAGTACGAGTAACCCGGCCGTGGCGACCGTGTCCGGCGACGGGGTCGTGAGCGGCATGGCAGCGGGGCTGGCCACGATAGCGGTGTCGAGCAGCGGCGGCCGAGATTCGCAACACGTCGCGGTGTTGACGAGGAGTCTCCGTCCCAACCGCCTCCTGTCCTTCACGCGGGAGGTGCTTCGCTATGACGGCATGCGTCCACAGACGCTGTGGACGATGCGACCCGATGGCTCGGCCCAGCAGCGTGTCAGCAGTGATACGGAGCTGGTAAACTTGTTCGACTGGTCATCGGACGGCATGAAGGTCGTACTGGCATTGCTCAACTATCAAGGAATAGGGCGTTCGGGAGCGGTCGTCGCCAACGCCGACGGCTCTGGAGACCACTTGGTTGCGTCTGCCCTCACACCGCGATGGTCTCCGGATGGATCTGCGCTCGCATACCATCGCGGGGGGGGACTGGATGTCTGGATGGTGCGGGCGGATGCCACCGGGCTGAAGCAACTCACCTTCACAAACGTTGATTCCTGGCCCGTTTGGTCTCCGGACGGTCGACAGCTCGCCTTCGTGCACTATGGCGCCACGGTCGACGTCGGGACGGTTCACGTTGACGGCACACACTATCGGCTGCTAGGAATCCCGTTTTCTGTCGGCCCTTACCTGCACTGGTCCCCTGACGGGAAGCGACTCGCGCTGACGGCCGCAACCAGTGGCTTAACCTGGTTGGTGAACGCTGATGGGACGGGACTGACCGCCGTGTGTCGGGCCGGCGGCGACTGCACCGGAGGCAATCTGGCTTGGTCACCTGATGGATCCCGTCTGGCGGCGCAGGCCGCAACAGGCATCTACGTCATGGATCCGGACGGAGGCAGTGCCGTGGCGATTGCATCGGCAGGTGCCCAGGGGCCCAGCTGGTCTCCGGACGGCACCTTGGTCGCGTACGTCGCGCCGTCCGACACCGGTCTACCACGTCTACGCATCTGGATTGTCCAATCGGATGGGACGGGTCCCGTTGACCTGACGCCAAACGATACGACGAACGTGAACCACCCGGTCTGGCAACCTTGACACTCGATAACCTGCGCGCCTTCATCGGCGCGATCGACGCGGCCGGCGAGCTGGTCCGCGTGGACCGGGCCGTCACGGTGGACCGGGCCATGACGGAGATCGCGGATCGCTGCATGAAGTCCCCGGGTGGGGGGCCGGCACTGCTCTTCCAGCACCCGACACTCCGCGGCGGCGGCGCATCGCGCTATCCGGTGGCCGTGAACTTGTTCGGCTCTGAGCGGCGAATGGCGTTGGCGCTGGGGGTCGCGAGCCTGGATGACATCGGCGAACGCATCTCGGCGCTGCTGAACCTGAAGGTGCCCGACACGCTGTTCGGCAAGCTCGCGATGCTGCCGCAGCTCGCCGAAGTGGCCAAGTTTCCCCCCAGGACCGTGAGCGGGCGGGCGGCCTGTCAGGAGACGGTGATCCGGGGTCCGGACGTGGACCTGGCGCAGCTGCCGATCCCGATCTGCTGGCCTGAGGACGGCGGCCCGTATATCACGCTCCCCGGCGTCATCACGCGCGACCCCAGGACGGGTGTCCGCAACGTCGGCATGTACCGCATCCAGGTGATCGGCCGCAACGAGGTGGCGATGCACTGGCAGCGGCACAAGGTCGGCGCGGCGCACTGGCGCGAGCTGGCGGCGCGCGGTGAGATGATGCCCGTCGCGATCGCGCTGGGGGGCGATCCCGCGAGCATCTATGCCGCCTCGGCGCCGCTGCCGCCCACCATCGACGAGTTCCTGTTTGCGGGGTTCCTGCGCAAGGAGCCGGTGCGGCTCGTGAAGGCCGTCACGTGCGATCTCGAAGTGCCGGCCGAGGCGGAGATCGTGCTCGAGGGTCACATCGATCCGCGCGACGAGCTGGTGCTCGAGGGGCCGTTCGGCGACCACACCGGCTTCTACTCGCTCGCCGACTATTATCCCAAGGTGCACATCACCGCCGTCACGATGCGGGGCGATCCGATCTGGCCGCACACCATCGTCGGCCGGCCGCCGATGGAGGATTACTACCTCGGCCATGCGACCGAGCGAATCTTTCTCCCCCTGCTCAAGCTCACGCTCCCGGAAATCGTGGACATCCACATGCCCGCCGAGGGGATTTTCCATAACCTCGTGCTGGTGAGCATCGACAAGCAGTATCCGGGGCAGGCGTACAAGGTGATGAACGGGCTGTGGGGCCAGGGGCTG
>Ga0193727_1000248_pt1 | contig 19574 bp, 21 predicted proteins | sample H2c2metaG_FD_143051 | JGI IMG/M metagenome (GOLD analysis project Ga0193727, IMG submission 143051) | Soil microbial communities from a riparian zone of the East river system, Colorado, United States - H2c2 | ecosystem: Environmental > Terrestrial > Soil > Riparian zone | place: USA: East River...
AAAGCAAGTCCGCCCACTCGGAGAGATACAAGGAGATTCTGTCGAGACTCAAGGATGCCAAGATCGAGACGTTTCAGCTCGATGCCCCCACCGAGACGGCGAGCGATCGCGAGCTCAATGAAGAGACAAAAGCCGCGGCGAATCGCACCTATTCGCAGTCCGTGGCCGTCACCAAGGACGTCATCAACTCGGTGCGCATTGGGAAGACGCCGAACATTCGAAAGATCAAGCGCGTGGTGCAGGGAATCGTCGATCAGGTTCTGAATGAAGAGACGTCACTGATCGGTCTCACGACCATCCGCGATTACGACGAATACACGTTCACGCACTCGGTCAACGTTTGCATTTTCTCGATAGCGTTGGGACGCCGACTCGGAATGACCAAGATCCAGCTTTACGAGCTGGGATTGGCGGCACTCATGCATGACATCGGAAAATCGAGGGTTCCGATCGACCTCCTTCAGAAAACAGGCGAGCTCACCGACGAAGAGTGGAAGTGGATGGCCGCTCACCCATGGCTCGGCGTGTTGGTTCTCTTTCAGTTCCGCCGGCAGCAGGAAGAGCTTTCCTATCGCGCCATGACGGTCTGTCAGGAGCACCACATGAAGATCGATCTCACCGGCTACCCGAAAGCGATTCGGCCGCGCCAGGTGAGTCTTCTCAGCAAGATCGTATCGATCGCGGACGGTTACGACGCCGCGACGTCGAGACGCGTGTACAGAACGGAAGTGATCACGCCATCGGCAGTGCTCGAGGAGATGCGCGACAATCCGCGTCGTGGGTTGGATCAGGTGCTGGTGAAGGCATTCATCAACCTTCTCGGGATATATCCTGTCGGAACACTCGTGGTGCTCGACACTTTCGAGCTCGCGGTGGTCTCGGCCGCCAGCCCGAATCCTGAAATGTTGTCCAGACCTATCGTCAAGATCATCAGCGACGCGCAGGGAAACACAATCAGTCCGCCGCTTCAGGTGGACCTAGCCGTTCCGGAGACCGGAGGGCAATATGCCCGCACCATAATCAAGACGGCGGACCCTGATCGGTATGGCATCACCCCTGGCGACTACCTCATCTAGCTCCATCACGCGTCGCTTCGACGCGCTAAAAAAAGAATCCCGTCGCGCCCTTGTCTGTTACGTGACAGCGGGGCATCCCGACATCGGGCGTTCTCTCGAGACCTTGCGCGCGCTGGAGGAAGGCGGCGCCGACATCATCGAGCTCGGCGTTCCGTTCTCGGATCCGATCGCGGATGGACCTGTGATCCAGGCAAGCTCACAGCAGGCGCTGGAGAAGGGGATGAACTACGATGGCGCCCTCGCCCTCATCGAGCGCGCAAAGCCCCGAGTGCCATTTGTTTTGTTCAGCTACCTCAATCCGATTCTCGCCGCAGGGCCAGATGCGCTCATGAGAGCGGCAGACGCGGGGGCAAGTGGGATTCTCGTTACCGACATCCCCGTCGGAGCCGATCCGGTACGCGAAGAGTGGCTTGGCAGCAGCCCACTCGACTTCATCCGGCTCGTTGCGCCGACCACCCCGCGCGAGAGAATGGCCGAGATAGCCCGGCACGGCAGCGGATTCGTTTATCTTATCAGCCGGCTCGGTGTGACCGGTGTCCAGGAAACCACCGCGACCTCGTTACCCGATACCATCAAACGTCTTCGATCCGCGACCGAGCTGCCGATTTGCGTTGGATTTGGCATTTCCACCCCGGAACAGGCGCGCAGTGTCGGAGAGTTGGCCGACGGGGTCGTGGTCGGCAGCGCACTGGTCAGAGCGGCCGAGCGTGGTCCTGAGGATGTCTTGAAGCTCACACGCAGTCTGCGCGAGGCACTTGATGGCTAGCGATCGCTCATCTGCAAAGGGATCACCTCAGCAAAACTCCGGGGCCGCCGCGCCGGCGACCGACGTGGTAACGCTCAAGGCAATGCGATTCCATGCGCGGATTGGAGTCTTGCCCCATGAAGCGGAGATCGCACAGTCGATCGAGGTTGACGCATCGCTCTGGGTTCGTCGCGGCGGAGACCGGCCCACGTTGAAGGACATTGTGGACTACCGACGCGTTTACGATCTGGTTGCGGAAGTGGTGACGAAGGGTCACACCAACTTCCTCGAGGAAGTCGGTGAGCGAATCGCCGCGCGAGCCCTGGAGCTTCCTCTCGTCGAGCGTGTGCGGATAGCGGTGCGAAAGCCGAACGTCGCGCTGCCGGGGCCGCTCGCGTATGCCGAGGTTGCGCTCGAGCGAGAGCGTGCGTGAAGGATGTCGCTTACATAGCGCTCGGCTCCAACCTTGGCCAGCGTGAGGTATTTTTGGCGGAGGCGCGGCGTGCGATCTCGGCTCTTGCTGCAACCCGGGTGTTGGGCCATACCGACGCCGAGGAGACCGCTCCGATCGGACCGGTTGCGCAGGGCCCCTTTCTCAATCAGATGATAGCCATCGAAACCGAGCTTTCTCCGCAGGATCTCCTCGCGGAGCTAAAGCGAATCGAAACCGACGCCGGTCGCGTTCGCACCGCGCGCTGGGGACCGCGCACTTTGGATCTCGACATTGTCCTGTTCGAGAAGCAGAGCGTCCGTGAGCCGGGGCTGACTGTGCCTCACCCTGAGCTTTCCAATCGGGACTTCTGGCTGCGAGAGCTCGCCGCGCTCAGGAGCTCGCGCGTTGAATAACGTTCAGGCGGACCAGCGTCCTGTCACCGTTCGTGATTTTGCTGAACACAAACGGAAGGGCGAGAAACTCGTGGTGATGACCGCGTACGACGCTCTCTTTGGCAGGCTCGTCGATGAGTCTGGCGTCGACGCGATTCTAGTGGGCGACTCGGTTGGAACGGCGATCATGGGTTACGCATCGACGCTTCCAGTTACGCTCGATCACATGATTTATCACGCGTCGGCTGTGCGACGCGGCGTGAAGCGTGCGCTGATCATCATCGACATGCCATTCCTATCGTACCAGGCGAGCATCGAGAGCGCGGTGCTCAATTGCGGACGCGCGATTAAGGAGACCGGAGTCGGCGCGGTGAAGGTGGAAGGTGGAAGTCCCGAGATGCTCGATACTGTTCACGCTCTCGTGCGCACGGGAATCCCGGTCATGGCGCACATTGGATTTACGCCGCAGTCGGTCAACACGATCGGTGGCGCGAGGGTTCAAGGGCGCGAACAGGATGGGGCTGAGCGGCTAGTCGCCGAAGCAAAAGGGCTCGAGCAGGCCGGCGCATTCGGGGTCGTTCTCGAGTTGGTACCTGCTCATGTTTCCGCGCGTATCAGCGCGGCGGTTGGAATCCCAACGATCGGCATCGGCGCGGGTCCACAATGCGACGGACAGGTGCTCGTTCTCCCGGATGTCCTCGGCTTGAACGACACCTTCAATCCCAAGTTCCTCAAGCGCTACGCCGAGATGGCACCCGAGGTCCGCTCGGCCCTCGGAAGCTGGGCGAAGGACGTTCGAAGCGGCGCATATCCGGATGCCGAGCATAGCTTCTAGGCATGAAGTCGGTCGCGACGATTGACGAAATGCGCCATGTCATCGCGGGCGCGCGGGCAAAGGGAAAGAGCATCTCCTTCGTGCCGACGATGGGCGCGCTCCACGACGGTCATCTTTCGCTCATCGACGAAGCGAAGCGCGTAGCGGACACGGTCGTGATGAGCGTCTTCGTCAATCCGCTTCAGTTCGGACCGAGCGAGGATTTCGACAGGTACCCGCGCACTCTCGACGACGATGCAAAAATGGCCGCGAAAAGGGGAGTGGACTTCCTCTTCACGCCGACGAGGGAGGACATGTATCCCGAGCATGCTCCGGTGATCTTCGTCCACCCCGGAACCGTCGGAAAGGAATGGGAAGGAGCAGTCCGCCCCCATCACTTCGAGGGTGTACTCACTGTAGTCGCGAAACTCTTCCACATCGTGATGCCAGACGTGGCTGTTTTCGGACAAAAGGACCTCCAGCAGGCTGCTGTAGTGAAGGCGATGGTGCGCGACCTCAATTTTCCCGTTGGGATTCTCGTCGCGCCGACCGTGAGGGATCAAGATGGCCTGGCCATGTCGAGTCGAAACCGATACCTGTCTCCGAAGGATCGCGAGCTCGCCCTCATTCTCTCGAAAGCTCTGTTTGCGATGCGTGACGCTTTCGGCCGGGGAGAGCGCCGTGCGAGCGCACTCGAGGCGATTGGCTGGCGCATGTTGGAGCGAGTGGTTGGGCTCACTCCACGCTATCTCGCGGCCGTGAACGCCGACACCTTTCAGCGTGTGAACAACGTTCACCACGGCGACGCGGCCGTCGGCGCGGTTCGGGTCGGAGAAACCAGATTGATCGATAACGTCATCTTCTGACATGATGCAGCTCCAGCCATCCGGATTGCCCGTGTGGGCTCAGGTGAGTGAGCGTCGCCTGGCCCATATCGCGCGCGTGACTTCGCTGCTGCGAGCGTGGGGCGCCGCGATGCGTCTTACCCCGGACGAAGCGAACACCTGGATCGACGCCGGCACCTGGCACGATGCGCTTCGTGACGCGCCGATTGCAGAGTTGCGCGACATCACCGGCGACATGAAGTCGCCCGACGGATTGCTTCACGGACCCGCGGTTGCCATCAAGCTCGAGGCGGAGGGAGAGGAGCGAAAAAGCCTCCTCGATGCCATTCGCTATCACACCGTCGGGAACGCGCGCTGGGATCGAACCGGACGCGCGCTTTACATGGCCGACTATCTCGAGCCCGGTCGGAAATTCCTGGCAGAGGATCGAGGCTTTCTTGCCAGCCAGGTGCCGCACAACTTCGAGGGAGTCTTTCGACAGGTCGTGCGCTTCCGTCTGGAATGGTCGGTGCGCGAGGGCAATCACATTTTCCCCGAGACCGTCGAGCTCTGGAATAGCTTGCGGTGACGGACCCGCCGCGCCGTCGTCGCTACGGCCGAATCATCCTCGTTTTCCTGATTCTGTGCGTCGTCGCGTGGATCGCCTGGCTGATCGTAAATGCCTTTTCCACGCCGAGCGTGACCTATGCTCCGGATGATGCGCGCGCGCCTGAGGGAACACGGATCAAGGTCGAAGTTCTGAACGCGACCAGAACCAAAGGCCTGGCGCGACGCGCGACGCTCTATCTGAGAGACCGGGGATTCGATGTCGTGGGGTCGGGCAATGTCGCCGAACAACGCGCGACCACGATCGTCTACGACCGCTCATCTCATCCCGAGTGGGCCCGACTCGTAGCGCGCGCGATGCACGCGCCGGTCGCAGCCCGATCCGACAGCTCACGCTACCTGGACGTTACCGTCCTGCTCGGGGCCGATTGGCGGCCGCCGCCTCTGCCTTTCCACCCTTAGCTGGCCGCACGCAGCCGCGATGTCCATCCCCCGGCTCTTGCGCACGGCAACTTCGACTCGCTGCGCCCTCAACCGCCGCGCGAACCACTGAATTTGCTCGGCAGAACTGGGAGTAAAGTTCCCAGCGCCTCCGGGATGTAGAGGAATGAGATTCACAAAGGCGCCGCACTCACGGGCCAACTGCGCGAGCTCCTCCGCCTGCTCGCCACCATCGTTGATTCCACCCAGCATCACGTACTCGAACGTCACTCTTCGCTCGAACACTTTCGCGGCGTCGATAACGCTTGCGAGCGGATACTTCGTATTGATGGGCATCAACGATTGCCGCAGCTCGTCGTTGGGCGCATGGATGGAGATGGCGAGGCGGAACTGTTCCGCGCGTTCGCCGAGCGAGACGATTCCTGGAAGGACGCCCACGGTTGAAACGGTGATGTGTCGAGCTCCGATTCCCAAACCCGAGGGCGAGTTGAGCACCGTGAGAGCGGGATCGACGGCTTTCCAGTTCATCATCGGCTCGCCCATTCCCATGAAGACGACGTTCGTCACCGGCTTGTCGGGAGACAGAAGCCTCATCTCGCGCACCTGACCGGCGATCTCGAACATCTGGAGATTGCGGGTAAAACCCATCGCGCCGGTCGCGCAGAACGCGCACTGAAGTGCACAACCCGCCTGCGACGAGATGCAAATGGTCAGACGCGGGCCCTCGGGAATTGCGACCGTCTCGATGAACTCACCGTCGTCGAGGCGGAAGAGAAATTTCTCGGTTCCGTCGCTGGACTCCTGGCGCGTTGCAAGCGTAAGACGCGGGATGGTGAAATGCTCGTCGAGAATGTCTCGGAAGGCGAGCGGCAGGTCCGTCATGGACGCAAAACCATCGGCCGGATTCTGCCACAGGTGCCGCACGACCTGCGAGCCGCGGAAGGGCTTCTCGCCGTGTTTCACGGCAAAGCCGCGGAGCAGCTCCTCGGCTTCCGATGGAAGCACGTTGAGGAGGTTCTGCTTCGCGGGTAGTTCTCCCCGCCGTGTGTTTTTATCCGACATGCTCCTTCCACCAAGTCTATGCAACTACTAAATTTAACCCCTCTCGATGGCTTATTCGACCCACACGTCCCAGCGCTGACCTCCACGGCCTCTAATTCCCGTTTCGCGACGGCCACTCGCTCGCATCTCGGCGGCGAGCTCAGAGCATCTCACGTCGGCGCCGCAGTCAGGCTCGGTGGTTGGGTACACCGCACGCGAAACCTTGGTGGAATCGTCTTCCTCGATCTTCGCGACCGCGCTGGACTCGTCCAGGTCTCCTTCGACACCAGATGGACGTCCGCCGATGTGATCGAGCGCGCCGGCAAGCTCGGACTCGAGACCGTGATTACGCTCGAGGGCGAAGTTGCCGCGCGTCCGCCCGAAATGCGCAACGCGGACATGGAAACGGGCGATATCGAAGTCCGGGCGCGCGCATTCAAGGTTGTCGGACCAGCGGAGACGCCTGCGATTCCGGTCGCGCGGGGACGGGGAGAGAAACTTCCCGCCGAGGAGCTGCGTCTCAAACATAGGAACCTCGACCTTCGCCGGAGCGATCTCCAGAAGAATCTGATCCTTCGCCACAAGCTTCAGCAGACGACGCGCCGATTCCTCGATGAGCGCGGATATCTCGAAATAGAGACGCCGATTCTGTCGAAGCCGGCGCCTTCCGGCGCGCGCGATTACGTGGTGCCGAGCAGAGTTCATCCGGGCGAGTTCTATGCTCTCCCGCAGTCGCCGCAGGTATACAAGCAGCTGCTGATGATCTCGGGATTCGACCGCTACTTCCAGATCGCGCGTTGCTTCCGCGACGAGGACCTGCGCGCCGACCGTCAGCCCGAATTCACTCAGATCGATATCGAAGCGTCGTTCATCACGCCCGAAGACGTCTTCTCACTCACTGAGGGCTTGCTGGGGGCGCTGTGGAAGGATGCCGGGCTCGATATCCCTCCGACCTTCGAGCGCTTGCGCTACGCCGACGTGATGGAGCGCTACGGAATTGACCGCCCGGACATTCGGTACGCTCTGGACCTCTTCGACGCTAGCGATGCATTCAGAGGAACAGAGTTCGGAATAACCAACGCCGCGCTTGCGGCGGGTGGTCGTGTCCGCGGGCTGAAGGTACCGGGCGGCGCCGCGCTTTCGCGCAAACAGCTCGATGAAATCGAAGGGATCGCCAAGTCTGCTGGAGCAGGTGGTCTCATCCGACTCAAGCGCGGGGCTGCCGGACTCGAGGGACCAGCGGCAAAGTTCCTGAGCGAAGCAGGCGTGCAGCGTCTCGCGATCGGGGAGGGAGAGATGTGCTTGCTTGTCGCGGGTCCCGAGCACGTGAGCAATCCGGCGTTGGACAGGGTGCGCCAGGATGTGGCTCAACGGCTGTCCCTCGTTCCTGAGAACAAGCGATCGTTCCTGTGGGTCACGGATTTTCCATTGTTCGGTCGCGAGCAGGACGGCACGTTGAGCTCTGTGCATCATCCATTCACGTCGCCTCACCCGGACGATCTCGAGCTCCTTGATTCCGCGCCCGAGAAAGTTCGCGCGCTTGCATACGACGTCGTACTGAATGGACTGGAGCTCGGCGGCGGGAGCATTCGTATCAACGACCCGTCGTTGCAGCGAAAGGTGCTGTCGCTGCTCGGCATCGGTGCAAAAGATGCCCAGCTCCGTTTCGGATTCCTGCTCGATGCTTTGAGCGCGGGCGCCCCGCCGCACGGAGGCATCGCGTTCGGCTTTGACCGGCTTACGATGGTCCTCGCGGGTGCGACTTCGCTCCGCGACGTTATCGCTTTCCCGAAAACCACCGCGGCGCGGGCCCTCTTCGAGGACGCACCTTCCGCCGTTCCACCCGAAGACCTGAGGGATCTCCATCTTCAGACCATGACTACGTGAGCGAAGAGACAACGATTCAGCGCCTCTCGACAGAAGGCGCAGACATGCTGACGCTGGCCGGCGTCAACGACGAAAACCTGATCGAGCTGGCGCGTCAGACCGGGGCAAAGATCGCGCTGCGCGGCGAGACTCTCGCGGTCAGCGGAAACGCGGAATCAGTCGCGCGGGCGATTCCAATTGCCCAACGAATGATCGACACCGCCAAGCAACAGATGCCGCTCACCGCCGACGACGTTCTCCGCATGAGCATCGAGCCTCCCCGCGAGGGGAACGGCAATGGGGTCGACAACGACTCACGCATCGTTCTTCCGGGCGTTCGGAAAATCATTCAGGCGAAGACGAGCGGTCAGGCCGAGTACATGAAGCTGATGGCGGAAAATGACATCGTGGTCGGCATCGGTCCCGCCGGAACTGGGAAGACGTACCTGGCAGTTGCCGCGGCCGTCGACGCTCTGGCGCGCAAGCGCGTCCGTCGGATTGTCCTCGCGCGTCCCGCGGTCGAAGCTGGAGAAAGTCTAGGATTCCTGCCGGGTGACATGCAGCAGAAGGTCGATCCTTACCTGCGGCCGCTTTACGATGCGCTCGAGGACATGATGCCCCACGAGCGTGTGCTGAAGTCGCTCGAGACGCGCACGATCGAGATCGCACCGCTCGCCTACATGCGTGGACGCACGCTGGCGGACGCGTTCGTGATCCTCGACGAGGCGCAGAACGCGACGACGGCGCAGATGAAGATGTTCCTCACCAGGCTCGGCGTTAACTCGAAGGCAGTGATTACTGGCGACAAGACGCAGATCGATCTGCCGAAGAGAGAAGATTCCGGACTGGTTCAGATCGAGCGCATATTGCCGGGAATCGAAGGCATCGGCTTCTATTACCTGACCGATGCCGACGTGGTGCGTCACCGGCTCGTGCGCGAGATCATCAAAGCGTACGCGGAAGATTCGGGCGCCTGAGCGGGCGGGCGCGCGATTGACTGAATGAAGAGTCACCAGCGCGGGCATGCTATAGACATCTCGTCGACCGTTCGGCGCCTCAGTGTCTCAAGGGCACGCGTGCGAGAAGCTGCCGTCGCCGCGCTCAAAGCGGAGCGCGCAAAGGATGCCATGCTGTCAATCACTTTCGTCGGGCTTGCCACAATCTCTGAGTTGAACCGGCGCTTCCTGGGCCACCACGGTGCAACGGACGTGATTTCGTTCGGCCTCGGCCGCGCGGGAAAGCGCGGCGCCGTTGTCGGGGACATTTATATCTGCCCCGAGGTTGCGCGGGAAAATGCGCGACGGCAGGGCGTTTCGGCGGGAGAGGAAGTGCTTCGGCTGGTGATCCACGGCACGCTTCACGTGTTGGGTCGCGATCATCCCGCAGGGGCGAGGCGCACCGAATCGCAAATGTGGCGGCGACAGGAGATGATTCTTGCGCGCGTCGTCTAAGCGAGCACTCGACGACTTCAACGCCGGGAAACCGGCGGCTCTGGCGCGGGTCGTCAGCATCGTCGAGAACCATCGCGATGGATTCGAGGAGATACTCGGCTCATTGCACCCGCGAACGGGCCGGGCGCGGCGCGTCGGCTTGACGGGACCGCCTGGCGCCGGCAAAAGCACGATCACCGCTTTGCTCGTGAAGCGATACCGGGAAGCGGGCCTCAAGGTTGGAGTGATTGCGGTCGATCCAACCTCGCCGTTTACCGGTGGCGCTCTGCTTGGTGATCGTGTGCGCATGGAGAGCGTCGCGCTCGATCCCGGAGTGTTCATCCGATCGATGGCGACGCGCGGCTCGCTCGGTGGTCTCGCCGCCGCTACTCGTGAAGTCGCCGACGTGCTGGATGCGTTTGGCTTCGATCGATTATTGATCGAGACCGTCGGCGTGGGGCAGTCCGAGCTCGACGTCGCGCGGACCGCCGATTCGACAATGCTGATCCTTGTTCCCGAATCCGGTGACTCGATCCAGACGCTCAAGGCGGGAGTGATGGAAGTCGCCGACATTTTCGTCGTGAACAAGGCCGACCGTCCCGGCGCGGATCGTTTGCGGAATGATGTCGAGCTGATGCTGGGACTGCGCAAAGGCGTTTCGTTCGGCAACATGCCCGCGCACCACGGAATCGATCTCAAGCGCATGAACCCGGCGCGTGCGGCGAGAGAAGCCGCCGCCGCGGCGAATCCCGTCGAGTGGACTCCGCCGGTCTTGAGCGCAATTGCGACGAAGGGAGAGGGAATCGACGAGATCGTGACGGCACTCGACCGGCACTTCGTTTATCTTGAGCAGAGCGGGAAGCTCAGCCTGCGCAGACGCGAGAGATTGCGCGAGCGCGTGATGGACATTGTGGAGCAGAAGATCCGGGTCCGGTTGTGGAAGGATACCGCCACCATGAGTCGGCTCGAGCTCCAGCTGCCGTCGGTCGAGGAGGGACGCGTCACCCCGTTTGGCGTCGCCGACCAGCTGTTGCGCCAGAGTGGCGAGCTCGTAAGTGGAGAAGAGGACAAATGACAAAACTCAAAAGCCCCAGCTCCAACGGCGCCCCCGACACGGAATTGATCGCGACGATCGAGGAGCAGAGCGCAGAACTGCGGCTACTCCGGAAAGAAGTCGCCGAGTGGCGGAAGAAGTACGAGAAGGGTGAGCTGCGCGACATCGGTTTCACCAATTCCGAGAAGGAAGTCCAGCCGATCTACACGCCGCTCGACGCGGCCGAGACAAGCGCCGAAGCGCTGGGGATGCCGGGCTTCTATCCGTACACGCGTGGCGTCCACCCGACGGGCTATCGCGGCCGACTGTGGACGATGCGCCAGTTCGCGGGATTCGGAAGCGCGCGCGACACGAATGAGCGTTACAAGTTCCTCCTCGCGCAGGGACAGACGGGACTTTCAGTGGCATTCGATTTCCCGACGTTGATGGGATACGACTCCGATCACCCCAGGTCTGAGGGCGAAGTCGGGAAGTGCGGCGTAGCGATCTCCAGCCTCGCCGACATGGAGACCCTTTTCGACGGTATTCCGCTCGACGAGGTCTCGACGTCGATGACCATCAACGGCCCCGCGGTCATTCTCTACTGCTTTTACATCGCGGCCGCGGAAAAGCAGGGCGTAGACTCGAAGAAGCTTCGCGGGACGATCCAGAACGACATCCTCAAGGAGTACATGGCGCAGCACGCGTGGGTCTATCCCATCGAGCCCGCGCTGCGCCTCATCGTCGATTGCTTCGAGTGGTCGGCCGAGCACGTCCCGCAGTGGAACACGATCTCGATCTCGGGCTACCATATCAGGGAAGCCGGCGCGACGGCAGCGCAGGAGCTGGCCTTCACGCTCGCGGACGGGTTCACCTACGTGGAGCGCGGGATCGCGCGCGGGCTCGATGTTGATTCTTTCGCGCCGCGTCTCTCGTTCTTCTGGGACATCCACAACGATTTCTTCGAGGAGATCGCCAAGCTCCGCGCCGCGCGACGCATCTGGGCTCGGCACATGAAGGATCGTTATGGCGCGAAGGATCCGCGCTCGCTCATGATGCGCTTTCACTCGCAGACGGCGGGTGTGACACTCACCGCGCAGCAGCCGATGAACAACATAGTGCGCGTCGCCTACCAGGCGATGGCGGCGGCGTTGGGCGGGACTCAATCGCTCCACACGAACTCGATGGACGAGACCCTGGCGTTGCCCACCGAGGAATCGGTGCAGGTCGCGCTTCGTACCCAGCAGATTCTCGCCTACGAAACCGGCATTCCAAACGTCATCGATCCGCTCGGCGGCTCGTATTACGTCGAGACGCTCACCACTGAGCTCGAGCGCGAGGCGGAGATGCTGTTCGAGCAGATCGCGGAGATCGGCGGCGTGGTGCGCGGCCTCGAGACGGGATGGCTGCAGCGAAAGATCAACGAGTCGGCGGCCCGTCAGCAGTGGGAGATCGAGCAGCACCGGCGCGTGATAGTCGGCGTGAACGAGTTCGTCACCGATGGCCCGGCGCTCGAGATCGAGCTCCTCAAGATCGCGGAAGCGACCGAGCGAGAGCAGGGCCAGCGAATGGCGAAGATGCGCGCCGAGCGGGACAGTGCGCTCGTCGGGAAGAGGCTGGACGCGTTGCGTAAGGCCGCCGGGACATCGGAAAACCTCATGCCGCACATCCTCGATTGCGCGCGTGCCTACTGTACTCTGTATGAAATTCGGGCCGCGATGGAGTCAGTATTCGGCGCGTACCGCGAGCCAGTGTTCTTCTGAAGAAATCGAGCGAGTGGTGGGAGTCAGCCTTCGATTCCCACTATCTCCTGGAATACGGGCTCCTGTTTACGGCCGAGCGCGATCGTCAGGAGACGGCGCGCCTCATCGAGTTGCTTGGACTTCCGGTAGCATCGCGCATACTCGACGTCCCGTGCGGGCAGGGGCGCCACGCACACCTGCTGGCCGAATCTGGATACGACGTCGACGGCCTGGATTACTCCAGTGAGCTGCTCGCAGTTGCTCGAAAGCGCGGCACCGGTCCGCGCCTCAGATACACCCGAGGCGACATGAGGAAGATGCCGGCGCGGTGGACGAAGAGGTTCGATGCGGTGCTCAATCTCTTCACGTCGTTCGGGTTCTTTGCGCATCCTTCGGAAGACGTGTGCGTCGTGCGAGAGTTCGCGCGCGTCCTCAAGCCGGGCGGGGTGCTCATTTGGCACGGCGGGAGCAGGGACGGAGTCATGGCGCGGTTTCTCGAGCGCGACTGGTGGCCATCGGGCAACACTCTGTTCGCCCAGGAGCGCGAGTTCGATCCGCTCTCGGGCGTTCTGACCGTTCACTCGACGTGGCGCAGGGGTCCGAAGAAGGGGAACCGCGAGCACAAGCTCAGACTCTACACCGCCACGAGGTTGTCAGAGCTGTTTGCCGACGCCGGGCTCGTCATCGAGCAGGCGTTCGAAGGATTCACTGATCGCCCGTTAACCAGATCGTCCTCCGAGATGCTTCTGGTCGCCCGAAAGGAATGACGCCCGATCGGCTCCGAGATGCTTCTGGTCGCCCGCAAGGAATGACGCCCGATTGCCGCTCGCGTTGTTCTGCCGCTAACTTTGACTCTCTATGAGACCAATACGAGTTCTCGTCGCCAAGCCCGGACTTGACGGACACGATCGCGGCGCCAAAGTCGTGGCGGCCGCGCTTCGCGATGCCGGGATGGAAGTGATCTACACCGGGCTGCATCAGACGCCGGAGATGATCGCGACCGCGGCGATCCAGGAGGACGTCGACGTGATCGGCCTCTCGATCTTAAGCGGCGCGCACATGACGCTGATCCCGCGAGTGCAGGAGCTCGTTCAGGCGCAGGGCCGCGATGACATCCTCATCACCGGCGGCGGAATCATCCCGAAGGAGGATGTGGACGCTCTCGAGCGTCGCGGAATCGGCCGGTTGTTCGGCCCGGGAACGCCCACCACCGAATTGATCGAATACATCAAGGAGTGGTTCGCCACGCGCGAAAAGCAGGAAGCGTAGTGAGCAATCGCCTGCGCGAGCTGAGCGACGAGGTAAAGAAGCTCGAGACAAAACTCCGCGAGGCCGGCGGAGCGAAGCGGCTCGAGAAGTTGCATCAGCAAGGGAAGCTGTCCGCACGCGAACGAGTTGAGCTGCTGCGCGACTCCGATTCGAGCATGCTGGAGATCGGACTGCTCGTTGCCTACGACCAGTACGAGGGGCAGGCGCCCGCCGCGGGAGTAGTAACGGCGATCGTGAGAGTGCATGGCCGCGAAACCGTCGTCGTCGCAAACGATGCAACCGTGAAGGCGGGCTCCTGGTGGCCCGAGACGATCAAGAAAATTCTGCGGGCTCAGGAGATCGCGATGCGGTGCCGCATCCCGATCGTGTATCTCGTCGACTCCGCCGGTGTGAATCTGCCGTATCAGGAGGGCGTGTTCCCGGGACAATACGGAGCCGCCCGCATCTTCTACTACAACTCGATAATGCGGCGCTACCTCCACATCCCACAGATCGCGGCGGTGATGGGGCAGTGTATCGCGGGTGGAGCATATCTTCCGGCGCTGTCCGATGTGATCCTCATGGTGAAGGGCACATCATTCATGGGCCTCGGCGGCCCGAATCTGGTAAAGGGCGCGACCGGCCAGGTCGTGGATTCCGAGACGCTCGGCGGCGCCTCGACTCACACAGAGATCAGCGGTGTCGCGCACTATGCATTGGACAACGATGAAGCATGCGTTGCCAAGATCCGGGATCTGATCGAGCGGCTGCCGACGACTTCTCGCGACGTCGCTCTTCTCCCGCACGAGAAGTCGGAAGAGGATCAGTCAGCGAGGGGTCGCGGCGCTGGGCGCGCCTCAAAGACGAAAGCACAAAGCACCAAGGGCGGCAGCAGGGAAGAAGAGCTATACGACATTCTTCCTGCTGACCATCGCATGTCGTACGACATGCACACCGTACTCCGCGCGATCCTGGACAACGGTGAAATCGACGAGTTCCAGGAGGGGCTCGCGAAGGAGATGATCTGCGGCGATGCCAGAATCGATGGAATCAACCTCGGCATCATCGCGAACCAGCGCGGCCTGATCAAAGGTCGCGAGGGAGAAAAGCCTCGATTCGGCGGAATTGTTTATACCGAGAGCGCCGAAAAGGTGGCGTATTTCATAGATCGCTGCGACCGGCTCGGCATCCCGTTGCTGTTCGTGCAGGACGTCTCGGGCTTCATGGTCGGTACCGAAGCGGAACACGAAGGAATCATCCGCGCAGGCGCGCGTTTCGTCGAGGCAATGGCGACGGCGCGTGTGCCCAAGATCGTTCTCACCGTAAATCACGCCTCTGGCGCTGGCTACTACGCCATGGCAGGGCAGGGATTCGATCCCGATTTCATCCTCAGCTGGCCGACCGGTCGCATGGCGGTAATGGAGGGTGAATCGGCGATTCAGGCCGTGCACGGACCGACGCTGGAAGCCGCAAAGAAAAGAGGCGGTGCGCTCGAGCCCGACGTCGCAAAATCCGTGGACGAGATGCGCGCCGACTACGAGCACCAGCTCGACGCGAGGTACGCCGCCGCGCGCGGATTCGTCGACTCTATCGTGTATCCAGAGAACACGCGCGAGATGCTGAGCCTCGCTCTCCGCGCTTCGCTCCACAATCCAGGGCCCCACCTCGGTCCGTTCGTTTTGCCTCCGCACCTCTCGGAGGAGAGCAGTTGAAGAAGATCGTTCGCGTGGCTGGCGGACAGGGATTCTGGGGCGATGACCTCGACGCGCCGCGGCGGCAGGTGGAAGGCGGTCAGGTCGACTACCTGATGCTCGACTACCTCGCGGAAGTCACGATGTCGATTCTCCAGAAGCAGAAGGAGCGCGACCCGTCGCTCGGTTACGCGCGCGATTTCGTGGGCGCGATGGAGAGCGTCCTGCCCGCGGTGCTCGAGCGCGGCGTCAAGGTCGTCGCGAATGCCGGCGGCGTGAACCCGGCAGTTGATCGACAGCGGGCATCCGCTCGCCAACATGGAGACCGGTGAACCGCTATCCGCCGTGAGGGATCGGGTTCTCTCGGCCAACGCCTACATTGGCTCGGAGCCGATTGTCGAAGCGCTCGGCAAAGGCGCGAACGTCGTGATTACCGGACGCTCGACGGATACCGCGCTTACTATGGCCCCGATTCGTCACGAGTTCGGATGGGGTGCGACAAGCTGGGACCAGTTGGCAGCCGGCATCGTTGCGGGACACATCATCGAGTGCGGCGCCCAATGCTCGGGGGGCAATTGCCTCTATGATTGGCGCTCGATTCCAGATCTCGCGAACGTCGGATACCCGCTCGTCGAGGCGAAACCGGACGGCACTTTCGTGGTGACGAAGCACCCAAACACCGGTGGACGCGTCTCGGTGCAAACCATCACCGAGCAGCTCGTTTACGAGATGGGCGATCCGCACTCTTACATCACTCCTGATGTCATCGCGGACTTCACGACTATAAAACTTGCGCCTGACGGCGAGAATCGCGTACTGGTGTCGGGCATCAAGGGAAAGCCGCCGACCGATAAGCTCAAGGTGTCGGTCGCATATCGTGCCGGGTTCAAGGCCGTTGGGACGCTCGTCTACGCCTGGCCCGACGCGCTGGAGAAGGCGCAGCTCGCCGATCGTGTTCTGCGCGAGCGTCTGGACCGGCTTGGCCTGCGCTTCGAGCGCATACTTTCGGAGTTCGTCGGCGCCAGCGCCACGCACGGACACTTGGCGGGAGATCAGTCCAACGCTCCAGAAGTGCAACTACGATTCGGGGTACGTGGTTCCGATCGCGCTGCCGTGGAACGATTCACGCGGGAGATTGCACCGCTCGTTTTGAATGGACCGCCGAGTGTCACGGGGTTCGCGGGTGGACGGCCAAAGGTCGAGGAGATCGTCGCGTACTGGCCCGCACTAATCGACAAATCGGTTGTGAGGACCAAAGTGGATCTCATCCAATGAAGGTGCGCCTGGTCGACATCGCGCACGCCCGCTCTGGAGACAAGGGTGACACCGCCAATGTGGGAGTCATCGCGCTCGAGCCGCGTTGGTATAGCGTCCTCGACGAATTCGTGACGCGCAGCCGCGTCGCCGATCACTTTCGCGGCATGATCGATGGCGACGTCGACAGATTCGAGCTTCCCAATCTCAACGCCCTCAACTTTCTGCTCCACGGCGCGCTCGATGGAGGCGGCACACTGTCGCTCAAAACTGACGCGCAGGGCAAGGTGTTTTCGACCGCGTTGCTCCGCATGGTGATCGACGTCCCTGACGCTGAGGCAACGCGTCTCCAGCTCCCGGCGGCAAAGTGACGCTTCGCCGCGCACCCGAGTGTTGCCGATGAAAAACATTCGCATGAGTGCCGACGGACCGATCGGAAGAATTACTCTGGCTCGTCCCGACAAGAAGAACGCTCTCGATCGCGTTACGGCGGACGAACTGGCTGAGGCACTGTTCGCCCTCAGCGAATCACCTGTGAACGTGGTCGCGATCGATGCCGAAGGTCCCGATTTCTGCACGGGCGCCGATCTCTCAGCGCTCGAGGCCATGCTCGACGCCCCGCGCTCCGAGCAGATCGACGACGCCAAGGCTCTCGGGCATGTCTTCCACACCATTCGAAGAATGGAAAAGCCGGTTGTCGCCCTGGTAAGGGGTCGTGCCTTTGGCGGTGGTGCGGGTCTCGCCACGGCGTGCGACGTGGTGCTCGCGCACGAGGGAGCTCACTTCGGGTATCCGGAAGTGACGATAGGCTTTGTCCCCGCGTTGGTGATGACGGTGCTCAGACGTTCGGTGGGAGAGAAGCACGCATTCGACCTGGTCAGTAGCGGGCGCATTCTCAAGGCCGAGGAGGCGAGGTCGATCGGACTCGTCTCACGCGTCTTTGCGGACAAGGAATTCGGCCAACTCGCCGAGGTCCATCTCAAGCAGCTCGCGGAAGCGCCACCGAGTGCCATGGCCGCGACGAAATCCCTTTTCTACAAGATCGACACACTCAGTTTTATCGATGCTATCTCCGCCGGCATCATTGCCAACGCCGATGCCCGGGCCACCCCGGCCTTTCGCGAGGGAGTGAAGCGCTTCACCAACCGGAACAGGGAGATCCCGTGACCCCGTTCACTATCGCCAAGCTCGCGTTGATGCTGATCGCGGCAATCCTCCTCGGCTGGGGAATCAGAGCGGACGACGCGGCGCTCCGTTGGGCAGGAATCGGTTTCCTTTTCATCGCGTTGATCCTTCGATTCATCAAGAGACCGCGCGGACTTCAATGACGTCCTCCCCGAAGGCCGCGCCGATTGCGGTGACTCCGCCGCGCCCGACCACTATCGTGGAGGCGCCGCGACTATCGAAAAAGCTCGGCGTCGACATCGTGCTGGCAAGCGAGACGCTCCAGTACACCGGGAGCTTCAAATTTCGCGCTGCCTACAACGTCGCATTGAACGTGTCACAGGATCACATCATCACGGCTTCGTCCGGAAACTTTGGACAGGCCATCGCCTACGCCTGCTCGCTCTTCGGTAAGAGATGTACGGTGGTGATGCCGGCGACTGCTCCCAAGGTCAAAGTCGACGCGGTTCGTGAGTACGGTGCCGAAGTTGACCTCGTCGATGTGAAGAAGAAGGGAAGGCTCGAGCGCCTGGCCGAGCTTGCCAAACAATATCCGGCGGCGTACGTCGCGAGCCCCTATGATGATCCTTTCGTTATCGATGGCAACGCCGGACTCGCCACCGAGCTTTTTGCTCTTGGACTCGAGCTCGATTTCATAATCGCGCCAATCGGCGGTGGCGGACTTACATCAGGATTGGTCAAGGCCGTCGAACAAAGTGGCCAGAAGACACAGGTCCTGGCCGCCGAGCCCTTGCTCGCGAACGACGCCGCGGAATCCTTTCGCGCCGGTCATATCGTCTCGACGCCAGACGAAGGGGCGACCATCGCCGACGGTGCTCGCGTCCTGCGAATGGGCGACCGGAATTGGGAAATCCTCAGTCACGGGCTGGCCGGTGTGATCGAGGTAACTGAGGAGCAAATCAAGGAAGGCGTTCGACTCCTTTTCACGCTCGCGAACCTGAAAGCGGAGCCAACTGGAGCGCTCGCACTCGGCGCGGTGCTGGCGGAGCCAAAGCGATTTCAGGGAAAGCGAGTCTGCTGCGTGATCAGCGGAGGAAACGCCGATCCCGCCCAGTACGCCAAGCTCATCGAGGGGATTTGAGCGGGAAGGGGGAAGGGGGAGGGGGGAAGAGGGACGGGGGAAGAGGGAAGGGGAGAAGCGAAAAATGCGAACCCGAAGTCGGGAATCCCGACTGGTCCCGCGGCTGCAGATTCGCCCTTCACTCTTCCCGCGTCCCCCTTCGCGCTTCCCCCTTATCCCTTCCCGCTTCCGCGACATAACAGTTACGTCCGCACTGAGCTGGCACCCCACTCACGCCGAGGTCGCTAACTTTCTCAAGATGGCGAGGCCGACAATCCAGGACGCGCGCGCGGTTCTCAAGAGCGCGTTTGGCTACGACCAGTTCCGGCCAGGCCAGGAAGCAGCCGTCTCCGCCGTCCTCGCGGGCCGCGATACCGTCGTCGTTCTTCCCACCGGCGGAGGCAAATCACTCTGCTTCCAGGTGCCGGCGCTATTGATGCCGGGGCTGACAGTCGTCGTGTCGCCGCTCATCTCCCTGATGAAAGATCAAGTCGACGCGCTCACTGCCAAGGGTCTTCCTGCCGCCTTCATTAACAGCACTCTGACTCCGGGTCAGGTCTCGGATCGCCTCGCGCGCGCCGATCGCGGTGAGATCAAGCTGCTTTACGTCGCTCCTGAGCGGTTCGACTACGGCCGGACCGCCGAACGGCTGCGTGCCGCCGGCGTCTCTCTCCTCGCGATCGACGAAGCTCATTGCATCAGCCAGTGGGGCCACGATTTCCGGCCAAGCTA
>Ga0193727_1000249_pt1 | contig 19551 bp, 15 predicted proteins | sample H2c2metaG_FD_143051 | JGI IMG/M metagenome (GOLD analysis project Ga0193727, IMG submission 143051) | Soil microbial communities from a riparian zone of the East river system, Colorado, United States - H2c2 | ecosystem: Environmental > Terrestrial > Soil > Riparian zone | place: USA: East River...
ATCGTCGCCGCCGAAGAATTCGCCGTTCGCTCCGAGCACGAGGAAATAGACCGAGTCGTCCTTGTCCGAACGCAGGACTTCGATCGCCTGCGGCGACAGATTGAACTCGATCCTGCCATCGGCGCGCGGGTGCAGCTGCGCGGCGACCGCAAGGGCCTCGTTGGCCAGCGCCTGGTCGAAGGCCGCGTGCAGCGGCGCCGTGCCGGCCGCATAGTCGACCGCAATGCCGAGCGAAAGCAGCAGCGTCAGCGGCGCCAGCAGGATCAGCAGCAAGCGGCGGCGGATCGTCATGCTGCCCGCGCCGCTCCCCGGGTGCGTCTGGCCGGTCACGGTATTGTCACGGGGATGGAAAATCCATGTTTATCCGCTTTTACGACAGTCCCGAAAGAAACCAAGATCCACCACGAAGGACACAAAGGACACCAATGAGCACAAAGGAAGAAAACGAATTTTCCTTTGTGCCCTTCCTGTCCTTCGTGGTAAGTCTTGAGCTGTTGATCCTGCCTTTGGCAAGTAACCGCATGAGCATGGATAGAACCCCCTTTCAAGACGTAGCGAGCTGCCGAGCGCAGTGGTTTTGAAACAGGTTCACGCCGATTCGTCGAGTCGGTAGCCCAATCCGCGCACCGTGCGGATCGCGACATCATCGCCGAGCTTGCCGCGCAGCCGGGAAATGTATACTTCGACCGCGTTGGTGGTGATGCCGTCTTCCCAGCTCGAGATCGCCTGCTGCAGGCGATCCTTGGCCACGACCTGGCCGGCGTGCAACGCCAGGCATTCGAGGATCGCCCATTCGCGCCGGGTCAGGTCGACCGGGCGCGCATGCACCTTGGTCTCGCGCCGTGAAATGTCCAGGCGCAGCGCCCCGATGCTCAGGTCGGAGTTGCTCGAGGACTTCGAACGGCGGATCAGCGCGCGGCAGCGTGCCGCAAGTTCCGGCAAGGCGAATGGCTTGACCAGATAGTCGTCGGCGCCGAGGTCGAGCGCGCTGACCCGGTCGGCGAGCCCATCGCGCGCCGTGACGATCAGCACCGGCGCGCTGTTGCCGCCGCGGCGCAGGCGCCTGATCAGGTCGAAGCCGTCCGCACCGGGCAGGCCGAGGTCGACCAGCAGCAGGTCGAAGTTCTCCTGCGTCAGCGCGGCTTCGGCCAGTTCGGCGCTGGACACGTGGTCGACCGCAAAACCGGATTGCGACAGCCCGCGGCGCATGCCGTCGGCGACCAGGGCGTCGTCTTCGATGATCAGGATGCGCATGCGGGGAAAGGGGGAGAAGGGACAGGGGAGAGGGAAATGCTGCAGACAGGTTCTCGCCGGGTTCGAGGAGACTATAGGACAATGCCGGCGCGAGGCGAAGTACTGGCGCGCACTCAGCTCTGGCACATCCCCCCCCTGCCTTCTCCCCTCTCCCGTCTCCCGCTCTTTATCCCATTGACTAGTCGCGCGCGCACCTCCACCTGCAGTCTGGAATAATAGGCGTGCCCTGTTAAGGAATCCGATGAACGCAAGCTCGCTCGCGGCGCGCGCCGAAGCCCCCGCCGGCACCGCGTTGGCCGTGCTCGGCGCCGTCAGCGCCAGCCACTTCCTCAACGACATGATCCAGTCGCTGCTGCCGGCGGTCTATCCGTTGCTGAAGGTCAGCTACGCGTTGGACTTCGGCCAGATCGGCCTGATCACGCTGGTATTCCAGGTCACCGCGTCGCTGTTGCAGCCGGTGGTCGGCGCGTTCACCGACCGCAGGCCGACCTGGTATTCGCTGCCGCTCGGCATGACCTTCACGTTGTGCGGATTGCTGCTGCTGTCGCAGGCGACCTATCCGCTGCTGCTGCTCGCGGCGGCGCTGATCGGCACCGGCTCGTCGGTGTTCCATCCGGAATCCTCGCGCATCGCACGCCTCGCTTCGGGAGGACGCCATGGATTCGCCCAATCGTTTTTCCAGGTCGGCGGCAACCTCGGTTCGTCCACCGGACCCTTGCTCGCCGCATTCATCGTGTTGCCGCGCGGGCAGGGCAGCATTGCCTGGTTCGCGATCATTGCGCTGCTGGCGATCGTGATCCTCCTGCAGGTCGGCAACTGGTATCGCCGCCATGCCCTCGTGAAGAAGACGACCGCGGCGGCGCCAGTCGCCTCGCCGCTGCCACGCCGCCAGACCGTCATTGCGATCGCCGTGCTGCTGACGCTGATCTTCTCGAAGTACTTCTATCTGGCCAGTCTGAGCACGTACTACACGTTCTTCCTGATGGAGCGCTTCGGCCTTGCGGCGCAAAGTGCACAAATCCACTTGTTCTATTTTCTCGGCGCGGTCGCGCTCGGCACGCTGGTCGGCGGACCGGTCGGCGACCGCTTCGGTCGCAAGTACGTGATCTGGGTGTCGATCCTCGGCGTGCTGCCGTTCACTTTGCTGCTGCCGTACGCGGACCTGTTCTGGACTTCCGTGCTCAGCGTCATCATCGGCCTGATCCTGTCGTCGGCGTTCTCGGCAATCCTTGTCTACGCGACGGAACTTGTGCCGGGCAAAGTCGGCATGGTCGCCGGCCTGTTCTTCGGCTTCGCCTTCGGCATGGGCGGCCTCGGCGCGGCATTGCTCGGTGAACTGGCCGACGCCAAGGGCATCGAGTACGTCTACCAGCTGTGCGCGTTCCTGCCGGCGATCGGCTTGCTCACGGCGTTTCTGCCGAACCTGCACCGCAGGCCGGCGCTCGCGTCAGCCTGAGGGAGCCAAAGACAGCCACGAAGGCACGAAGATCACGAAGGGAAGCAGATAAGACACAATCGATTTCGATTGGTTGGCAAGCGGGCTGCCTCGAGCAACTTTGATCCATTCTTGAACGAGTGAGTTTCTTGCTCTTCTTCGTGATCTTCGTGCCTTCGTGGCAGTCCTTTGATCTTCTCGATAGTCATTCCGGCGGCTCGACCGTGTAGCCGCGCGCAGCCAGCATGGCCAGGCGTCCGTCCGGCTTGAGCAGTTCGGTCATAGGCAGCACGGCCAGCGTGCTCGAATTCTGCTCGAGCGCCTGCTCGGCGGCAGCGATCCACGCGGCATTGATTTCAGTCAGCGCCGCGTCCATACGCTGGCGTAATTCGGCGTTGCTTTCGAGCGCCGCCTTGCAGGTGTCGCGCTGGTCCGGATAGGGCAGCCGGCGCAACGCGTCAATGTCGCCGACGGCCCAGGCGTTCGCGCGCAGCCGCATCGCGTCGAGATCGGTTTCCAGACGGCGCATGGTCGCCTCGAGGCATTCCACATCGAGCTTGCCCGCCGTGCTGCGGAAATCCTGCAGCGCCTGTTTCGGATCGTCGACGGCGATCTTCACTTCCGGTTCGATGATCCGCACGTGCGCGCGCCTGGCGGTCTTCTCGACCGTTTTCCAGATCTCGCGGCCGCGGGCCAGCCCGGACCTGTCCAGCGCCTTGTCATAGAGCTCGTTGGCGGCGAGCATCGGCCGCAATTTTTCGACGCCGCTGTCGCGGCCGATGTACTTGGCTTTCAGCGCGAGCCAGCGCACGTACAAATTCGGCGGCAGGATGTCCTTGAGCCGGGCGCCGTCGGCATTCTTGCGAGCACCGAGCACCGCCGGCACGAGCGTCAGCGCGCGAAAAAAACCGACGTCGAGTTTGGCCGACGCATCGGCCAGCACCGCCTGCGACTGCGCGATCGTCTGCTCGACCTCGCGCCCGTGCCAGACCATTTTCTTCGGCAGCGGATACTGCGCGCCGAGTATCCACAGCACGTGCTCGCCCTTGCTGACCTTCCACAATCCGGGCCCCGGCTGCTCGCCGGTAACGAGCACGGTATCGAGCGTCGTTGTCTGCTCCGTGGTTGCATTGGCAGGCGACGTGACTGATGGCTTGTCAGCAGCGGCAGTCAGGACCGCGCTTGTTCCGAAGGACAGACAGAAGAAGAGAGCGAGAGGACGCATGGGAATACGGGTGCTGCAAATGACTCAAAGCCAAACGAAGCTAGCATGCTCCGATGAATTGGTCGTGAAGTCGCGAGTTGCAATCCGCAGGAGCGACGCAGTCCAGGGATGGACGGTTTCGTGGATCAACGGCGCCGTTCGCGGTGCCGAGCATCGCAGGCGTGGCGGGAGAATGCCCGCAGGGTCGCGGCGATGGATCGCCGCGATTGCGAAGCAGTACAGAGACGTACTGTCTGAGCAACCCCGCCATGGCGAGAAGCACAGGGGCGAGCCGGGATGTGACGCGAGATGCGTTGAATCGCATCTCGCGCCGGCGAGCGCACGCACATGGATGTGCGGGCCGGAAAGCGATCCAGGGACGGCTGCTGCCACCGACTACGCGCAGCGCAGCTGCGCGGAAGCCCCGCTCTGTCAGCGCTTCATCGAATTGAAGAACTCATCATTCGACTTCGTGTTCTTCATCTTCTCGAGCATGAACTCGATCGCCGCCAGCTCATCCATCGGGTGGATCAGCTTGCGCAGGATCCAGATCTTCTGCAGCAGGTCGGGCTCGATCAGCAGCTCTTCACGGCGCGTGCCGGAACGGTTGATGTTCAAAGCCGGGTAGACGCGCTTCTCGGCGATGCGCCGATCCAGATGAACCTCGGCATTGCCGGTGCCCTTGAATTCCTCGTAGATCACCTCGTCCATCTTCGAACCGGTATCGACCAGTGCGGTGGCGAGGATCGTCAGCGAACCGCCTTCCTCGACATTGCGCGCCGCGCCAAAAAAGCGTTTCGGCCGCTGCAGCGCATTCGCATCGACGCCGCCGGTCAGGACCTTGCCGGACGCCGGCACCACGGTGTTGTAGGCGCGCGCCAGACGCGTGATCGAGTCGAGCAGGATGACGACGTCTTTCTTGTGTTCGACCAGGCGCTTGGCCCGCTCGATCACCATCTCGGCGACCTGCACGTGACGCACGGCCGGTTCGTCGAACGTCGAGCTGATCACCTCGGCGCGCACTGAGCGCTGCATTTCGGTGACTTCCTCGGGACGCTCGTCGATCAGCAGGATGATCAGGTGCGCTTCCGGATGGTTGTGCACGATCGCCTGGGCGACATTTTGCAGCATCATCGTCTTGCCGGCTTTCGGCGGCGATACGATCAGGCCGCGCTGGCCTTTGCCGACCGGCGCGATCAGATCCATGATGCGGCCGGTGATGTCCTCGCTCGAACCGTTGCCGCGCTCCAGGTGGAACATCCGGCGCGGGAACAGCGGCGTGAGGTTCTCGAACAGGATCTTGTTCTTCGACGCTTCCGGCGGCTCGCCGTTGATGTTGTCGACCTTGAGCAGCGCGAAGTAGCGTTCGCCTTCCTTCGGCGGACGGATGCGGCCGGTGATGTAGTCGCCGGTGCGCAGGTTGAAGCGGCGGATCTGCGACGGCGAGATGTAGATGTCGTCAGGGCCGGCCAGATAGGATTCTTCCGGCCCGCGCAAGAAGCCGAAGCCGTCCTGCAGGATCTCCAGCACGCCTTCGCCGTAGATGCCGCCGCCGGCGCGGGCGTGTGCCTTCAGGATCAGGAAGATGACGTCCTGCTTGCGCGCGCGCGCGACGCCTTCCTGGACGCCGAGTTCTTCAGCAAGGGCCAGCAGCTGCGTCGGCGGCTTGCGCTTGAGTTCGTTCAGGTCGATGACGATGCCGCTGCGTGGCCCTTCGCGGGTCTCGTAGGTTTCGTCGTCCTGCTGCTGTGCGGCCTGTCCCTGCGGGTGATGATGGCGCTGGCCGCGTTGTGGACGCGGTCCACGGTCGCGGCGGCCGCCTTCGTGACGCGGCTGGCGACCGTTGTTGTCGGCGCCTTCGCCGCGCTCGCCGGATTCCGGCACGGCCGTGTTGCCGTTTTCATTCGCGGGCGGGTTGTCAGCCGGCTGCGGCGCATTGCGTTGCTGGCGCTGACGCGGCTCGGAGCGGGGTTCGTTATTGCGGCTGTCGCCGCCGTCTTTCGATTCGGTTTCGGACACAGTCCAACCTCTTGGGCGCCGTAGGCGCAGGGAATGTTGCGGGGTGGGGGTCTTGCGGAATGGGGCGCTTGCCGCCCCTTGAATAAGTATACGCTATCACTTCGTCGGTGCTTCGTCCAGCGGCAACTGTCATCCGTTCAGGCCGCGTCCACATTGTGAGACGTCAGACGTGAGAGGTGAGACGAAAAGCGCTTTGGCACCGCCCTCTCGAAAAACGCCTTGCGCCGGCGAGATTCTCTTACGTCTCACATCTCACGTCTTGCCAGAATCAAACGGCAGCCGCATTACCGGCACGGTTCACGCCATTTCCGATCGTCTTGTCGATCAACTGCGTCAGCTGGGTCTTGCTGATCGCACCGATCTGCGTGGCCTGCACCTTGCCGTCCTTGAAAATCATCAGGGTCGGGATGCCGCGCACGTTGTAGTTGCGCGGCGTCTTCTGGTTGTGGTCGATGTTGACCTTGGCCACGCGCAGCTTGCCGGCATAGCTGGTCGCCACCTCGTCGAGGATCGGCGCGATCATCTTGCACGGTCCGCACCACTCGGCCCAGAAATCCACCAGCACCGGTTCGCTGGACTTCAGCACTTGTTCGTCGAATTGGTCGTCGCTGACGTGGGCGATGCTCGTGTTCACTGGATGGTTCTCCACGGGTGGGGCGGGCAGGTGCCGCCGGGGCAAAAACGCAAAATATGAAGCGAAAGCAGCGCCCGCGGCGCGCTTGAGCTAAACTCTTGGGGTTACGCGAGGCGCGGGCAGGTCTTGCAGGTTCGCCGGAGCGGACCCATTTGAGCCCAAGCGCCGGCATATTTCAAGCCACCAACGTTGGGCTTGCCGCGCACCGATTCAAGGCGCCGCCGCGCCGCCCTTTCCTTCACCGGCCGCCGGAAGCGGCCACAGCCCCTATTGCATGGACAATCATTCACAACCCCTCACCGATATTTTCTTCGACAGCTTGCACCCGAGCCTGCTCTCCGGCCTGCATGCCGCCGGCTTCACGCGCTGCACGCCGATCCAGGCGCTGACGCTGCCGCTCGCACTTGCCGGCAAGGACGTCGCCGGCCAGGCCCAGACCGGCACCGGCAAGACCGCCGCGTTCCTCGTCGCCGTCGTCCAGCGTCTGCTGACCCAGCCGGCGATGACCGAGCGCGGGCCGTCCGATCCGCGCGCGCTGATCATCGCGCCGACGCGCGAGCTGGCAATCCAGATCGACAAGGATTTCCGCGCGATCGCCGAGGGTACCGGCGTCAAGTCGGCGCTGATCTACGGCGGAGTCGATTACGACAAGCAGCGCGACACGCTGCGCGGCGGCGTCGACATCATCGTCGCCACGCCGGGCCGCCTGCTCGACTACTTCAAGCAGCACGTGTTCTCGTTCCGCGCCGTCGAGGTCATGGTCATCGACGAGGCCGACCGCATGTTCGACCTGGGCTTCATCGCCGACGTGCGCTTCATCATGCGCCGCCTGCCGGAGCGCGGTCGCCGCCAGTGCCTGCTGTTCTCGGCGACACTGAGCCATCGCGTGCTCGAACTGGCGTACGAGCACATGAACGAGGCCGAGAAGATCACGATCGAAAGCGAATTCGTAACCGCCGACCGCGTTCGCCAGCTGATCTATTTCCCGGCCAGCGAGGAAAAGATTCCGCTGCTGATCGGCCTGCTGTCGCGCGTCGACGCCAAGCGCAGCATGATCTTCGTCAACATGAAGGTCGCCGCCGAGAAAGTTTCGCGGCGCCTCGAGCGCCAGGGCTTCCTGGTCGGCATGCTGTCCGGCGACGTGCCGCAGAAGAAGCGCCAGAGCCTGCTCGGCAAGTTCAAGCGCGGCGAGATCGAGATCCTGATCGCGACCGACGTGGCCGCGCGCGGCCTGCACATTCCCGACGTCAGTCACGTCTACAACTACGACCTGCCGCAGGACGCCGAAGACTACGTGCACCGCATCGGCCGCACGGCGCGCCTCGGCGCCGAGGGCGATGCGATAAGCTTCGCCTGCGACATGTACGCGCAGAGCCTGCCCGAGATCGAGCAGTTCATCGGCCAGAAGATTCCGGTCGGCACGATCGATCGGGCCGTGCTCGAACTGCCACCGCCGCGGCATCGCCCGGAACCGGTCACGCCGATCGTCGAAGAGGATGATGGCAGCATCGAAACGCGACCGCCGCCGCGCAAGTCCGGGCCTGGAGCGCGTCGACCGGAACGCCGCCCGGAACGTCGTCCTGATCGCCCGCGTTCCAGCGAGCACGCGCGACCGGCGCCGGCGGCTGTCCCTGCTCCTGCCGCACCGACGCATGTCAACGGCAGCGACACGGCGACCTCGCCCTCGGGTCCACCGGCCGGCAGCGACCGTCGTCGTCGTCGCGGCGGCCGTGGCCGCCGTGGTACCGGCAGCGATGCGCGCCCGCCGCGTGATGTGGCATCGGCAACAACCGCCAAGCCCGGTCGTGCCGAAGCGCAGCGCGCCGAGCCGCGCCCCGCTGCCCATGCGCGCAGCGACAAGCGTTCCGTGACCACGGACACGGCGCCGCCCGCCGCGACGAAGCACGAAAAGCCGGGCTTCTTCCGCCGTCTGGGCCGCCTGTTCAAGCGCTCCTGACAAGGCGCGCCGAACGTTATTCCCGACCGATGTGCCGGTAGGCTGCATTTACTGCAGCCGCGATGCGCATTCGGACCGCCCATCGTGAAGGCCGTGACGTCCGCAGCGCCGTGCGAGGATGGCAGTTTCGCGTCATCCTGCTAGAGTTGCAGGCATTCGCCGTTGCGCGGCCGCCGTTGCATGTTGAATTCGCTGAGTCCGACCGATCACGAGCGCTTGTCGCGCCTGGGAGCATTCGCCGTTTGTGTGGTCGCGGCCGCGGTCTGCCTGTACTTGCTGGTGCGTCTGGCGTGGCTGCTCGTGCCGCGTCCACTGGATGACGGCGCTGCTGCGGCCGGTCCGGCAGCGCTGCCGGGCGCGACCGTCTCGGTCGCGAAATGGCATCTGTTCGGCAACCCGCAGGGCGTCATCGGCGCGATGCCGGCATCGACGCTGGCCACCGTGCTGAAGCTCGGCCTGCGCGGCACTCTGGCCCTGCCTGATCCGAAGGACGAGCGCGCCATAGCGATCATTGCCAACGAGCAGGGCATCGAGAGCAGCATCAGGATCGGCGACGATGTCGCGCCCGGTGCGCGCCTGGCCGAGGTCTACGCCGATCATGTCGTGCTCGATCATCAGGGCGTGGCCGAAACACTGACGTTGCCGCGCCCCGAACAGCACGCGCCGGCGTTGCCGGCGCGCAATCAGCAGAACCTGGCCGGCGCCGCCACATCGGCGAGCATGCCGCCGGGCTACGTGCCAAAACCGGCCGCAGCGCCGCTTGCTCCGCCGGCAGCTGCCGCATCGACCCAGCGTATCGACCCGCAGGAATTCGCGCGCCAGATCCGGCCGGTGTTCTCGGCCGATGGCAGGATCGTCGGCGCCGACATCAGCGGCGCCGACGCAGCGACGCTCGGCCGCGTCGGCTTGAAGCCAACCGACGTCGTCACCGCAATCAACGGCACGCCGCTGACCAGCGTGGCGAATCCGCAGGCGCTGATGCAGCAGCTGCAGAACTCGAGCAGCATCCAGGTGACCGTGCAGCGCGACGGTAAACCCGCGACGCTGACCCTGAGCCTGCATTGAACGCCCGGGCGATGCCGCAGCTTGTTAGGATTGTCCGGCCAACCCTTGTCCACTTGCATTCGTAGAGAATCATTGAAGTGATCATCCGCCCCGCATTGCTCGCGCTCCTTGTCCTGGCCACTGCTGCTGCGCTCGCGCAACCCGGCGCCAATCCGCCGGGCTCGGGCAAGGCGACGCCGGCCAATCCGCCCGGCACGCACACGCTGAATCTCAAGGACGCCGACATCCAGGTGCTGATCGCGACGGTGTCGGAGATCACCGGCAAGAACTTCATCATCGGGCCGAATGTGCAGGGCAAGGTCACGGTCGTGTCGGCCACGCCGATGAAGCCGGACGAAATCTACGACACGTTCCTGTCGGTGCTGCGCGTCAACGGCTACGCCGCGATTCCCTCGGGCAGCATGATCAAGATCGTGCCCGAGGCGACCGCGCAGCAAGACGGCTCGGGCGGCCTCGACGGCGGTCGCGCGCACGAAATGGACGAACTGGTCACGCAGATCGTGCCGGTCAGGCACGTATCGGCGAGCGAACTGGTGCCGATCCTGCGGCCGCTGATGCCGCAGGGCGCGCAGCTGATCGCCCATCCGGGTTCGAACTCGCTGGTCATTTCCGACCGTGCCGGCAACGTGCAGCGCCTGGCCAGCATCATCGGCCGCATCGACACGGTGTCCGACAACAGCGTCGAGATGATTCCGCTGCAGCATGCCAACGCCGCCGAGCTGGCGCGCACGTTGACGCAACTCGCCGACGTCAAGGGCGCCGAGCTGCAGGCCGATGCACCGAAGGTGTACGCCGACGAGCGCACCAATTCGATCCTGCTGTCCGGCGGCAAGAGCGGCCGGCTGCGCATGCGCGCACTGATCACGCATCTCGACACGCCGATCGCGAACGGTGGCGACACCAACGTCGTCTATCTGCATTACGCCAACGCCAAGGACCTCGTGCCGATCCTGCGCGGCGTCGCTGCGACGCTGACCAACGAGGCGCCGGCCGGCAAGATGGCGGGCGGCGAGGCAGGCGCGGCGGGCGCCGGCGCTGGTAACGGCGCCGGCAATTCATCGATCGCGACGATCCAGGCACACGAGGACAACAATGCGCTGATCATCAGCGCGCCGCCGGTCGTGTTCCGTTCGCTGCAGGAGGTGATCCGCCGCCTCGATGTTCGCCGCGCGCAGGTGCTGATCGAAGCGGTGATCGCCGAAGTGTCGGAGGAAACCGCCAACGAACTCGGCGTGCAGTGGCAGCTGCCGCTCGGCGGCGCCGGCGACCACGTCATCGGCGGTACCAACTTCAGCAGCGGCAATTCATCGGCCGCCGGCAACAACATCCTCAGCGCCGCGCTGAATCCGCTCGGCGTCGGCAACGGCTTCAACCTCGGCTACATCAACGGCAGCGTCTCGATCGGCAACACCAAGATCTTCCAGCTCGGTGCACTGGTCACCGCGCTGCGCAGCAACGGCAAGAACGATGTGCTGTCGACGCCGTCGGTCATGACGCTGGACAACCAGCAGGCAATCATCAAGGTCGGCCAGGAAGTGCCGTTCCTGACCGGCGCCTACCAGACCACGGCGAGCAGCACGGTAACGACCGGCAGCGGCGGCAGTTCGACGACCGGCATCGCCAATCCGTTCCAGACGATCCAGCGCAAGGATGTCGGCCTGACGCTGACCGTCACGCCACACATCAACGAAGGCGATTCGGTCAAGCTCGAGATCCATCAGGAAGTCTCGTCGCTGGCGCCGCCGGTATCGGGCGCGTCCGATCTGGTCACGAACAAGCGCGAGGTGCAGACCACCGTGCTGATCAAGGACGACTCGGTGTTCGTCATCGGCGGACTGATCTCCGACAGCGTCAAGGACAACGCGCAGTCGGTACCCGGCCTCGGCGCGATTCCGTTTCTCGGCAACCTGTTTCGCTATCGCAGCAACGACCACCAGAAACAGAACCTGATGGTGTTCCTGCACCCGCGCATCCTGCGTGATGCGGCGAGCGAGGCGTCGGTGTCGAGCGAGAAGTACAATTTCATTCGCACCCAGTTGCTGGAGATGCGCGAGAGCAACGAAATCGTCACGCCACGCGGCGACATGCCGATGCTGCCGGACGTGCACGACTTCCTCGCCAGCCCCGCCCTCGACGTCGCGCCGAAGGAATCGCCGAAGCATTGAGGCTCCGCGAAGTTCAAGATCGAGATCAAATGATCACCACGAAGGCACGAAGATCACGAAGAAGTGCGAAAGCAATGAATGAGAGTGTTCAGTGCGGGAACCTCTCGCCGCGGGCAGCTTCGAAATCTAGCGTCCTCGAAAATCAGGCAAGATCAAGAGCCCCGCTCCGCAAACCAATAAAGTTGATTGATGATTCCTGTTTTCTTACCCATGATTTTTTGCTTTTCTTCGTGATCTTCGTGCCTTCGTGGCATTCTTTTATTTTGATTTCGCAATGATCTGATGAGTGCGACGACACATCCATCGCGACCCGGTTTCGGCTTCGCGCGGCGCAACGGCGCGACGCTGACCGCCTGGCGCGACAGCGTCGCCGAGGTCGCCTATCGCGACGGCGTCAAGCCCGAGGTGCTGGCCGAACTGCGCCGCTATTTCAACGCTCCGCTGAACCTGACGCGCCACGACGCGGTGGGATTCGAGCGCCTGTTGCGCACGCTCTACGAACAGGGCGACGATGCACGCGCGATGGTTGCCGACCTCGACGGCGACTTCGACCTCAAGGCGCTCGCCGACGATCTGCCGGAACCCGAAGACCTGGCCGAGTCCGAAGACGACGCGCCGATCATCCGCCTGATCAATGCGCTGCTGACCGAAGCGGTCAAGGAAGGCGCCTCCGACATCCATATCGAGCCGTTCGAAAGCCGCCTGGTCGTGCGCTTTCGCATCGACGGGGTGCTGCGCGAAGTGCTGAGCCCGCAGAAGGGCATTGCCAACGCGGTCGTGTCGCGCATCAAGGTCATGGCGCGCCTGGACATCGCCGAGAAGCGCCTGCCGCAGGATGGTCGCATCGGTTTGCGCATCGCCGGCAGTCCGGTCGACGTGCGCGTGTCGACGATTCCGGCCGGCTACGGCGAGCGTGTCGTGCTGCGCCTGCTCGACAAGCGCGCCGGCAAGCTGGACCTTCCGCAGCTCGGCATGGCGCCGGTTGCGCTGCAGGCGCTGGCCGAAGCGATCGAACGGCCGCACGGCATCCTGCTCGCGACCGGGCCGACCGGCTCGGGCAAGACGACCACGTTGTATGCGTCACTGCTGCGCCTCAACGATCGCAGCCGCAACATCATGACGGTCGAGGATCCGATCGAGTACTACATCGACGGCGTCGGCCAGACCCAGGTCAACACCAAGGTCGAGATGACGTTCGCGCGCGGCCTGCGCGCGATCCTGCGCCAGGACCCGGACGTCGTCATGGTCGGCGAAATCCGCGATCTGGAAACCGCGCAGATCGCCGTGCAGGCGTCACTGACCGGACACCTCGTGCTGTCGACGCTGCACACCAATTCCGCCGTCGGTGCGGTTACGCGACTGCGCGACATGGGCGTGGAACCGTTTCTGCTGTCGTCGTCGCTGGTCGGCCTGCTCGCACAACGCCTGGTGCGCGTGCTCGATCCGGCGCTGCGCGAAGCCTATGCCGCCACGGCGCGCGAACTCGCCGCTTTCGGAAAACCGGCAGATGTGCAAGCGACGTTGCAGCGTCCGTCGACGCAGGTGGCCGGCCGCCATGCCGGCTATCGCGGCCGCACCGGCATCTACGAGTTCGTCACGGTCGACGAGGAAATGCGTCGATTGATCCACGCCAACGCGGCCGAAATCGATCTGGAGCGGCACGCGCGCATGCGCACACCGAGCATTCTCGACGACGGCTGGGACAAGTGCATCGCCGGCGTCACGTCGGTTGACGAAGTGCTGCGCGTGACACGCGAGGAATGAGGCATGAAGCCGTCTCCCGCCGGGAGAGGGGCACGGGGCTTCATGCGTAACGGTTATGGGGTTTTTGCTTGATCCGCAACGCAACACCTGAAGACTTCGCGCAAATCCTCGCGCTCAATGCCGGCTCGGTACATTTTCTCAGTCCGCTCGACGCGGCGCGTCTTCAGCACCTGCACGCGCAGGCCGCGTATCACCGCGTCGCCGAAGTCGATGGCAAGGTCGCGGCCTTCCTGCTCGCGCTTCGCGAAGGCGTCGATTACGACAGTCCGAACTATCGCTGGTTTGCACAACGCCATGCGCGTTTCCTGTACATCGACCGCATCGTTGTCGACGCCGCTGCGCGTGGGCTGGGCTTCGGCGCGCAGTTGTACGACGACATCCTCGCGTACGCGGCCAGCACTCGAGCTGGTCGCCTTACCTGCGAATTCGACCTGGATCCGCCGAACCCGGCGTCGGCGCGCTTCCACGTGCGCTACGGCTTTCGCGAAGTCGGTCGGCAGTGGCTCGGCGGCGGCAAGAAGCAGGTGTCGCTGCAGGCGCGTGAGCTTGGAGGCTGAGGTTGTCTACTCCAGTATGATCGCATCGGCAAAGAAGCATCTTCCCTGGGGACCGCATGAGCCTGATCCAGCAAGTGACCCGCCACAAAAGTATCGAGCAGCTGCAAGCCGAAGTCGGCCAGCGCCGTGATTTCCGCCGCGTGCTCGGCCTGTGGCAACTGACCGCGATCGGCCTCGGCGGCATCATCGGCGTCGGCATCTTCGTGCTCGCCGGCCAGCAGGCTGCGGCCAACGCCGGTCCGGCTGTGGCGCTGTCGTTCGTCATTGCCGGCATCGCCAGTGCCGCGGCGGCGTTGTGCTACGCGGAATTTGCCGGATTGATTCCGGTCACCGGCAGCGCCTACACCTACGGCTATGCCGTGCTCGGCGAAGGCGTCGCCTGGCTGATCGGCTGGGACCTGCTGCTCGAGTACGCGTTGATCGTCGCCGCCGTCGCGAGCGGCTGGTCCGGCTACGTGCTCAACCTGCTCGATGCCGCCGGCATGCACCTGCCCGACGCGCTGCGCGGCGCGCCCGATTCCGGCGCGGGTCATCAGTTCAACCTCATTGCGGCGGTGGTCGCCATGGCGGTCGCCGTGCTGCTGACGATGCGCACGGAATGGGGCGCGCGCGCCAACACGCTGATCGTCGCGATCAAGGTGATCGCCGTAGTGCTGGTGATCTGCGTCGGCGTGTTCTATGTCAACCCGGCGAACTGGCATCCGTTCGTGCCGGAACGCACCGTCGATGCGCAAGGCGTCGGCCACTTCGGCTGGCCCGGCGTCGTGACCGCCGCGGCGGTCGTGTTCTTCGCCGTGTTCGGCTACGACACGCTGACCACGGCCGCCGAAGAGGCGAAGAATCCGCAGCGCGACCTGCCCCGCGCGATCCTGCTTTCGCTCGGCATTTCGATGGCGCTGTACATCACGATCACGCTCGTGCTGACCGGGATGGTGCCGTATACGCAACTGGGCACCGACGCGCCGGTCGCGCACGCATTCCAGTCGCTCGGCATGAAATGGATCGGCGCGGCGATCTCGGCCACTGCGATCGCCAGCATCCTCAGCGTGATCTTCGCGTTCATGCTCGGCGCCGCGCGCATCTGGTTCGCGCTGTCGCGCGACGGGTTGCTGCCGGCCTGGTTCGCCAAGGTGCATCCGCGCTACGGCACGCCACACCGGCCGACGATCGCGCTCGGCATCTTCACCGCCGTGGTTGCCGGCCTGTTTCCGCTCGGCGAAGTCGCCAAGCTCGTCAACATCGGCGTGCTCTCGGCGTTCATTGTGATCTGCGCGTCGGTGCTGCTGTTGCGCGTACGCAAGCCCGACTTGCCGCGCGCTTTCCGCACGCCGTGGGTGCCGGTCGTGCCGATCGTCGGCATCGTCTTTTCGATCTGGCTGTTGTCCGAACTCGCGCTGATTACCTGGATGGTGTTCCTGGCCTGGGTCGCACTCGGCACGTTGATCTATTTCGCCTACGGAATCCGCCACAGCAAGCTGGCCGGACACTGAGTGGGAAGATCAAAGGCATTTTTGAACGTGGATTGCGCGGATGAACGCGGATAGAGCAGAGTCAGATTGGTGATGCGAACGTTCGATTCATCTTTTATCCGCGTGCATCGGTTCTTATCCGCGCGCATCCGCGTCAAAAGAGGCTTTTTTCGCTGACCATGCCGGCATTCGCCTACCAAGCACTCGATCAAGCCGGCAAGACGCAGCGCGGCGTCGTGCAGGGCGACAACGCGCGTGCGGTGCGTGCGGGCCTGCGCGAACGCGGACTCAATCCGCTGGAAGTCTCGGCGCTCGAGTCCGCAGCGCAGCCAGCCGGGCTGCTGCGCCGCGGGCTGTCCGGTGCGCAACTCGCCCTGCTCACGCGTCAGCTGGCGACACTGCTCAAAGCCGGCCTTCCGCTCGATGAGGCGCTGGGTGCGCTCGCCGAGCAAAACGATGACTCGCGTTCGCGCACACTGGTCGTGGGCCTGCGCTCGCGCGTAATGGAGGGCGCGAGTCTGGCCACGGCGCTGGCCGATGCGCCGGACAGTTTTCCGGAAATCTATCGCGCCTCGATCGCCGCCGGCGAACAATCCGGCCGCCTCGATCAGGTGCTCGCGCGGCTGGCCGACTACAGCGAAGCGCGCGACGCGTTGAACCAGAAGGTGTGGGCGGCGCTCGCCTACCCGCTGCTGCTGAGCATCGTCGCCGTGGCCATCGTGGCCGGCCTGCTCGCCTACGTCGTGCCGCAGATCGTCGGCGTGTTCGTGCAGATGCACCAGAGCCTGCCGTGGCCGACGCGCGCGCTGATCGCGCTGAGTGATTTCGTCAAGGCCTGGGGCTGGTTGCTGTTGATCGCGATCGTGGCCGCGGCGATCGGCGGACGCCTGGCCTTGCGCGCCGAGCAGGCGCGTCGCGCCTGGCATCGGCTGCTGTTGCGGCTGCCGCTGATCGGGCGTCTGACGCGCGCGGCGAACACGGCCCGCTGCACGCGCACGCTCGCGCTGCTGACCGCGAGCGCCGTGCCGCTGCTCGACTCGCTGCAGATCGCCGCGCAAGTGATGCCGAACCTGCCGATGCGCGAGGCGGTCAAGCGCGCCGCGGTCAAGGTGCGCGAGGGTGGCAGCTTCTCGCGCGCGCTCGGCGACAGCGGCTATTTCCCGCCGGTCGCATTGCGCCTGATCGCCAGCGGCGAACGCGCCGGCGAACTCGAACGCATGCTCGACGAAGCGGCGAACCAGGAGCAGCGCGAACTGGATCGCTGGATGACGCTGTTGACCGCCGTGCTCGGGCCGCTCGTCATCCTGCTGGTCGGCGCGATGGTGCTGTTCATCGTGCTGGCGATCCTGCTGCCGATCTTCAATCTGAATCAGATGGTGAAGTGATGGGTTGGAGACTGGGGACTGGGGACTGGGGACTCGCGAGCGCACCCGGCAACCGGGGACGGTCCAACACCTTCATGGCGGTCTCAAGTCAGGGAATCACTTGGTCGTTACCCGCATCGTGTCGCTTTTCCCGAGTCCCCAGTCCCCAGTCCCGAGTCCCGGCCTTCAGGCAATGATCCGCTTCGACAACGTCAGCCGCCGTTATCCGTCCGGGCAGGAAGCCCTGCGCGAACTGAGCTTCGAACTGGCGCAGGGCGAAATGGCGTTCGTCACCGGCCACTCCGGTGCCGGCAAGAGCACACTGCTCAAGCTGATCGCGCTGCTCGATCGGCCGACTCGCGGCCAGGTCCAGGTCAACGGCAGAAGCCTCGCCGACACGCGGCGGCGTGCCGTTCCGGGTTGGCGGCGCGGCATCGGCATGGTGTTCCAGGATCATCGCCTGTTGATGGACCGCACCGTTTACGACAATGTCGCGCTGCCGCTGATCATTGCCGGCGTTGCGCGCGAGGAAATCGGCAAACGCGTGCGTGCCTCGCTCGACAAGGTCGGCCTGCTCGGGCGCGAGGCCGATGCGCCGGTCGCGCTGTCGACCGGCGAGCAGCAGCGCGTCGGCATCGCGCGTGCGATCGTCGGCAAGCCGCCGCTGCTGATCGCCGACGAACCGACCGGAAATCTCGATCCGCAGCTGTCCGCCGAGATCATGGCGCTGTTCGGCGAGTTCCAGCAGGTCGGCACCACGGTCTTGATCGCCAGTCACGATCTGGCCTTGATCAAGCGCCTCGGCAAGCGCGTGCTCGTGCTCGATCACGGCAAGCTGATCGACGATTTCCGGCCGGGTTCGTGAACCGACGCAAGCCGCAAAACAGGATCATCAAGCCGGCCGCTGCGCCGAAGGCCGCGGCGCGCGCCGAGCGTCGTCCGCGCCCGGGCCTGCGCGCCTGGCGCGAACAGCATCTGTACAGTTTCTTTTCGAGTCTCGGTCGTCTGGCGGCACGGCCGTGGGCGACGTTGCTGACGCTGCTCGTCATGGCGCTGGCGCTGGCGCTGCCGCTGCTGCTATATCTGGCGCTGACCAATGCGCAACAGCTGCACGGTGACATGCGCGATGCCGGGGCGATCAGCGTATTCCTCAAACCACACCTCGAGCGTGCCGCGGTCGACGCCGCTGCGCAGCGTCTGCGCGCGCGCGCGGACATCGCCGGCGTCGTCGTCAAGACCCCGGAACAGGGTCTGCAGGAGTTCCGCGGCCAATCCGGATTCGCCGACGCCCTGAACGTGCTGCGCGAAAATCCGCTGCCGGCGGTCCTCGTGGTCACGCCGCGCCACGACGCGGCCCGCGTCGAAGATCTGGTCGGACAACTGGGCAGCGCGCCGGACGTCGACCTGGTGCAGTACGACGCCGCCTGGCGCCAGCGACTCGATGCGATCCTCGCCGCGGCGACACGCGCCGCCCAGGTGCTGGCCGGCCTGCTCGCGCTGGCCGTGCTGCTCGTGGTCGGCAACACGATTCGGCTCGACATCCTCGGCCGCGCCGACGAGATCGAAGTGATGCAGTTGCTCGGCGCAAGCAACGGCTTCGTGCGGCGGCCGTTTCTGTATTCGGGACTTTGGTACGGCGCGTTCAGCGCGGCGCTCGCGCTGGCGGTCATCGTGGTCGTCGAAATGTCGCTGGCGGCGCCGTTGCAGCAGCTGGCGGTCAGTTACGATCATCGCTTCAGCGTGCACGGGCTCGACCTGTTGCCGGCGCTGGCGACCCTGGCGATCGGCGCCATGCTCGGCTGGCTCGGCGCATGGCTTGCCACGTCGCGGCATCTGGCGCGGGCGCGGCGTTAGCGCATTGCCCGCTCTGCCGGAGTTCGCCGCCTTCAGCCTGCAGCGTATAAACTGCCTGCCGCGGCGAGCGCGGTTGACGCCGGCTTGGTATAAAGACGTACTATTTTCGTCCTGCAAGCCCGCTCCCCGATTCAGGGGCACCGGATTGTGGCCACGACCACGTCAGCCGGGAAGAATGCCGAGCTGTGCCTACGAGAGGAGCGGTACGCGATCCAGATGGAAGGGCACCTGACACAGCACCTCAGCGGCGAGAACCCGCGCGTGATGGTCGTCGACGGCTCGAAGGTCGTTCGCAAGCTGATCGAGCAGCTGCTGCGCGCCGACCTGCCCGGCGTCGAGGTGCTTTCCTGCGCCACTGCTGACGAAGCCAAGCACCAGCTCGAAACCGGTGCGGTCGACCTGATCACGACAGCACTGCGCCTGCCGGATATGGATGGCATGGAACTCGCGCGCTACGTGCGTGAGCACGCGCCGCAGGCCTACATCCCGATCGTCATCGTTTCCGGCGACGTCAACGAGCGCCTGATCAATCGCGAGTTGACCGAACACGTCACCGATTATTTCGACAAAGCGCTCGGCTTCAATGCCCTGTCGGCGTTCATCCGCGGCTATGTCTGCCCGCAGGACCAGGTCGTTGGCGACGTACTGTATGTCGAAGACAGCCGCGTCGTGGCGACCGCGACGCGACGCATGCTGGAAAAACATGGCCTGACCGTGCGCCACGTCAGCAGCGTCGAAGACGCCGTCGCGATACTCGAGATGGCGCGCGAACAGGGCGCCACGCCCGGCGCCGACGTCGTGTTGTCCGAT
>Ga0193727_1000250_pt1 | contig 19516 bp, 20 predicted proteins | sample H2c2metaG_FD_143051 | JGI IMG/M metagenome (GOLD analysis project Ga0193727, IMG submission 143051) | Soil microbial communities from a riparian zone of the East river system, Colorado, United States - H2c2 | ecosystem: Environmental > Terrestrial > Soil > Riparian zone | place: USA: East River...
TGGACCGCCGTTACGAGCACACCCGCAAGCGGAAGCCCGTTCAGTTCCTCGACCAAATCCAGGACGAGTTTGGAATGGACGCGCGTCCACCCGTGGGACAGAATCTTCCGGTCGCGGACATCCGCGGCGACCATGATGGAGCCTGGAAAAATGCCACTCATCTCCGCGAGCCAGTCGGGGTCTTCCAGCGCACGGGTCCCAATGATTACGCGTTGCGCGCCGTCGTCCAGCGAGCGCTGAATGAGCTCCCTGCTGCGTATTCCTCCTCCCAACTGTACTTCGACGTCTGTAGCTCCAAGAACGGCCTGAATTTCCGGCTGGTTGTTTCCACGTCCCGCAACCGCATCCAGGTCGACGAGATGGAGGTGCCGAAAGCCGTACTGCCGCCAGGCCAGAGCAACTCCCACAGGATCAGGTATTCGAATGACCTCCTGGTCGTACGAGCCTGCAGCGAGCTGAACGCAGGCGCCGCCTCGGAGGTCGAGCGCAGGAATTGCGATCATCCAGCGCGCGGCTGGATCAGGGAATGGATCATGAGAGGCGAAGGTGTCGAATTGATTGCATCCTGGCGAGCTTGTGAATAAATTCACAATCTCTGAAGTGAATAAAACTATTCTTGTAAGTGCACCACTGTACGGCTCTGGGAGGCCTCAAAAGATGCGGTTCTATGGATTCGCGGTTGCAGTTGGAGTAATTACGCTCGGCGCCTGTGCAGGCGGAGAAAAAAAGCCGGCTGACACAACGCACGTCGCGGTGGATACGAGCTCGACGACGACGACTGCCAGCACCAGTGCGACGACTCCCGCCCCTGCCGGCGGCGCCGTCACAATGGCTCCGATTACCGGCGCAACCAAGACGGTGAATATGGTCGGAGATGCGAAGGGCTATCGCTTCGAGCCCGCCAACTTCACGATCAAGGAAGGAGACGGCGTCAAGTTCGTCGTAGTCAGCATGGGTCCGCACAACGTTGCATTCGACCCCGCGACCATTCCGGCCGACGTAAGCGGCCAGCTCGACGCGAACATGGGCACGGATAAGATGGGCCAGCTTTCCAGCAACATGAAGATGAATCCCGGCGACGCGATCACGATCTCGTTCGCCAAGATCAAGCCGGGCCAGTATCCATATCACTGCGTTCCGCACCTTGCCCTGAACATGAAGGGCGTCATTACGGTTCAGTAAGCTGATTGGTGTGACAAAAAACGGCGGGGCGTTTGCCCCGCCGTTTTGTCATCCCGGTGGGCTGGGCGGCGCTTAGTTTGCGTTATTGGAGGTCCTTGGCGCGATCTCGGCTCCAGGTGCCTGGATGATCTTCGGCACAGAAGCCTCTCGCGCGCGCGGCATACTCGGTGAATCTTTGACGCATGAACGTTCATAGCATTGCACGGATGAGCGGCGGCTCTGCCTACCTCTGGATGGCAGCACGCGCCAGGAATGCGCTTCGCCGGGTAATGGTGTTCGGAATCGTCGGCGGGGTGGTTTTTATCGGAGCGTTGATAGCATTCGTCCTCGTTCCGAGAAACGCGTCGCGAAGGGCACTCGCTGTAGCAGCGAAAATCGAAGCTCGAACGGACTCGATGCCGACAGTTGCAGCGAGAGACCGGTCCCTGGCAGAGCTCACTGCGATTGATTCCGTGTTGAATGCCACGCGGATCGCCATGACCCCGGTGCCAGCGGCCGTCATCGATACCTTTCCTCCCGCAGTTCGCGCGCAACGGGACTCCCTCAGCGCCGAGCTCGCAACGCTCAATCGTTTGATTGACAGGGCCGAGAACGCTCCCCTCCCCACCTCATATCGTGCGCTGGCTGCGTCACCGGTCGTAGCTGCCGATCCGAGAGTGCGCGTACTGCTCGACTCCCTCGCTGACATCGAGCGTGACCGAAGTGCTTTCGGAGCAGTGGGGAATGTGGATCCGGTCTATCTATCTCTGACATCGAGGGCGAACGCGATTGGTCGTCAGATACAGGGGATCGCGGATGCTAAGCGCGGCGAAGTGCGGGGAAAACTCGCGCTGATTCGCCCCACTCCCGCTCCTGTGGTCAAACCCGTGCTGACCGTGGACACGTTGAAGCTTGTCGCACAACGCGTCACTGCCCAACAGAACTTCACGACCGCCCGCGAACAGGTGGACCAGATAAACCAAAAGAACGCTCGTATCGATCGTGAGTCGGCGCATGCAAGGGAGCTTGCAAACGTAGGCGCTCCGCCGTGGGCGATGCTTGCCGCCGCGGTCGTGCTCGCACTCGCAGTTGGTTTCGCGGCATCGTTTGGAACGGAGCTGAAACGCCCGCATATCGCTGACCCCCGGGAGGCGGAACAGATAAGCGGCGCCCGTGTTCTCACGGTAATCAAGCCGCCCGAGGTCGTTGTGGAACGGAGTCGACGACAGGCGGATGTCGAAGCACCACCACTGATCGACGTCGTGTCCGAGAGCTACAGAACTCTCTACCTGCACATCGCATCGGTCGAAGCCAGCGTCCCTATAGTCACGATTACCGGCGACGATCCTGGTATTGTCGCCACCGTTGCCGCGAACCTCGCTGCCTCGGCGGCATATGAGGCGCGAAGCACCTTACTCGTTGATGTCGATCCGACCACTTGCAGTGTCGCAAGTGTTCTGCGAATTCGCCCCGACCCCGGACTCTCCGGAATCATTACCGGCACCGCTGCCTGGCCCGAAGCGATAGTCCCGACGACTATCGGCAGAGATCGCCCTCTGGATGTGCTTCCAAGCGGGACGCGTCGGTCAGGGTTCCCTGAGCCCGATGTCGTCGAAGAAGTGCGCAAAGAGCTGGCTCGAATGCAGCGACGCTACGACTTCATCATTATCGCAGCTCCAACCAGCTACGTTCAGCGGAGCGCCAGCAGCATCATTCCAGCTCCGGACGTAATACTCTGTGCGAGAATCGCCCACACTACAGCGGAGGGGCTCAGGTCCGCTGCAGCCAGTCTTCGCGGAGCTGATATGCGCATTCACGGACTCGTTCTCTGGGATGCGGAAATGCCGCAGCTGGAGACGCGCGAAGAAATGCTTGGCGCCACGCGACAGTCAGGAGCCTTTCAGCCGGAGCTCGCCACAGCTCGGTAGCAGGTAATGGCAGAAACAATACCCGATCTGAGGAACGCCCCGAAGGCTCGGGCTTATGCCGAGTTGAAAGGGCATAGCGATGCCATTCTCGAAGGCGTCAACGACGAGGTCACCGCGATGGCCACGATGGCGGCGTTGATTCATCACGCGTTCGGCCATCTCTGGACGGGCTTTTACCGAGTGATTGTTCCCGGTCAACTTCTTCGCGTCGGGCCGTATCAGGGAAGTCTCGGCTGCCTGGATATCGCATTTGGTCGAGGGGTGTGCGGGAAAGCTGCCGCAGAGATGAAGACTGTCATTGTTCCGGATGTCGACAAGTTTCCGGGTCACATTGCCTGCGACGCGCGAGCCCGATCCGAAATCGTCGTCCCTGTTCTCGGCCGACGGGGTGATTTAATCGCAGTCCTCGACGTAGATTCTGACAGGGTGGATGCGTTCAAGACGGAAGACCAAAAAGGGCTTGAGCGTATCGTCTCCTGGTTTGCGACGATGCAAGAATGACAGTCAACGGCTACTCCGATGTGATCAATCACGCACTGGCGTTCGCGGCCAAGCATCACGACCGCCAGGTGCGAAAGGGAACAAGGCTTCCCTATCTCACGCACCCCGCAAACGTCGCCCTGATCCTTACTCGATACGGCCGTGACACCGATACAGTCGTCGCGGGCATCCTTCACGATGTGATCGAGGACTGCGTTCGTGACGGGTATTCGCGCGAGATGCTGGAACAGCGCATCGGTGACAAATTCGGCGCAAAGGTCCTAGACACCGTGTTAGCCGTCACCTACCGCCGAAACGACGATGACGGAGTGGAGCTTTCTGGCGATGATCGAAAGACTGATTACCTGGAGCGGCTGTCAGGCGCGAGCGAAGAAGCGCGCTGGGTCTGCGCCGCCGACAAGATTCATAACGCATCCTCGATTGTCGCGGATCTGAGGAGAACGGTCGACACTGAGACGATCTGGAGTCGTTTTGGCGGAGGCAGAGCTGGAACAGGGCGATGGTACCGCCAGGTCTACGAAAGACTTCGCGAGGTCGGATTCGACGCGCCGATCATGGCCGAGCTCGACAGAGCTTCGAGCGAGCTCCAGGAGCTCGCCGGCTAACGCACTAAGCGACCGTAACGGGCGCGGCGACGCCGTAGGTTTTCCTTACGTACTCCTCGAGTATGCTCAGGAATTCCGGAACGATTGCTTCACCCTTGAGCGTGACACTCAGCTTGCCGTCGATGTACACTGGCGCTCTGGGATCCTCCGCAGTTCCGGGCAATGAGATTCCGATATTGGCGTGCTTTGATTCTCCTGGTCCGTTCACGACGCACCCCATCACCGCAACCTTCATCTCTATCACGCCGGGATACTGGTCGCGCCACGTCGGCATCTGCTCACGCAAATAGGACTGAATGTCCTCAGCCATGTGCTGAAAGAACGTAGACGTAGTGCGGCCACATCCCGGACACGCCGTGACTTGCGGATTAAAGCTTTGCAGCTCGAGCGACTGAAGAATTTGCTGCGCGACGCTGACCTCTTCGGTGCGATCCCCGCCGGGGCGCGGGGTCAGGGACACGCGAATCGTGTCTCCGATTCCTTCGGAGAGCAGGATGGATAGCGCGGCAGTGCTTGCGATGATGCCTTTTGCGCCGAGGCCAGCTTCCGTGAGACCGAGGTGCAGCGGGTAGTCGCACCGAGCCGCCAGCTGTCGATACACTTCCAGCAGATCCTGGACGCCCGACACCTTTGCCGAAATGATGATGCGGTCGTGGCCGAGTCCCATTTCTTCGGCAATGAATGCCGAGCGGAGGGCGCTCTGGATCATCGCTTCGATGTAGACTTCCTTCGCGGCACGCGGCTCGGAGCTTCGCGCATTGTCGTCCATCAGCGTCGTGAGGAGGTCCTGGTCGAGCGAGCCCCAGTTCACGCCGATTCTGACGGGCTTGTCGTTGTCGAGCGCTACCTGGATGATTGTTCGAAAATTCTCATCGCGCCGCTTCCCGCCCACATTTCCCGGGTTGATCCGGTATTTCGCGAGAGTCTTCGCCGTTTCCGGATACTTCACGAGCAGCAAATGACCGTTGTAGTGGAAATCGCCGATCACCGGAACCGCGACGCCCATGTCAGCTAGCCGGCTCGCGATCTCTGGCACAGCGCGGGCTGCGTCGTCGTTGTTGACCGTTACGCGCACCAGCCGGCTTCCAGCCCTCGCCAATTCAGCCACTTGGAGGGCCGTACCCGTGGCATCGGCCGTATCCGTGTTCGTCATGGACTGCACAACGATGGGATAGGCGGACCCGACAGGTACGCTTCCTACCATTGCAGTCGCGGTTTTCCTGCGGGCGATTATGGTCAATGGTTCTTGCGTGTGTTGAATTTGAAAGCTAATTCCCCCTCTCGAGCGGTGCATGGACCACCGTACCGCTTTCCTTCACTGGAGCTCTGATGGCTGATACCCCGGAAACTACCCCGGAAATTCCGCATGACGCAGAAACTGTGAATGCCTCGGCGGCACCCGTCCGCGCGCACAAGACGCGAAACAAGCTGCTGATCGCGCTGCTCGTTCTTATTCTTACTCCCGTAGTCATTGCAGCCCTCTGGATGTGGATCGCCCTTGGGTACACCTACGCGTCGGGCGAACGCGCAGGCTATATCCAGAAGATTTCCAAAAAAGGTTGGCTCTGTAAGACCTGGGAAGGCGAGCTGGCAATGGCAAATCTGCCCGGAACAATGCCTCAGATCTTCACTTTTACGGTCCGAAACGACTCCATCGCTCACGTAATCGAGCAAAACGCCGGCAAACAGGTGTCACTCACCTACCAGCAGCATCGGGGAGTCCCAACTTCCTGTTTTGGGGAGACCGAGTATTTCGTGACGGGGGTGCATAAGGTAGGGCTCTGAATTCTCTATTGTCTGCTCAGCCGGTCCTTGCTATTTTTCCGCCAAGTCGAGCCATAAGCAGGGGTGAGTGCCCTTGTTTCGAGCTCAAGTCCAATGCGGGGTTTAAGAGACCCGCGTATCAGATTGTCGAGGGTCGGGCGTTTTTCCGCTCCCCAAGACACAATTTTCCAGGAGTAGGGAATGCGTACGACCGGCAAAGTGAAGTGGTTCAACGACGCGAAGGGCTTTGGATTCATCACACCTGACAACGGGCAGAAGGATTGCTTCGTTCACTACAGCGCAATCTCCGGCTCGGGCTTCAAGTCCCTTGCAGAAGGTGACGCGGTAGAGTTCGACATTGTCGAGGGTCAGAAGGGTCCAGCTGCCGAGAACGTGACGAAGGCTGGTTAAGCCCGTCCGCTTCACTGGCACAATCTGGCGGGGCGTCTCAATCGAGGCGCCCCGTTTTGTTTTTGGGTGGCCGTCCCCGTTTAGGAATTGGCGCGACTTCCACAGCATGCTCGAGTCGTGCGAGCAGTTTGAATCTCAACGCCTTGAGATCCAGCTGGATACCAACCCCTCCGGGTGACGTGTAGCGTCCGTTATTATTGGCCAACGTCTCAGCCATCCGGGCTGCCCGTGAAAGCGAAATTCCGAGCTCGTTGATGAGCAAAGCGGCAATCGAGAGGATCAGCAAACCGTCGATCGTGATGTGACGAGCTACGCCCTGTTTCTCCTGGCTCACGCCAGGGATCTTGATGTGGGAAAGTGTGTTATCAAGCCACTTAGCCGGCATCTCAAGTGTAAGTGCAGCAGTGGCAATGGTATAAGCGCGAGCCATTCAATTATCCTATGAAGCAAGGATAATTAAAGCAAGCGCCCTGAGAAAATCGCTCGACGCGTCGTCCAAGCGGGGCGGATCCATCCTCCTTTTGATTTGAAGCCTTCGAAGCTGGAACCTTCAACCTGTCCGTTCGCTCTTACCAGGCATTTTCCCAAGTGCTTTCTCGTTCAAACCCCGGTGCGGGATTATATTGCCCACCCTGAGCGATCCCGATCGACCCAACACTCCGCATTCGACAACATGAGACAGATCCTTCGGGCAATTCCGATTTCTCTTTGCCTCGCCTTCATGGCGTCGTCCCATGCATTAGCGCAAAAGACGTATGCAATCGGCTTGGGCGGGGGAACAGCAATCCCGGTCGGCAAACTCAACGATGCTCAAAAGGCCGGCTACAACGGCATCGCTATGCTTGCCATGGGAGTTGCGGACTTGCCATTCGGAGTCCGGTTCGACGCCATCTACAACACGTTGCAACGGCGCGCGGACACCATCGTGCAAGGAAGTAGCGCAAGTACTTCCGACTTTCGCGTAACGGGCGCGCTGGCGAATCTGATTTACGCTTTTCCAGGAACGAGCGCGAAGGCTTACATACTCGCTGGCGCCGGTCTTTACAATTCCAAGGTTCAGCCCAACGGAAAGTCCCAAAACCATCTCGGCTTCAACGCCGGATTGGGAGCTACCTTCGGCGTTGGGCCTTTCGCAACGTTCATCGAGTCACGATATCACAGCATTTCGAGAAGCACCGCCGATGGCGGCGTATATCAATTCGTTCCGATTACCGTGGGATTGATGTTTTAGAGATCTTGGGTCGGCGAGCTGTCGATTCTGTTTTCCTCTCGATAGACATGCACAAATTTCCTCTCGATAGACATGCACAAAAAAAGGGCGCCTTCCGGCGCCCTTTTCATTTTCACTGAATGACTACACCGCGCGAAGGACCAGCTCGTTCCCGCGGGCGGCCTCTGTGACCGGGCGAAGCGCCTCACGCGCCGAGCGAAGCTGCTCACCGAGTGCAACGGGACCAGTGCCACCAGGAACATCGCGCCGGGCCACTGATCGCGCGGGCTCGAGCCACTCGAGAACATCATCATCGAATAACGAATGCGCGGCCTTGAACGAGGAGAAAGGCAGTGCGTCCAGCTCGCATCCTTCGCGCTCGCTCTCACGAATCAGTGAGCCGATGGCGGAATGTGCGTCGCGAAATGTCGCCCCCTTCTCTACCAGGTAATCGGCAAGATCAGTCGCCATCATGCTGCTCGAAAGCGCTGCGCGCATTCGCCTCGGGTTGAAGCGAATCTCCTGGAGGGCGCCGGCAACAGCGGGGAGTACAAGCAGGATCGTGTCGACGGCGTCGAATAACACGCGCTTGTCGTCCTGGAGATCCTTGTTGTAGCCGCTTGGCAATCCCTTGAGCGTGGCAAGGAGTGTCGTGAGATCGCCGATGGCGCGAGCGCCCGATCCACGCGCAAGCTCCAGCGCATCGGGATTGCGTTTCTGCGGCATCATGCTCGAACCCGTCGTGAATGCGTCGCCAAATTGAACGAACCCGAATTCACTCGAGCCGTAGATGATCAAATCTTCGGCAAGTCGTGAGAGATGCGTGGCCGTCATCGCTACCGCGAACAACAACTCGGCAACGAAATCTCTGTCGCCAACCGCATCGATGCTGTTCTGCGAGATGGAGCTGAAGCCAAGGCTGCCCTGAAGGAGTACTCGTGATATTGGGAACGCGCACCCAGCGATTGCTCCGGATCCAAGCGGTAAAACCGCCGCAGCACGTGACGCCGCAGCAATCCGCGCTCGATCCCGCTCGAGCGGCCAGAAATGCGACAACATCCAATGTGCGGCGGATACGGGTTGAGCGCGCTGAAGATGCGTGTACGCCGGCATGAGCACGTCGCCGAGCGTCGCGGCGTGATCGAACATCACCTGCTGGAGAGTGCGAACGGCGGTATCGAGCTTGACGCTCGCATCCATGGACCAGAGACGGGTCGCGGTTGCGACCTGGTCATTTCGACTGCGACCGGTGTGAAGCTTCGACGCCACGTCGCCAACCTCGTCGTGGAGCATCCGATCGATCAGCGTGTGTACGTCCTCGTCCGAGGCGATCGGTTGTGCCCCAGCAGCGAGCTTCTGTCCGACCTGGGCGAGCCCGCGCTCGATTTTCTTGCTTTCCTCGAGCGTGAGAACTCCGGCTCCCCAGAGGGCCACCGCCCATGCCTGAGATAGATTGATATCGAACGGCCAGAGACGATAATCAGTGCCGATCGAGCGGTTGAGTGCTTCCAGTGCAGCCGCGGTGGGGATCGAGAACCGTCCGCCCCATAGCTTGTGAGATTCGTGGTCCGACATGCTGACCTCCTTCCCGGTCAAGCCATGGCCAATGATGCAGGCTTCTGGGCTTTCCCCTCGCTCTTACGCTTTTCGGCCGCCGCCAGCTCCTGATCGCGAATCGCTCGTACGCGCGCAGAAAGTCCGTAAAGGCGGATGAAGCCGGCGGCGTCGCTCTGTTGGTATACGTCGTCCTCACCGAAGGTGACGAAACGTTCGTCGTAGAGAGCGTACTCGCTTTCGCGACCAATGACCGAGGCGTTCCCCTTGAAGAGCTTGAGCGTCACTGTTCCGGTCACGCGCTCCTGGGTGACGTTCACAAACGCATCGTATGCTTCGCGCTCGGTCGTCCACCAGCGGCCTTCGTATACCAGATCCGCGTACCGTGGGGCAATGTTGTCCTTAGCGGCAAGGGTGCGCCGGTCGAGCACGAGCTGCTCCAGCTCGCTGTGCGCCGAGTACAGCAGAGTGCCGCCAGGGGTTTCGTAAATGCCGCGCGACTTCATTCCGACGAGGCGATCTTCGACGAGATCGATTCTGCCGACTCCGTGACGTCCGCCAATCGTGTTAAGAGCGCCGACGAGGTCCACAGCATCGAGCTCGGCGCCGTTGACTGAGACCGGAGTTCCATTGAGGAACCCGATCGTGACTTCCTCTGGCTCGTTGGGAGCATTCTCGGGCGCGGTCGTGAGCATGAACACGTCTGCCGGCGGTGCAACCCCCGGTTGCTCGAGGACGCCTCCTTCATGGGAAATGTGCCAGATATTCCGATCGCGGGAATAGATCTTATCCTTCGTTGCCGCGACGGGAATCTTGTGGGACTCGGCGTATGCAATCGCGTCCTCGCGACTCCGGATATCCCACTCTCGCCAAGGTGCGATAATCGGGAGATCAGGGGCGAAAGCGGCATAGGTCAGCTCGAAGCGAACCTGGTCGTTTCCCTTGCCGGTACACCCGTGCGCGAGCGCATCAGCTCCGACCTGACGCGCAATTTCGACCTGCCGGCGCGCAATGAGCGGGCGCCCCATCGAGGTGCCGAGGAGGTACTTTCGGCCGTAGATAGCGCCAGCGCGGAGGGTGGGCCACACGAACTTTTCCACGAATTCCTGGCGCAGATCTTCGACGTAGCACTCGTCGGCACCCGATGCGATGGCTTTTGCCCGCACGCCCTCCAGCTCGTTTCCCTGACCGATGTCCGCGGCGATGCAGATAACGCGGGCATCGTAGCGTTCCTTCAGCCAAGGGACGATAATGGAGGTATCTAGCCCACCGGAGTAGGCAAGGGCAATCGTACGGATCACAGGCGCCTCAATAAGTATTCAGAATTACTGAATATTTAATCGGTCTGCCCGGAGCAGTCAATACTTTACCCCGGCTCCCCGGCCAGGGCCTTCAGGCGCCGAAGCACGCGCTCCCGGGCTGCCACGGAGCGGCAGATAATGAGGATCGTGTCGTCGCCGCCGACCGTGCCGAGGATGTCTGACCAGCCCTCGCCATCGAGAGCAGCTGCGATTGGCTGCGCGCCGCCAGGCACTGTCCGTAGCACCAGCATCTCGCCGACGCCATCGATCCTGAGGAAAAGCTGTGGCAAGAGAGTATCGAGGGCGGCCCGACTTTCCTCTATGCTGCCGTCCGTTATCGCGTAGCGGGCGCCCTCCGGAGTGGGCACGCGGGCGAGGCGCAATTCCCGAAGGTCGCGGGAGAGCGTCGCCTGGGTCACATCCCATCCACGCTGGAGCAGCAGCTTGCGGAGATCCTCCTGGCTGCTCACGACCCGGGCGCCTATGATCTCCAGGATCGTATCGTGTCGTTCACGCTTGTTGGCCACGGAGGTGAGTTTAGCACTGGAGGAGGCGTTACGCGAGCGGAGGGGCAGGATCATTGACGAGGACAGAGTGTAATGTTATGCATTCCTTATGCATAAAGTTCCGGTTGGAGTCCTCGGCGCGAGTGGGTACGCTGGTCGTGAGCTGTGTGGCTTGATCGCGCGGCATCCCCGGCTCGAGTTGGCGTTTGCCGCGGCCAACGATCAGCGCGGCCGGCGCGCGCGCATTGGGGGGAGCGAAGTGACCTATGTCGCCACGGAAGATGCCCCGCTGAGCGAGGCTGAAATCGTATTCACGGCACTACCTCATGGCGCTTCAGCCAAGTGGGTGGGAAATGCGCGCGCGAACGGCGCTCGCGTTGTGGACCTCTCATCCGACTTCAGACCGGGAGCAGCGCCCAGCGCGATAAGTGAAAGCCAAGCGCCGTATGGGCTTACCGAGTTGATGCGAGCGAAAATCCCAGGCGCGGAGATCGTGGCGAACCCCGGTTGCTATCCAACCGCGGTTTTGCTGGCGATCGCACCGTTGCTCAAGGCAGGCTCCGTAGTACCGGGAGCTACCATAAATATCTCGGCCGCGAGTGGCGTCACGGGTGCGGGTTATTCGGCCCGTCCTGATCTGCTGTTCGCTGAGGTAGCCGAAGACTTCAAGGCTTACGCTGTGGGGAATGAGCACAGGCATATCGCCGAGATGCAGGCGGTTACCAGGGAACTGGGTGGCAAGGATAACGACATACTCTTCACGCCTCATCTCCTCCCCGTGGCCCGCGGAATTCTCGCGACGATTACCGTACCCGTGAACGAGTATACGAACGATCCGTCCGCGCTCTGGCGCGATTGCTATCGCGGCGAGCCATTCATCGAAATCGCAGACGAGCCGCCATCGCTCCGTGACGTCGTGCGTCGGAATGTCGTTCGCGTGAGCATCGCCAAGGCAGCCAACGTTCGCCAACCGACGCTGATCATAATTTCTGCGATCGACAACCTGGTAAAGGGCGCGGCCGGCCAAGCGCTTCAGAACGCCAATCTTCTGCTCGGCTTGAGCGAGCAGGCGGGGTTGCCAGCGTGATGCGGGTCGCGAAGATCGGAGGGCGGGCTCAGTCCCATCCGGATCTGGCAAGCATCCTACGCGAGGCGTGGGAGACTAATCGCGGAGAACTGTGCGTCGTCCACGGCGGCGGCGATGAAGTGTCCGCAATGCAGCGAGCGCTCGGTAGGGAAGCGGTATTCGTCGGAGGGCGCCGCGTCACCTCGGAAGAGGATCTCGAGCTTCTTCGAATGGTGCTGTCGGGCGTTGTGAACAAACGCCTCGTGAACACTCTCGTTACCGCTGGTCTGCCAGCAGTGGGCGTGTCAGGAGAGGATGCTGGTTTGATCGGTGCAGAGCTTATCGATGCGCAATCTCTCGGCTTCGCGGGGCAACCGATCTCTATAAAGGCAGATTTGCTCCATGCTTTGCTGAACGCGTCCTACTTACCGGTGATTTCGCCAGTCGGGTACAATGCGACCAGCCCGACAGGTGGCGCGCTCAACGTAAATGGAGACGATGCCGCAGCCGCGATCGCCGTGGCGCTGGACGCCGACGAGCTGCTTCTCATCGCCGATGTGGAGGGCGTTCTTGGGGCTGAAGGCGAGACAGTCTCTAACCTCAGTATCGAGACCGCCCGTGAGCTGATTGCGAGCCGCATTGCCGTTGGCGGAATGGCGGCCAAGCTGGAGTCTGCCGAGGCCGCGCTGGCGGCTGGAGTTGCGCGTGTAAGGATTTGCGATCTCGCTGGTCTCAATGACCCCGAGCGCGGCACATTCATCACTCAATCTCAGAGCGTTGTCCTATGACCGTCACCTTGTCCGCCGAAGACGTATTCGCCGCTACGGCCGATGCCGAGACATCATCCCTCCTTTCGACCTACAAGCGTGCACCGATGCAGCTGGTGGGAGGCGAGGGTGTAGAGCTGATCGACTCCAACGGCAAGCGATATCTCGATTTTGCCAGCGGAATCGCGGTGAATTCGCTTGGCTACGGAGATCCCGGGATCGCGAAAGTGATCACCGACGCTCTTGGCGCGGGATTGATCCACACTTCCAATCTCTATCGAACCGTTCAAGGCGAGGAGTTGGCAGCCAAGCTCGTGGAACGTTCATTCGCATCCAAGGTATTCTTCTGCAATTCCGGCGCGGAGGCCAACGAGGGCGCCTTCAAGTTCGCAAGGCGGTGGGCGCGGAAGGTGGGCACCGATACGAAGGTCGAGATCATCGCGTTGCGTGGAGCTTTTCACGGCAGACTGTTCGCGTCTCTGGCCGCCACGGATCGTCCATCGTATCGCGCTCCGTTCCGTCCGCTGGCCGGCGGTGTTTCGATCTGCGAACGCGACCTCCGGGATCTCGATACCGCACTCGATGGCGAAACAGTGGCAGCTCTGATCGTCGAGCCGATTCAGGGTGAGGGCGGAGTGCGCGTTCTCGATGCCGATTTCCTCCGGCGCCTCCGCGCGATGACGGCGGAGCGGGAGATAGCGCTCATCTTCGACGAGATTCAATGCGGTCTCGGGCGCACCGGACACTTTTTCGCGTACGAGAGCATCGGAGTCGTTCCCGATATGCTGACGCTAGCGAAGCCAATCGCGGGCGGACTGCCGATGGGGGCAATTCTCGTGTCGGAGGAAATCGGCGCGACGATCCAGGCGGGAGATCATGGGACAACCTTCGGCGGGGGTCCACTCGTCGCCGCGGTCGCCAGTTACGTGGTCGACCGACTCTCGGATCCGGCGCTCCTGAAAACCGTCCGTGACAACGGTGCTTGGCTTGGACAGCAGCTCGACGCACTCGCCAGACGCTCCGGCAAGGTGCGGGCGATTCGCGGAACGGGCTACATTTGGGGTCTCGATGTGGTCGAGTCAGCTAACGACATCGTGAAACGCGGCTGGGAAAGCGGGTTGCTCGCGCTGACCGCCGGAGAGCATACTCTGCGAATTCTCCCGCCGCTCGTAATGAACCGAGACGATCTCATGCGCGGTGTTCAGATCCTCGAGAGCATCGTCGGCTAGCTAGAGGAAAACCGGAGTCGCCAATCATCGCGGCTCCGATTAAGATTGCGGGACCATTTTCCGCAGAGATGTATGGCACGGACGACAATCTCATCTGCCTGGCTGGTAACCCTGCTCGCAGTCGGGTGCGCGCCCGTGCCAGCCCATGTTGATTCGTCGCCATCATCTTCGCCCGCGTCCGACACAATCGAGGCGCGTCGCCTGTTCGAAGAGAACATCGACGCAATACATAAGCGCGACCGCGCTCGATATCTGGCCACATACCTTCACAGCAGTACACTTGCGCGCAACGGGCCTTCGGGACTGGAGCTCGGATACGACAATTGGAGTGCGCGCCGCGATTCGACGTGGCCTGACACACTGGTCGCCAGGAATCTGCGTGTTTTGCCGATCACTCCGGGAGTTGTGTACGGGTCGTACTGCTACACCGTGACACAAAAGGACACGACCTCCAGCGGTGTCTCCGAACGGATCTTCGTGAAGACGTCAGATGGCTGGAGAATAGCCGTTACAACCGCGTTCGGATTGGCCGCTGGCGTACCGGCGCAGTGCAAGTAAAGACGACGCAAGACATCCGTGACACCGCAGGGAAAGCTGGACGGTCATATACTTCAGAATGCGATCCGGTAAGGTATCCCTCCATTCCGTCTGGAAAGCTTTCGACGAGGCCGAGTTCGGGCCGAAGAACATTCTGAATCTTCGCGAGTCGTTGCCGACCGCCGCGGACGCGCGCTTTCGCGCCGAAGCATGGCTGCGCGAACGACAGGTAAGCCGAGCGAGCGAGGTGCTGCTGATTACGGGGCGCGGCAACCAAAGTCCCGGAGGGGTCTCCGCCGTACGCGCGGCGATCGTCGCACTGTTGCCGGCTCTGCGAAGACGTGGCGTCGTGATTGAATGGCGGGAGCATACTCCAGGGTCCTTCGTGGTAAAGCTGGGATCGATCTCGTCTCTACTCGATGCCCCCAGGCGCAAGCGTGACCGGGCACTCGTTGCGAAGCCTGCCGACCCGCGATCCCTCACGGAGCTCGAGAGCTCGACGCTGTCGCTGCTGCGTCGTCTGGCAGTTCGATCGCTGGAGTCCCTCGGCGTGCGGCAACCCGAGAAATTTGTGAACGCGGAGATGTTGTCCAAGTTCAACTCACTCGCCGGTGGAGTTGCTCCGGGGGTGGAGGGCGAAGCAAGGCTTCGTGAAGCAATAACCATCGCGCTCGAGCAGCTGGACGAATGAGAATCGCAGGCCTCGAATCGCAACCGACCCCAAATAAAGGAATCCGCAGGGAATGAACAGACAAATCGCGCTCTCGATAGCTCTGGTGTTCGCCCTTCCGCTCGGCGCTCAGACGATATCCGGATACTCTTCGCAATCCGCGGCTGCCGAACGTGCAGCGGAGGCGGATGTGATCACGCGCCCGTCGCCGACGATTGCGTCTGCGCACTCGAAGTTTCTCTCGTTACAGCCTCACATGGCCGGAACACCGGCACAGGCGAGGACGCGAGACTACGTCGTGAGCCAGATGAAATCGTGGGGGCTGGAAACGGAGGTGCGATCGTACCGCATTTGGATGCCACATCCACTGAGCACTCGTGTATGGCGCATCTCCCCCAATCCGACCGAGCTGAATCTGCAGGAGGGTCCGATTGCCGAAGACACGACGTCGGTTTCGTTTCCGCAAGTCATGCCCTTCAATGGGTACGGGGCAGCGGGTGATGTGCGTGGAGAAGTGGTATACGTGAACTACGGACTCATCGAGGACTACGCACAGCTCGATTCGATGGGTGTCTCCGTGAAGGGGAAAATCGCAATAGCGCGTTATGGCCGGTCGTTCCGCGGGATCAAGGCGCGAGAGGCAGAGAAGCACGGAGCAGTCGGGTTGATGATCTACAGCGACCCTGCCGACGACGGCTATGCGCGCGGCGATGTTTACCCGGCTGGTCCGATGAGACCTTCGCAGGGGATTCAGCGAGGAAGCGTGATGAATCCCAACGGCGATCCGAGCACGCCAGGTTATCCCAGCACGGCTAACGCGAAACGGATTCCGCTCAGCCAGATGGAAGTGCCTCGCATTCCGGTGCTGCCTATCTCTTACGGAAATGCCACCGAGCTCCTGCGCGGGTTGACGGGAAAGTCGATCCCGCAACCGTGGCAGGGCGGACTTCCATTTCGCTACCATGTGGGCCCGGGTCCGGTGCAAGCGCGAATCGCCGTGACGACGGATGCACAGACGAATCCTTACAAGGAAATCTGGGACACGTTCGGAGTCGTCCGCGGGAGTGAGTTCCCGGATGAAATCGTGATGATTGGCGGGCACCGTGACGCGTGGGGGCCGGGCGCGGCCGACAATGTGAGCGGCACGGTGAGCGTGCTCGAGGCTGCGCGCGCGATTTCCGAACAAGTAAAAGCGGGAAAGCGTCCAAAGCGCACGATAGTGTTTGCGACCTGGGACGCTGAAGAGTGGGGACTGATCGGGTCGACAGAGTACGTGGAAGAGGATTCCCTGCGTCTGAGTCGGAATGCCGTCGCCTATCTCAACCAGGATGATGTCGCGCAGGGATTGAATTTCAGCGCCGGTGGATCGCCCTCACTTCGCGGGTTGCTGCGTGACGTCGCGAAAGAGGTTCCTGACCCGAGTCATCAAGGCAGCGTCTATGATGTCTGGAGAAAGCGAGCGAACCTTGCGGCGGATTCGCTCGAACCACAAATGGGCGACCCAGGTGGCGGCTCCGACTTCGCGGGATTCTACAACCATCTGGGCATTCCCATCGTCGACTGGGGCTTTGGGGGGCCTCAGGGTGTCTACCACTCCGCGTATGATTCGTATCACTGGATGTCGAAATTCGGCGACCCGACTTTTGACGTCCATGCAACGGTCGCGCGCATCGGAGCGGCGATGTTGCTGCGCATTGCGAACGCGGAAATCCTTCCCTACGACTATGTGGAATTCGCCCGGACAATGCGCCGGTTCGGATCACAGGTCGACCAGGCGATAGCCGACAAACGATGGAACGTCTCGGCTGCCGGGTTGTCCGCGGCGATAACCCGAATGGAGAGTGCCGCGGTCGCATTCAATACCGCACGAGACCGGGCTCTTACGGTTCAGCTTGCTCCGGCAATCGCAAAACAAGTCAACGCGAACCTGCTCGAAACTGAACGGCAGCTTACAAGATCGAAGGGTTTGGTCACCAGACCCTGGTTCAGAAACCTCATTTACGCGTCCGACGAGAACAATGGTTACGCCACGATGGTTTTGCCTTCAGTGAATGAAGCGATCCGCGCCGGTGACCAACTTGTTGTCGGGCAAGAGCTGACAGATCTCGCCCAACGTTTTGATGCGGCGACGCGGACATTGCAGGTGGCGACGGAATTGCTACGAAGACCATGAATCGCGAAATCGGTGGCCGTTGTGTTCGGGCCCGGACATTGCGTTGTACGACCGCTCGAAGAGAGCCCTAATGAAAGACAACCAGACGAGAAACGGGCAAACGGCAGTGCGACGGTCACGTCTCACTCCGGACGAAGTAGCGCCCATGGGCGCATACGGCGCGAAGGCGAGTTGGCCTCCCGGATTTCCACTCTATCAACGTGGCTCTCCAGCTGATGGCGTCTTCATTGTTCTCGACGGCCATGTTGTTCTGCGCAACAAAATAAAGGTCGGGCGTGGGTTCGTTCCTGTCATCGCTACGACGGGACAGACATTCGGCAGTGAAGGGCTCTCTCCGAACAGTCACTACGTCACGGACGCAAGCGCATCGGAAGAAACCAAGACGATGTTTTTGAGTGGCGCCCAGTTCCGTGCTTTCGTGAGGGAGCGCCCGGCCCAGACGATTCCATTGTTGTCGCAGATCATGTCGGAGCGAGCGTATCTGCTCGAGAAACTTCACGAGCTGGCCGCGCTCAATGTGGATCAGCGTTTGATGTCGACGCTCACACATCTCAGCGGCGATCGCAGCTTCACGACGGATGACGGCCGCCTCAAGCTGGAGAACAGTCACCATCGACTTCTTTGCGAGATGGTGGGTGCGACGCGGGAATCGATTGCATTGGCACTGAGCCGATTGGTGTCGGCGGGAATCGCTGAGAGAAAAGGCATGACCTTCCTGATCGAGCCCGCATCACTGACATCCACATTCGGTGAAAATGGGAATGGGGATTCGGCGATTCCCATTGCGAGAGAGGTATCCCGCTGATGAGGATGAATGGTCCGCCGGCGCGAGGCTGAAACAGCCGCCGTACTGAAGGGCGCTGAAACGATCGACTTGCGGGAGGAGGGCTCACATGGGGTCCTCCTCCTGCATGGTTTTGGAGACACTCCCCAGACGCTATTTCTCCTTGGCCGCAGATTGAAAAAGGCGGGTTACAGCGTATTCGTCCCGCTTTTGCCGGGCCATGGACGCAACATGGATGCGTTCACACGATCCCGCGCCGACGAATGGATCGAGGCAGCAAGGAGCTCTCTCGTCGAGTTGCGTAGTCGGAGCGACGGGGTAAGTGTCGCGGGCCTTTCAATGGGCGGAGCCCTCGCCGTCCTTATCGCCGCCGACGCCCGAGACATTTCGGCTCTGGTTCTGATCGCTCCTTACCTGGGAATGCCACGCCTGCTTCACGTTGCAGCTGTTACCCATTGGCTTTGGGGCGGACTGGCGGGGCAGCTGAATGGAAGAAACCCGCGTTCGATTCACGATCCAATCGAGCGCGAAAAGAATCTGGCCTACGGTGCCGTGACGGGACGCGCGCTCTTCGAGCTATCGAAGGTGATGAGTCGCGCACGGAAGGCGCTTCCCGAAGTAACTGCCCCGACCTTGATAGTGCAGTCGCGGGAAGATCCGCGCATCTCTCCAGAGGTAGCGAAGTCCGCGCTCCAAAGACTGGGCGCCAGTGAAAAACGACTTGTCTGGACTGAGGGTGCCGGACACATCATCACGGTCGACTACGGACGAGAACGCGTATTCAGCGAAGTCGAGACGTGGTTGCGCGCGCACGACAGCCGCGAAACGACAGCCGCCACCTTATAGAGGCGGCTGTCGAAGAGCACGGGAACTAAAAGCGATCCTGGACGAACTCGGTAACGGTGTCGACAGCGCGCTCGCCCAAGTCTGCAGCCTGGTGAACGACGCCGCTCGCAACGCGCTTCACCCGAGCTACCGGGGACTGCGACCTACGCCGAGGGCGGCTCTTGCGCGCTCCTCCCTTCCGACTGCTCGCCTTGCGTCCGCCGCTCTTGCGCTTGGCGGATTTTCGCCCGCCACGCCGTGGCGCCTTGCGCGCGCTTCCGGAACTCCGTTTGGCCGTGCGTTTCTTTGCACCTCCACGCTTACGTCCGGAGGATCCGGACCGCGACCTCTTTCTACCGCTCTTTGAACGACTGGACTTCTTGGCTGCAGCCATGGGAAAGCTCCGTGTAGGAGGGTTCGTAGAACGGATAGCAAGATTCGCGCACAACAACGCTGTCACATTCCGTATTACGTGCAAGCACGAATCTCGGTCTCGTTAAGGATCATTCGACTGCTCGCGTCTC
>Ga0193727_1000251_pt1 | contig 19503 bp, 11 predicted proteins | sample H2c2metaG_FD_143051 | JGI IMG/M metagenome (GOLD analysis project Ga0193727, IMG submission 143051) | Soil microbial communities from a riparian zone of the East river system, Colorado, United States - H2c2 | ecosystem: Environmental > Terrestrial > Soil > Riparian zone | place: USA: East River...
GGAGTTCATCCTGTGCCTCGGCTATCGCGGCGACATGATCAAGAACTACTTCCTGCACTACGAGGAAGGGCTCTCGAACGACTTCATACTCACCGAAGGCGGGCGTCGGCGCGAGCTACTCACCAGCGACATCGACGATTGGAAGATCACATTCGTCGACACTGGTCTGACCAGCAACATCGGAGAGCGGCTCTCGCTCGTCAAAAAGCATCTCGCGGGAGAGGAGATGTTCCTGGCGAACTACAGCGATGGGCTGAGCGACGTTCCACTCCCGCAACAGATCGAAACGTTTCGCCGCGACGGATCCGCGGCGTGCTTCCTCTCGGTCAAGCCGAACCTGAGCTATCACTTCGTTTCAGTGGACGGACAGGGTCGCGTCGAGTCCTTCCGGGACATCGTGCAGTCCGGACTTCGCGTCAACGGAGGCTTCTTCGTCTTTCGCCAGGAGATTTTCGATTACATCAAGGAAGGAGAGGAGCTGGTACTCGAGCCGTTCCAACGAATGGTGGCCGATAATCAGTTGCTCGCCTATCCGTACGATGGGTTCTGGCTTCCCATGGATACCGCCAAGGACAAGGCGCGTCTCGACGAGCTCCAGTCCTCGGGGAAACCTCCCTGGTACGTGTGGAACTCCAATGGAACCGGAAACGGCTACGCAAGCGCTCACGCGCAAATGAACGGGAATGGCTCGAGCCACGTGGGCGCCAATGGTCACGCGCCCGTCGGCGGACCAATTAACGGGTATACCATCGGAAGCGTGGGCCGCGACCTGGTGCCCAGGTGATCCGGCTTGAGCTCGAAGGTCGACTGTGCTTCCACTCCTACTGACACGGCCGCGAGGGCGGCCGCTTCGCGTTCTCTGCCTGGGTGCTCACTCCGATGACATTGAGATTGGATGCGGCGGAACCGTGCTGCGTCTCGTGGCTGGCGGCGCGAGAGTGCATTGGGCCGTGTTCAGCGGTGACGAGCGGCGCGGCGAGGAAGCGTCCCGTAGCGCACGCCTGTTCCTCGGTCGCAATCACGCGAAGCAGCTGAGCCTCCACGAGTTCCGCGATGGTTTTTTCCCCGCGGAATTCGGGGAAGTGAAGGATGCGTGCGAGGAGCTTGCGTCGCGCATTCAACCTGATCTCGTGTTCACGCACGCGCGAAGCGATCGACACCAGGACCATCGGATACTGTCTGATCTCGCCTGGAACACCTTTCGAGATCAGGTCGTCCTCGAGTACGAGATTCCAAAATGGGATGGCGACCTCGGGCAACCGAACTGTTACGTCCCCCTCTCCGCGGCGACGGCGCGGCGCAAGGTGCGCGCGCTGATGCAAGTCTTCGCTACGCAGCGAAGCAAGGGCTGGTTTGACGAAGAGACGTTCCTCGGGCTGATGCGGCTACGTGGGGTCGAGTGTCGCGCCGCATCGCGGTATGCAGAGGCATTCATGTCTCGCAAGACGACGCTGGAGTTTTGACAGAATGACGGCGCGGACAACCCCTGACGAGGACGCTCAGCAGAGATTCTGGAATGAGTGGAACTCGAAGCACCGAAGCGCGGAAAAAGTTGCGCACCTCGATTTGGCTACGATACGGCGGCGCGACATTGTCCTGGGCTGGCTGCGCGAGCTCGCTCTCCCCGAGCCGCGGATACTTGATCTGGGTTGCGCAACCGGGTGGCTGACGGCCCAACTGGCGGAATTCGGCCCGACTACCGGAGTAGACCTGGCAGATGCGTCCATTCTGGAAGCACGGACGCGATATCCACAGATTCCGTTCGAGTGCGGAGATTTCGCGAAGTTCGAATCGAACGACGGTCGTTTCGATGTCGTAGTTTCACTGGACACGCTGAGTCACGTCGCTGATCAGCCGGCGTTCGTGCGACAAGTGTGTCGTGCGCTCAAGACGGGCGGCTATTTGATGTTGACCATTCAGAACCGCTTCGTGTTCGAACGACGAAGTGATGTGGACCCGCAAGGTGTCGGGCAGATTCGGCACTGGGTGACCAGAAGTGAACTGCGCGACCTCCTGGCTGATGATTTTGTCGTGCGGCGCCTCACGACCCTGGTTCCGGAGGGTCACCTCGGCATCCTCCGATTCGTGAACTCCCACAGGGTCAACGCACTGCTTCGAACGCTGGGACTCCGCGCGGCGATCGATCGAGGGCGTGAGCGCCTTGGACTTGGTCAAACGATCGCGGTTCTGGCACAGCGTCGCTAAGGATAGAAGTTGAAACTGAAGCATACCCGGGATCTCTGTTTCATCCTGCTCGTGCTGGCTGCTTGCAGCAGCACGAGTGAGCAGCCCGCGCTGTCGAGCATCGTTGCTACTCCCCGCGGCGCCAACATCGCACCAGGCGATATCGTGGCTTTCCTGGCGACTGGCTCATATGCGGACGGCTCGTCGAATACGCTTACGGGTGTCGTCTGGCAGTCGAGTGTTCCCGCGATTGCCACGATCAATTCCGATGGCACTGCCGTTGGGGTCGGTGTGGGAACGACCGTTATTCGCGCCGAGTTCAGCGGCCTCGGAGATTCGACGACGCTCACAGTGTCGACTCATGCGCAATCGCTCGGTCCATTGCACGTGAGCATGGACAATCCGCGGTATTTCGCGGATCCGTCGGGGAAGGTCGTGTATTTGACGGGCTCCCATTTCTGGAAGAACGTGCAGGACGATGATCGGACGAATCCTCCCGCGGCGTTCGACAACACGGCGTACCTCAACTTTCTCCAGAGCCACAACCACAACTTCACCAGACTCTGGGTGTGGGAGCAGTCGAAGTGGAGCAACGAGGTCGCCTACGATCATTGGTTCTCGCCGACGCTTTATGTGAGGACAGGTCCGGGAGCGGCTGCTGACGGCGGTCTCAAGTTCGATCTCAGCCAGATCAACCCCGCCTACCTGGCTCGACTGCGGCAGCGCGTGATAGACGCTGGAGCGAGGGGGATCTACGTCTCGGTCATGTTCTTCGACGGCTGGAGTGTGGAGACCAAACCCGGCTCTGCCAAGGCCAATCCGTGGCTAGCTCACCCATTCAGGTCAACGAACAACATCAACGGAATCAACGGAGATCCAAACGGGGATCAGTCGGGACGCGAAACACAGCAGCTAAGTATTCCCGCTGTAACTTCGCTGCAGGAGGCTTACGTGCGCGCCGTGGTCGATGCGGTGGACGATCTCGACAACGTCATCTATGAGATCAGCAACGAGAGTGATCCATCTGGAGACGCGTGGCAGTATCACATGATCAACTTCATTCGGTCCTACGAGGCGACGAAACCCAAGCACCATCCGATCGGTATGAGCGTGCCGTTTCCTGGCACCAACGCTGACGTCATGAATAGCTCGGCCGACTGGGTCGCCATGGACGGCAGTATATCGGATCCCGCGGTGGCCGACGGGTCAAAGGTGAGTCTCTGGGATACCGATCATCTGTGCGGGATCTGCGGTGATGTACCCTGGGTGTGGAAGAGCCTGACGAGGGGACACAACCCGCTCCTCATGGACGGCTACGACAACAGCTCTGGCGTCTCAGATCCGAGTTACAACCCGAACGATCCCAAGTGGGAGGCGATCAGGAAGAATCTTGGTTACGCTCGGAGCTACGCACTGCGAATGGATCTGGGCCACGCACTTCCACATGGCGAGCTCGCAAGTAGCGGATATTGTCTTGCCAAGCCGGGCGTCGAATACCTGGTGTATTCGCCTGGAGGAACGAGCGTCACGGTGAATCTGACTTCCGTGCCGTCAACCACCAATCTCACCGTCGAGTGGTTCAACTCGGGTACGGGTGTGGCGACGACACTAGGAACAATCGCCGGCGGAGGAAGTCGCCAAATCCCCGCCCACGGCGCCGACGACGTGCTCTTTCTGCGCTGAAAAAAGCAGCTGTCTAAGGTCGCGACTCTGATGTTTTTCCTTTAGGCCGCGCGACCGCGACCGTTGCGTCGCCGCAACGCTCCAGCTGATCCGTTGCCCAGCAGAAAGCCGCGCAAGAGCCAGAGCTGGTGTAGCACTTGCCTTAGGGTGGGGCGTCGCTGCAACAATTGTAGCGTGTGTTACAATCACCTACGCCTCCGTCCAGATGACTACTCATCGAGTGGTTGGATCGCTCGCGCTTGGTTGGCTAATCCTATCCTGTGCCGGTGCCGACGGAATAGTCGGTCTACCTGCTCCAAATGCAACGACCGCGGCGCTCGTCGTAACTGCGAGCTATACCGAGGCCTTCACGGGTGCAACCGGTGCACTCGCCGGGTCGTGGGCCCAGCAACGCACCTCCGGCACAATCAACCGAAACGGATCCGGATTGGGTCTCGGCTCGGTCAACGCCAAGGACCTTTTCGCGTTTTGGATCGCCAACGCGTTCAACAATGATCAGTATTCCCAGGCACGAATCGCCGGCGGGCTTTCCAGCGGATCTCAGTATGTGACGATAGTTGCCCGGGCGAGTGGAAAGGGCGACGGAGTCTATAACGGCTACCTCTGCTACACCGATGGTGCGGCCGGTGCTGGTCACACGGAGGTGGCGAAAAACATCAATGGTAGCCAGACGACCCTTCGTAGCTTCGCCACGACTTTTGCGGCTGGCGATGTCATCAAGATCGCGGTCGTTGGCACTACCGTCACCTGTTACAAGAACGGTGTCGCTCTGGGCAGCGTTACCGATGCATCGCTGCCAGGCGGATCCGCAGGCGTAGGCGTTTACGGCAGTACCGTTACGGTTGACGATTGGGAGGGGGGCTCCTTTGGTACCGCCGTAACTCCCGCGCCGGTGGCGTCGGTGACCGTAAGCCCTTCCGCAGCGAGCGTGGTAGTCGGGGCGACGCAACAATTGACGGCGACGACGAAGGATTCGACCGATGCAGTGCTGACCGGTCGCTCTGTGACCTGGTCCTCGAGCAACACGGCTTTCGCGACGGTGGATGCCAACGGTCTCATAACCGGCGTGGCAGCGGGGTCGGCAACGATCACAGCGACGAGCGAAGGAAAAAGCGGGACATCCGCGATCACGGTTACCGCAACGTCGGTCCCGGTCGCAACGGTCACCGTGGATCCGACCTCGGCGAGCATCGTGACTGGCGTGACTCAGCAGTTGACAGCCACAACTACGGATGCCGCCGGCAATACGCTGACCGGTCGCAACATCGCGTGGACCTCTGACGTTGGATCAGTGGCGACGGTGGATGCGAGCACTGGTCTCGTAACGGGAGTGGGTAGCGGTACGGCGACGATTACTGCAACCAGCGAAGGGAAAAGCGGCACGGCGGTTATTACGGTGACGGCGGTTTCGGTCGCGACCGTGACAGTCAGTCCGTCGTCGGCGAGCGTCGTCGTGGGCAACACTCAGCAACTGACGGCGGTGATGAAGGATGCAGGTGGAGCGGTGCTCACCGGCCGCAATGTTACGTGGTCTTCCGGCAACGCGGCCGCGACCGTGGATGCGAATGGGCTCGTCACGACGGTGTCAGTAGGCAGCGCAACAATTACAGCGACGAGCGAAGGGAAGACGGGCACGTCCGCCATTACCGTGACGGCAGTGCCCGTGGCCACGGTGACCGTGAGTCCCGCATCAAGCAGTGTGACGGCCGGTGCGACCGAACAACTGACCGCGACAGCGAAAGACGCAAACGATAACGTGCTCACCGGGCGCTCGATTACCTGGAACTCGAATAACACCGGAATGGCGAGCGTCGACGCGAATACCGGTGTCGTGACGGGCGTAACGGCCGGCGGCCCCGCTATGATCACGGCGACGAGCGAGGGCAAGAGTGGCACAGCTTCGGTTGTGGTGACGCCGGCGCCCGTCGCTAGTGTTGCCGTTAGTCCATCGTCGGCTACTGTGGCGGTCGGTGGTGTTCAGCCGCTCTCGGCTACGCTAAAGGATGCCAACAACAACGTCCTGACCGGTCGCAGCGTCGTGTGGAGCTCAGATGCTTCCTCGGTCGCCAGCGTCAACACCGTTACGGGGGTTGTCACAGGAGTGGGACTTGGATCGGCAAGGATTACCGCAACGAGCGAGGGCAAGAGCGGAACTTCCTCGATTACGGTGACACCGGCATCTTCCAGTCTCCCGGGTCCGCTGCACAAGAGCGCCGACAATCCACGGTACTTCGCTGATCCCACTGGCAAGGTGGTGTACTTGACGGGCTCCCATTTCTGGAAAAACGTGCAGGACGACGGTCGCACCAATCCTCCTCCGGCGTTCGACAATACCACGTACCTCAACTTTCTCCAGAGCCACAACCACAACTTCACGAGACTCTGGTTGTGGGAGCAGGCGAAGTGGAGCAGCGAGGTTTCCTACGATCACTGGATCTCGCCGACGCTTTATGTGAGGACGGGTCCGGGAACGGGTATTGACGGCGGTCTCAAGTTCGATCTCAACCAGATCAACCAAGCCTACCTGACTCGACTTCGGCAGCGTGTGATAGATGCTGGAGCGAAAGGCATCTACGTCTCGGTCATGCTTTTTGATGGCTGGAGCATCGAGAAGAAGGCAACAGCGCTCGCCAACCCGTGGCGCGGCCATCCATTCAACTCAGCGAACAACATCAACGGCATTAATGGAGATCCGAACGGGGATCAGTCCGGACGCGAAACAGAGCAGCTGAGCATTCCCGCGATTACGACTCTTCAAGAGACCTATACAAGAGCGGTCATCGACGCGGTGAACGATCTCGACAACGTGATCTACGAGATCAGCGACGAGAGTGATCCCTCGGCGAAAACCTGGCAGTACCACATGATCAACTTCATTCGCTCTTACGAGGCCACGAAGCCCAAACAGCATCCAATCGGGATGACAGTGGCTTGGCCCAATGGGTCGAACGCTGACGTCTTGAACAGCCCCGCCGACTGGGTGTCGATGAACGGTGCCATGAATGATCCGGTCGTGGCTACTGGCACCAAGGTGAGTATCACGGACACCGATCATCTCTGCGGGATCTGCGGTGACGTGCCGTGGGTATGGAAGAGCCTGACGAGGGGCCATAACCCGATCCTCATGGACGGCTACGACAATAGCCCTGGCGTCTCAGATCCGAGTTACAACCCGAACGATCCGAAATGGGAGGCGATCAGGAAGAATCTTGGCTATGCCCGGAGCTACGCGCTGCGGATGGACCTGGCCCACGCGCTTCCACATGGTGAGCTCGCAAGTAGCGGATATTGTCTTGCCAAGCCGGGCGTCGAATACCTGGTGTATTCGCCTGGAGGAACGAGCGTCACGGTGAATCTGACTTCCGTGCCGTCAACCACCAACCTCACCGTGGAGTGGTTCAACTCGAGCAACGGAATGGCGACGATCGTCACCTCGGTGAAGGGCGGGGCGAGCCGAACGCTCAGGCCGCCCGCCGGCGGTGGCGATGTTGTGTACGTGCATTGATACGTCGCGCATCACCAGTAACTCGCGTCACGTCGCATTGCGAGGGTGATGCGCTCCTGTGAACCACCGCTCTGCAAAAGGTACGATGCCGTGATGTCGTCGCCTGCGAGGGTGGCCTGGATGGTCGGGCGGCGTTTGGCGCCTTTCTTCTTCGCGGGTGTGAGAAGCAGTCTCCCCTTGTTCAGAACGTAGCTACCCATCTCCGAGTCAGAGAGGACGGGTGTAGAAGTCGGCCTGGTCCCGCGCCGCAAGAGTTGGTGGTAGTAGCGGAAATAGAGAGTGAACTTTCCGCCCGGGCTCAACCTCAGAATTCCCTGCTCCAGGCGAAACAGGCGCACGTCCCCCGCATCTACGGGAATGCGCAACTCCGCCGGCAGTGCGCGACCGTTCATCGTCCGCGCTACATAGCTGCCCTCCGGCTGGAGGTGCAGCCCCGAAACAAATCCGTAAAAAACGAGTGCTACGCGTCCGACGAACTGCAGGTAATTCCTCCCTGTTTGTTGGGGGGCTCAAAGGCCACACAACATGAGTGGGAGCGCGGAGATACACAACGTCTTGCTTCCGGGCGAGAGTGACCACTGTTAACGCGTTACTACTACCACGTTGCGCGCTTGCAACACTCTTGAGCGTTGGCGCTCCCTAAGTCGTTGCAGGATAATGTGTTGACTATGGGCAGTGATTTGCGTCGGGTTACTCCGCGCGACCGGTTCTCCGGTCACTCTTATGAATAGACTATACCGCTCGCTTGGAACAATTGCCTTCGGCTGGCTCCTCGGCTCCTGTGGTGGAGGCGGAGAGATCGCCGGCCCGCCACCCCCGCCACCGCCGACTACTGCATCTATCACCGTCTCACCGGGGAGTGGAACCCTGGTCCCGGCGGCGACTGTCCAGCTCACTGCCGCCGCTCTGGACGCCTCAGGACAGCAGCTGCAACGGACCTTTACCTGGGCTAGCTCCGACCTCTCGAAAGCCACCGTGAATTCAAGCGGGGTTGTGACGGGAGTTGCGGCTGGGAGCGCCACGATCACCGCAGGTGTCGACGGAAAGACTGGGACGTTGGCCGTTTCCGTTCTCGATGGCGGGGTGGTTTCGAGCGCAGGGGGGACTCTTACCCTGGAATCCGGTCTGGTGCAGCTGGTTCTGCCCGCCGATGCCGTTGCCTCCAGCCTGAATCTGTCGGTGGTGCCTTCAATCGCGATGGCCGCCGATCCACGCGTCGTAAAAGGCACGGCGTTCGATTTCGGTCCGGTTGCTACCACCTTCGCCAAGCCGGTCACACTTACCCTCAAGTACGATCGGACAAACCTGCCGCCTGGAACCGATGAGGCCGCTCTCGAGATCTATCTGTCCACCACGACAGGGTGGGAAGTGGTCCCTGGCTCGGTGGTCGATATCTCCGCACAAACCGTCACGGCGCAGCTGTCGCACTTCAGCACATACGCCATTCTCATCCCCGACGCCATCACGACGATCACGATCTCCGGCCCACCCGCCAACCCCATCGTCAGCGATGCATCGTCCGTCTTAGTCGGAGATTCAGAACAACTGGCAGTTACGGTTCGCAATAGTGCTGGCGGCGTTCTCTCTCACCGGGCAATCAGCTGGACCTCGTCGGATGCGACGATCGTGTCCGTCACCGCAGATGGGTTGATTACTGCGCTCACGTCAGGGTCGGCGACCATCACCGCCGCGGCAGGCGGGAAGTCGTCGAGCGTTCTGTTCACTGTCACGCCAGTGCCGGTTGCGACGGTGGCGGTGAGTCCGCCGTCAGCAAGCGTGGTGGCCGGGTCGACTCAGCAACTGTCCGCGACACTTACTGATTCTCACGGCAGTGCGTTGACGGGACGCACCGTTTCATGGCAGTCGGACCATCCGGAGTTTGCGACAGTGTCCCCAACCGGCCTCGTGACCGGAGTTGCCGCTGGTACCGCTCACATCATTGTGACGAGTGAGGGCAAGAATGGGACGTCCACGATTACGGTGACCCCGGCACCGGTCAACACTGTGATCGTGACACCGCCGACAGGGACCTTGGTACTGGGAGTGATGCCAACGCAGCAGTTGTCGGCCCAGCTGAAGGACGTCAACGGCACCGTACTCAGTGGTCGCGTGGTGACGTGGGCCTCGAGCGCTCCGGCCGTCGCTACAGTGGACGCGAACGGCTTGGTGATGGCAGTGGCTGCGGGCGGGCCAGTCACAATTACAGCGACGAGTGAAGGGAAGACGGGCACGTCCTCAATCACGGTGTCGCTGGACCCGGTCAACACTGTAACTGTGACACCGCCGAATGCGACGCTGGTGCTGGGAGTGACGCCGACGCAGCAGTTGGCGGCGCTACTCAAGGATGTCGCCAACAACGTGCTGAATGGTCGGTTGGTGACGTGGAGCTCGAATAACACCGCCGTGGCGACCGTCGACGCGAATGGTCTTGTGATGGCTGTCGGAGCTGGCGGCCCGGCGACGATCACGGCGACAAGCGAGGAAAAGAGCGGTACCTCCTCGATCACAGTGACGGTCGCTCCGGTCAACACGGTAACCGTGACACCACCGACAGCGACCCTGGTGCTGGGAGTGACGCCGACGCAGCAGCTGACAGCGGTACTCAAGGACGTCGCCAACCACGTGCTCAGCGGTCGGGTGGTGACGTGGACCTCAAGCGCCCCGACAGTGGCCACCGTGGATGTGAATGGTCTGGTGACGGCGGTGGCAGCGGGTGGCCCGGTGACGATCACAGCGACGAGCGAGGGAAAGAGCGAAACGTCCTCGATCACAGTGGCACTTGATCCGGTCAACACGGTAATTGTCACACCGCCGACAGGGACCTTGGTACTGGGAGTGATGCCAACGCAGCAGTTGTCGGCCCAGCTGAAGGACGTCAACGGCACCGTACTCAGTGGTCGCGTGGTGACGTGGGCGAGCAACACGGGCGTCGCGACGGTGGATGCGAACGGTCTCGTGACGGCAGTGGCAGCGGGCGGCCCGGTGACCATCACGGCGACAAGCGAGGGGAAGGCCGGTACGTCCTCGATTACAGCGACGCTTGCTCCTGTAAACACTGTAACCGTGGCACCGCCGACTGCGACCCTGGTACTGGGAGTGACGCCGGTAGAGCAGCTGACTGTAGTGGTCAAGGACGTCGCGAACAACGTGCTCAGCGGTCGCGTGGTGACTTGGAGCTCGAGTAACACCGCCGTGGCGACCGTCGACGAGAATGGTCTTGTGACGGCTGTCGGAGCTGGCGACCAGGCGACGATCACGGCGACGAGCGAGGGAAAGATCGGAACATCCTCGGTCACAGTGGCACTTGATCCGGTCAACACGGTAATTGTCACACCGCCGAGCGCGACGCTGGTGCTTGGAGTGACGCCGACAGAGCAGCTCTCGGCGCAACTGAAAGACATCAACGGCAATGTGCTCACTCGGCCGGTGACGTGGACATCGAGCGCCCCCGGCGTGGCTTCGGTGGATGCCAATGGTCTGGTGACCGCAATAGCGGCCGGCGGCCCAGTGACGATCACGGCGTCGCGAGAGGGAAAGAGCGGTACATCCTCGATCACCGTGACACTGGCTTCCGTCAACACAGTGACCGTCACGCCGCCGACAGCGACCCTTGTGTTGGGAGTGACGCCGTCGCAGCAGCTGACAGCGGTGCTCAAGGACGTCGCGAACAATGTGCTCAGTGGTCGCTTGGTGACGTGGACCTCGAGCGCCCCAACGGTAGCGACGGTAGATGAGAACGGTCTGGTGACAGCTGTCGGAGCCGGCGGCCCAGCGACGATTACAGCGACAAGCGAGGAGAAAACCGGTTCATCCGCGATCGCGGTGACGATCGCTCCGGTCAACACGGTAACGGTGACACCGCCGACTGCGACCCTGGTGCTGGGAGTTACTCCCACACAGCAGTTGACGGCAGTACTCAAGGACGTCGCCAACACCACGCTCAGTGGTCGGGTGGTGACGTGGACGTCGAGCGCACCGGCCCTGGCGACAGTCGATGCGAACGGTCTGGTAACGGCGGTGAGCGCGGGCGGCCCAGTCACGATCACGGCGACAAGCGAAGGGAAGGGCGGTACATCCTCGGTCACGGTGGCGCTGGATCCGGTCAACACGGTAACCGTCACGCCGCCGACAGCGACTCTAGTGCTGGGAGTGACACCGACTCAGCAGCTGTCGGCTGAACTGAAGGACATCAACGATGTTCCGCTCACTGATCGCACGGTAACCTGGGTTTCGGATGACCCGGCCGTAGCGACAGTGGATGCGAACGGCCTGGTAACGGCAGTAGGCGCTGGCGGTCCAGCAACGATTACAGCGACGAGCGAGGGGAAGAGCGGTACATCCTCGATCACAGTGACGGTCGCTCCGGTGAACACGGTAACGTTGACACCGCCGACTGCGACCCTCGTGCTGGGAGTGACGCCGACGCAGCAGCTGACAACCGTGCTCAAGGACGTCGCCGACAACGTGCTGAGTGGTCGCCTAGTGACTTGGAGCTCAAACAACACCGGCGTGGCAACCGTTGATGCGAACGGACTCGTGACGGCAGTGAGAGATGGCGGCCCAGTGACGATCACGGCGACAAGCGAAGCGAAAACAGCGACGTCCTCGATCACGGTGACGGTTGCTCCAGTCAATTCAGTCACGGTGAGTCCGGCGACAGCGACCCTCGTGCTCACAGTGACGCCGACGCAGCAGCTGACAGCCGTGCTCAAGGACGTCGCCAACCACATGCTCAACGGTCGGGTGGTGACGTGGACCTCGAGCGCCCCGACAGTGGCCACCGTGGATGGGAGTGGTTTGGTGACGGGACTGGTGGCTGGCGGTCCGGTGACGATCACAGCGACGAGCGAGGAGAAGACGGGTACGACCTCTATCACAGTGATGCCGATTCCCGTGGCAACGGTGACGATTTCGGCCCCGGGGACAATAGCGATGGTCGTCGGCGGTACTCAGTCTCTAACGGCGGTGGCGAAGGATGCTTCCACAAATGTGCTGACTGGTCGGGTTGTCACGTGGGCCTCGAGCAACCCCTCAGTGTTGAGTGTGAGTCCGACTGGCTCGATGGCGACGATAACCGCAGTAGGTCAGGGGACGGCGACGATCGCCGCGACGAGCGAGGGAGTGAGCTCGACGCCGACGCCCGTGATCACGGTCGCAAATAACGGTGTAACGGGTGTCTTGCACGTCAGTACCGACAATGGGCGCTACTTCGCCGATCCGACAGGCCGGATCATCTACCTGACAGGTTCTCACTTCTGGAAGAACGTCCAGGATGATGGCCTTACCGATCCACCCGCGGCCTTCGACAACAACTCGTATCTCAACTCTCTGCAGAGTCACAACCACAACTTCACCAGACTCTGGGTGTGGGAGCAGTCGAAGTGGAGCAGCGAAGTCGCGTACGATCACTGGTTCTCGCCGACGCTTTACGTGAGAACAGGTCCCGAAACCGGTGCTGACGGCGGTCTCAAGTTTGATCTCAATCAGATCAATCCAGATTACCTGACTCGACTGCGGCAGCGCGTGATAGATGCAGGAGCAAGAGGGATCTACGTCTCGGTCATGCTGTTTGACGGCTGGAGCGTCGAGGAGAAGGGAGACAACGCCTTCGCCAACCCGTGGCTAGGCCATCCTTTCAACTCGGCGAACAACATCAACGGAATCAACGGAGATCCAAACGGAGATTTGTCAGGACGCGAAACGCAGCAGCTTGCGATTCCCGCGGTAACTTCGCTTCAAGAGGCCTATGTGCGTGCCGTGGTCGACGCAGTGAACGATCTCGACAACGTGATTTATGAGATCAGCAACGAGAGCGATGGCTCAGCAGACTCGTGGCAGTATCATATGATCAGCTTCATTCGCTCCTATGAGGCTACGAAACCCAAGCACCATCCCATCGGTATGAGTGTGCCGTTCCCTGGAACCAACGCTGAAGTCACGAGCAGTGCTGCAGACTGGGTTTCGCTGGACGGTGATGTTGAGAATCCCGTCGTCGCGGATGGGTCAAAGGTGAGTCTCACAGATACGGATCACTTGTGCGGGATTTGTGGTAACGTGCCGTGGGTGTGGAAAAGCCTGATGACGGGACATAACCCGCTCCTCATGGACGGCTACGACGATAGCCCGGGCGTCTCAGATCCGAACTACGATCCGGCCGATGCGAAGTGGGAGGCCATCAGAAAGAACCTGGGCTACGCTCGGACCTATGCAAATAAGATGGACCTCGCCCACGCAGTTCCACACGGTGAGCTCGCGGGAAGCGGGTACTGCCTCGCGGTTCCAGGTAGTCAATACCTGATCTATGCACCGGGTGGCTTTAGTGTCACGGCTCATCTCGGTGGAGCGCTATTGACCGACAGCTTCACTGTCGAGTGGTTCAATCCAACTACGGGCGCGTCGACGGTGCTATTACAACCCGTCGCGGGAGGAGGGAACCGAGTCCTCGAGCCGCCAACCACGGGCGACGAAATCGTCTTTCTGCTGAAGCGCTAGAGGATAATCCGCGACAGCCAGGCACTGACGCTACGGTCGGTTTAGCTGACCGCCACCCAGGATTCACTCCATACAATTCACCGATCAATTTGGTCAGACATTAAGCATGACTTTGCTTGTTACTTCACCTCCCTCGAACCATTTCGCGTTAAGCGCCTGGAATCGGCAGTATAGGGTTTCAAGCGCGAGGGTTACGCAACGCGAGACGCATTCGTCACAAACACACCAGTGATGTCACAGTGTTGAGCGCGACTCTGCGCCCCGAGCCGCCGGGCCTGCAGCCCCGGTCCGGTACCGCTGTTGCCAAGCGCGCGCCTCGAATCGGTGTGCTCTACCCATCTGGCGCGGGTAATCTCGGGGACGAGGCAATTCTTCAGGCCATCTTCGAAGCACTTCGTGCGCGCTGGCCCGATGTTGAGCTAAGAGCGTTTACACTGCATCCGGCCAGAACCACCGCAAACCATCGGGTTGAGGCAGAGCCGCTCACCGGAGTGCACCGGAAACTGTTTGGTGCGCCTCGCACTGACGGCCCACTGCTGGTCCGCGCGGCGTGGTCGCTCGCGCGCCGAACCCGGGGCATCCCTCTGTTGGGAGCAGCAACCGGCTGGATATCAGGTTGGAGCTCCTCGGTGATGCTGGAAGCGCTGTCGCTCAGCCGGGCTTGGTCGTGGCTTCGGACGGCTGACTTGGTCCTTGCCGCTGGAGGTGGACAACTGGATGCGCTGTGGGGCGGTCCTTGGGGCCAGCCGTACGCACTTGCACGCTGGGCATTTCTTGCGCGCCGGTCGCATGTGCCGTTTGCGTTTCTTAGCGTTGGCTACGGAGGTGCGCCCAATCGCATCAGCAGGTGGATGCTGCGATACGCAGTATCACAGTCGGCGTACTGTTCCGTCCGAGACGCAGGTTCGGGCCAACTCACCAGAGAGCTTGGCGTCAGCGCGGAGCTGCCTGTGGTGCCCGACCTCGCGTTTGCTCTCAGACCCGGAGCACCGCTCCGTCCGCAACGCCCAGGGTATGATGTCGGGATTAGTCCGATGGTCTACAAGCGGCCCGGTAGTTGGCCCAGCGAAGATCTCGCCGAGTACCAGCGCTACATAACTCTCTGGGCAGACGTGGTCTCCGACAGAGTAACCCGGGGTGACCGGGTGCATCTCTTCGTCACTGATCCAGCGGACATGGACGCAGTGCACGACGTCTGGGCTCGGCTCGATGAGAAAACACGCGCGAGTTGTTCTGTCGAAAACGCCGCTTCACCTGACTCATTGCTCGATTTATTCCGACGGCTCGACGTTGTCATCTCAAGCCGGCTGCACGGAGTTTTGCTCGCGATCGTGGCGGCACGTCCCGTGCTGGCGCTTTCACACGAGCGAAAAGTACGGGCTGTGATGAGTGATGCAGGGGTCGCTTCGTTCTGTGCTGATCTGACTACGGTCAACATGGAGCAGATAGAGGAGCGCCTGACTAAGCTTACAGATCAACTTGAGTCTTGCGAGCGCCGTCTGCGCGAGTACGGCGCGGGTGCGCGCGCCGCCGTCAACCGACAGGACGAAATGCTCCCGATGCTTCTGAGGCGCCGGTGAGTAATCAACCGTTCGTCAGTGTCGTGACGCCATTCTATAACACGGCAGACTATCTCGGCGAGTGTATCGAGAGCGTTCTGTCGCAAACTTATTCCAACTTTGAATATCTGCTCGTCGACAACCAGAGTACTGACGGATCGGCATCCATCGCCGCTGAATATGCCGCGAAGGACAAACGGATTCGCGTGATCCGCAATCGGGATTTGGTGGGGCAGGTTGCAAACTACAACGGCGCGCTTCGTCACGTCGCTCGTGAAGCGGGCTATGTGAAACTGGTTCAGGCTGATGACTGCCTGTTTCCCGAATGTCTGGAGCGAATGATCGCGGTTGGGAAAGCATACCCGACTGCGGCGATCATCAGCTCGTATTACCTGACCGGGACGGAGGTTTGCGGAAGCGGAGCTGATTGGAGGCTCGAATGCGTCCCGGGACGGACGGCTGCGAGGCTCCATCTGCTCGAGGGAAAGTTCCTCTTCGGCACGCCGACGACGCTTATGTACCGCGGTGACCTCGTAGCGAAGCGACAGCCGTTCTATTCAGAGTCGTCTCTGCACGAGGATACGGAGTTATGTCATGAAGTGATGGCAAACGGCGATCTCGGTTTCGTGCATCAGGTCCTGTCATTTAACCGAGTCGGGAACAGCGGGATTCTCACAGCCATGGAGACCTTTCATTGGAAGATTCTGGATTTCTATACCACCCTCCGAAAGTGCGGTCCTCTGTCGTTGTCTTCTGAGGAGTTAGCCGATCGGCTCCGAACTGTGAGAGCAGAATACTTCAGAATACTCGGAGAATGCGTCGTGCTCGGCCGCGAGCCCGCGTTTTGGACTCATCATCGTAACGGCTTGGCAACAGTGGGAGAAAAGTTTCCGTCGCGGCTGACGCTCGCTCCACAAATCGCACGCGCGGCTCTCAAGGCCTTGGTGCGGCCGGCGTGGTTCCTGGGAGAGCGGGCGCGACTTCAGAGCGTGAAACCGCGAAGTCACAGTGTGGCGACACCGCTGGGGAACACATGAGGGACGCATTGCGAGAATTGATTCGGAGCCGCGAACTACTGTACATGATCAGTTGGCGCGAGATCAGGATCCGCTACAAGCAATCGGTGATGGGGCTGCTGTGGGCCGTCCTGATGCCGATCATCATCACAGGGGCTGGGGTGTTGGTTCGTGTCGTCGCCTCGAAGGCATCGGGTCGGTCGATCACCGGAGCGGACATAGGCGGAATAGGTGTCAAAGCGCTGCCCTGGGCGTTCTTTGTATCCGCTCTTCGCTTCGGCACCGCGAGTCTCACCGGAAACAACAACCTCGTCACAAAGATCAAATTTCCGCGTCTTGTCTTTCCATTGTCGTCGGTGCTGACTTCGCTCTTCGACATGGCGATAGCCATTCCGGTGCTGCTTTTTCTGCTGCCGTTTGCTGGGGCACGATGGTCGGTCACAATGCTCTGGGTGCCAGTCCTCCTGCTCATTTTGATTCTCTTCACCGCGGGATTGTGCATTCTCTTCTCCGCGGCCAACCTCTTTTTCCGCGACATCAAGTATATCGTCGAAGTCGTGCTCACCTTCGCGATCTTCTTTACTCCTGTGCTCTATGATGCAAGTCTCGCAGGCAAATATCGCTGGATACTGATGGTCAACCCGGTTGCCCCGGTTCTCGAAGGTCTCAACCTGGCCGTCGTTCGTGGCCAGCAGCCGGATCTCCCGTGGCTCGCCTACAGTTTGGCGGTCTCAGCTCTCCTCTTCTGGATCGGAGTCGTCTTTTTCCGACGCCTCGAGCCTCGATTCGCGGAGAGCATCTAGATGAGCGATTACTCCATGCGCGTGGATCACGTCTTCAAGCGCTTCCGGCGCGGCGAGAGACACGATTCACTTCGAGATCTCATTCCATCGCTGGTGAAGCGTGCGGTCCGTCGCGATCGCGAGCGCGCCCTCGCGCCCGAGGAATTCTGGGTCCTGAACGATATTTCGTTCGAGCTCAAGAAAGGTGAGACGCTCGGCATCATCGGGCACAACGGTGCGGGCAAGAGCACAATGCTCAAGCACTTGAGCGGGATCATGGAGCCCACGCGCGGCAGCCTTGAGGTGAACGGCCGCCTGTCCGCGCTGATAGAAGTCGGAGCCGGCTTTCACCCGGATCTCACCGGGCGCGAAAACGTGTTTCTCAACGGGGTCATCCTTGGAATGAGTCGCGCCGAGGTAAAACGCAAGTTCGACGAGATCGTGGAGTTCGCGGGGCTCGAGGAGTTCATTGACACTCCTGTCAAACGCTACTCGTCGGGCATGTTTGCCCGACTGGGTTTTTCGGTGGCGGCGCATCTCGAGCCTGACATTCTCGTCATCGACGAAGTGCTGAGCGTGGGTGACTTCGCGTTCCAGCGCAAAGGGCTGGAAAAAATGCGCGCAATCGCGAAGAGCGGGGCCACTGTTATCTTCGTTTCCCACAACCTTCAGGCGGTGGCGGAGTTCTGCCACCGCGCGATTCTGCTTGAGCGGGGGCGGATTATCGCGGACGGATCTACGGACCAGGTAATCCGCCGCTATCTCGACACCGGGGCGACGCCGAGTGAACGAGTGACACGCGGCCCGGCGCGACTCGTCGGTGCTACGATAATCGGGGCAGATCAGCAAACAGGCCGTTTCGCGGCGGGAAGCAAAGCGCGCTTTCGAGTCACTCTCGAGGCGACTGAGCCGGCTGAAAAACTGGCTGTAGTCATCCAGCTATTCAACACCGATTTCTACGACATCTTCAATACGTCCAGCGAACGGCTGGGTCATCGGCCGGTGACGCTCGAGGCTGGGCAACGCGCGGAATGCGACTTTGAGCTGGACCTGAACCTAGGGCCGGGTACTTACTACCTGGGTGTCTACCTCTACCGGTATGATGCCGAGCGCGAGTATGACCACATCTTTCCCGCTACATCGTTCGTTGTTACGACGGATCGGGATACGCGCGGCTCCGCGAATCTCTTTCCGGTTGTCGAGCGCTTCGACGCGCTGCCCGCCTCTCTCATCAAATCGTCCGAGCCCCGATGATAACTATCGCGGCATGCACCTGGAATCGAGCGCGTTACATAGAACTCCTGCTCAATTCGCTGACGCGATTGGACGTGCCTGCCGGACTCGAGTGGGAAGTGGTTGTCATAAACAACAACTCGCCTGACGGTACGACAGCGGTGCTCGACTCGTTCACGTCGAGATTGCCGTTGAGATTCTTTCTGGAGACGCAACAGGGAATTGCATTCGCGCGCAATCGCGCTGCTCTCGAGGCTCGCGGCGACATCATCCTGTGGACCGACGACGATATCCAGGTAAAGCCAAATTGGCTTCGGGGATACATGGATGCGTTCGCAGCGCACCCGGACTGCGGTTTCTTTGGCGGCCCGGTGGAGCTGCAGTTCGAAGGAGTTCCACCTGCGTGGCTACTGGCAGGGCTCGACGCCATTGGAGACGCGCTCGGCCAGGTGCGCGTTCCCAGAAACGGGCCGATAGGTGAAGGGCCGCAGCTGCCGTTCAACTGCAACATGGCTGTGCGACGCGAACACCATCTCGCCATCCCCTATGACACGCGTTATGGGCGAAAAGCGGGCAGCCTCGTGAGCGGCGAGGAAACAGTATTTATGCAGGAGCTCCTCCGCCTCGGCGTGCGGGGACGATGGATACGCGACGTGCCGGTGTTACACGCCGTTCCTGTTGAGAGGCAATCGATCGCGTACCTTCGTAGAGCATTGAAGGGTGTGGGCTACGAGCTCGGGCTGCGGTACCCGGCGCGAAGCAAACTCGATTTCCTCGGCGCGCCCCTATGGCTCTGGCGTGAAGCGCTTACCTCTGAAGCTCGCTTCCGCTGGCGAAAGCTCGCTCGCTCGCCCGGCTGGCACTCCGATCTTGCCGGCGCCGCGATCTCGTGGGGGAGAATTGAATGCAGAATGCAGAATCGGCAAAGCAATTAGTTCCGCGACGATCGCAATTGCGAACAGTCTGACTAGTGTGTGGTCTGGCGCGCCGGCGAAGATCTTTTGAGCGCGCGCTCGTAAACGCGCTCAGTTCCCTCCACGTTTCGTTCA